>Ga0210388_10002550_pt1 | contig 14152 bp, 9 predicted proteins | sample IncBWC19OmetaG_FD_155485 | JGI IMG/M metagenome (GOLD analysis project Ga0210388, IMG submission 155485) | Forest soil microbial communities from Barre Woods Harvard Forest LTER site, Petersham, Massachusetts, United States - Inc-BW-C-19-O ...
GGCCGCGCTGGCAGTGCCGCTCGTCGCAATATCGCCAAGCGCAATCGGGAAACTGCCCGGGGCGGTAATCTTTGGGCTGCACCGCGGCCCCAAGATCTGCGTAAGCTTGAAACCGTTGAGCAGTGTCGTATAGGCCGGTCCCACGTTTCCGTTGGTCGCCGTGATTGTCACTACGCGTGTATCCTGCTCGCTGGCTACCGCCGAGGCCGAGAACTTCAGCCCATGGCCGGGCAACCGAGTGCGATCCACAATGCCCCAATAAGCGGGTTTGGCCTGCAATCCCATGTCGAACGGCAGTGGATAGTCGGTTCGAGCAACCGGGAAACCGTCGAGCCAGGTGTCGTCGTCGGCGAAACCCCAGAACGTAACGGCGCTTAGCTTTCCTTTCAATCGCCGCAGCGCTTCAAAATAGTGCGCATAGAGCCAGCCCTGTTCCGCCAGAACCGACGGTGGAATATTGCCGCCATAGTTCGAAGTCGTATCGCCGGCGTTGTAGACGCTCATGTCCATCTCGGTAATTTGCTGCTCGAGCCCGGGGAACTTGTCCGCCACTTTGTCGATTGCCTCGACCATTGCCTCGGTTGACGGGAAGTTGATTGCGTTATGCATCTCATGTCCCACGCCGTCGAGCGGAATGCCCCGGGTGCGCAGGTCCTTTACCACTTGTACCAGGCAAGCCAGTTTGTTTGGATCGGTGGTGCTGTAGTCATTGATAAACAGCTTCGTCCCAGCGGGCGCATACTGTCTTGCTGCCTGCAGCGCGATATCGATATAGCTCTTCCCGAGAACGTTGTAGAACGGACCATGAGCGAGGCAGTCCGATTGCGTAGGATCGAGCGGCTCATTGACAACGTCCCACACATACACCTTATTGCCAAAGTGCTGCACCTCGTTTTGAATATGCTCCTGGATATTCGCCGTTACTACTGCCTGATTCGCCGGGGAATTCGTCCCATCGCCCGTAGCGTAGGCAGGAGTCTGCGCCCCAGTCGCCCACACCAGATTATGCCCGCGTATCTTCATGCCGTTGCACACCGCGAGACCGACCTCGCTATCAGCGGTGTCGTAAGTGAACGTGCCCTTCGTCCCCTCAACCGAGCTCCACTTCATATCGTTTCCGGAGACGAGGCTGTTGAAGTGCATCGTGAGCAATTGCGCGTGCGGTCCTGACAGGTCGGTCGTATCGACCTCCGCGCCGACAGGGAAAAACTCCGAAAGACTCTTATAGATCGAAGGAATGTCAGTCTGAATCGTCGGTGGTGCAACGTACGTTAACTGGAAGTCGTCAACGTAGAACGACACCAGGTCCGTGCCCGACGCCGGAACTGTTTGCAGGTACAGAAACGCCGCGCCCGCATCGTAGCTGCTCGCCATGTTATAACCGTGGACGCTGATCTCGTGCCAGTTCCCGTCCGCAGGCACAGTAATCCCTGGATAAGGCGTAATGCTGGGGAAGCTCGTATTGCCTTCGAGCGTGGTCTGCAGACTCATATTGATCACGTGGTTCGAACCGTCCGTCGGCACCAGCATCACCCACGCACTGAGGTTGTACTGGGAGCCGTTGTACATCTTGTTGCTCACATTAATCTGCGGCCCATCGTAGTTCGCCGTGCGCCCAGTCGTCAGCAGACTATGCGTTCCGCTGTGCGCCGCGGCAGTCGAGTTGGTCACCATGGAATTGCCCGTACGCGAACTCCACCCGTCCAGACCGCCGTCCTCAAAGGTCGACGTGATTCCCGTATTGTCCTGCTGGCTAGGATTCGGCGGCGGCGGCGAAAGCTCGCCGATCACCACGTCGCTGATGTAGAACGAATCTGTCGCACTACTCGACTGGAAATAGAGCGTCAGACTCGTAGGCGGTCCAGGCAGATTGCTGAAGCTGAAGGTCCCCTGCACCTTCGTCCATGCCGTACTCGACAGCGGTGCCGAGGTCGCAATATTGCCGAAGGTTCCTGTCGTAGCGCAGTCTGCTGTCTTTGTCGAAATCGTCACAGTCGGACTACTGCTGTCCGGCGATGCGAGCAACACATAAGCGCTCACCTGGTACGTCGCGCCAGCCACCACATTCGGCACTGTCAGCAGGTTCAGGCTCGGCCCCATAAAGGTTGCCGTCCGGTTCGTGGTCAGAAGCGCCTGCTGGTCGCCATTCGGATCCAGCACTGGTGGCGTGGTGTTGGCCAGCGTTGGTGGTCCGAACGGAGCCCACCCATCCAATCCGCCATCGGCGAAGGTATACGTCGCAACCGGCGTTCCGCCCGGTGGTGGGGCGGTCTCCGTAATAGTCACATCGTCCAGATAGAACGACTGGGCCGTCGTCGGCCCCACCAGTTGTGCATACAGCGTCAAGCCGGTCTCCGTCGAGCTCACCGTATAGCTTCCGCCAATCTGCGCCCACCCTGAGCTCCCCACGGGAACCTGGAACGCACCGACCGTATCGAAGCACGTGCCGCCCGAACAAGTCGGGTCGCTGCGCTTGATCGTAAAGTTGGCATTGGTCGCAGTTTCTCCGGCAGTAAGCTGCACGAAGCCCGTGATCGTATATTTAGCGCCTGCCTGAAGTACGCTGCTCACATTGATCGACGGCCCACCCGCGCCGCCAGAGCCCGTTGTCGTCAGCAGACTGAACGACCCGCCATGCGACGCGGCATTCGCCGCGACCGGAGTTGTCGCACCATTGAACGAACTCCAACCATCGGCGGTCCCGTCTTCAAAACTGTAAGTCGCTACAACTTGAGCATTTAGGCGGCTGGCACAAAGAACAGCGAGAAGAGAGGTCAAGCAGAAAAGCCACGCGCTCCAGTTTAGTAAGGCACGCTCAGCGTATTTAATAGTTGTACCTAACATAATCAACCTCCCTTAATATGGCTGTAACAAATATTGTTCTTCTGCAGCGATCATGCGCGCGGTGCAGCGAAATCATCAATTAATTCGGCGGCTGAGACGCTAAGACATCATCCTCACGGCTGTCAACACTTCTTTGCACTTTTCCCTTCGCGTCCCAATAAGGTTCGGAAAACGAATTAATTAATTAGGAATACGAACAATATAAAAGGGACACTTTCACCCTGGGATAGCTTGGCTTGGGAACCGAAAACTATCTGATCTTTGAGTTGGTTACGCAAAATCGCCTCGGTACGGGTGAGTGCATTGGCGACGTATCGTCGTTCGAGAGCTGTTTCCGGATCGACCGAGGTTTTCCGGATGTTTGCGCTGCATCAGAAAAACCTCGAGTGGCGCCGGAGTGCATTCTGTCGCCAGCCGTTCAGGCAATGAGTTCACCGCCTGTAGCGACTACGAGCGTAATGGCGCGCATGACAACCTAGGTGCATTTCGCTTCAGGGAACGGCGGCAACAAATCTATTGTCGTTGCATCGCTCCATATTGTTGTAGCGATTACATCGAGCGCCTACAACACAAACTACGGACAGCGCCGCTCTCAAGACATTCTATGGAAGATTCTCGCAGCTGCCTCTCTTCAAACGAACCTCGCCCGATAGCCGGCGGCTAATGAGCAACCGACACTCGATGAGACTTGAGAGGCGGCCGCCTGTGTGATAGTCGGTATCAGTGATAAAGCAGGCCGATTTCAGGTCGGAATACCCCGTTACTGCTCGGAAGTCGGCGGGGAGGCAGGATCTCCAAAATGGAAGGCGAGGAGCGTGACGTCGTCCTCCGGTTCCCGGCCGGAGTCTAGGCCGGACCATCGCGACAACTTGTCGAGAAGTGCATCGACGAACTGTCCTACCGATAGGTCCTGATTCTCCTGGAGAAACTGCTTGAGGCGATCCAACCCGAATTGCTCCTCTGATCGGTCGGTCATTTCCAGGACACCGTCGGTGTAAAGCACACCCGAATCGCCCGCTTTGAAGGAGATCTCCATTGAAGTGTATGTCGCTTCGGGGAAGGTACCAAGGAACAAACCGTTCTCGACGAAGTCGCGGGCCTCCCCTGCCGAGTGGTCCATAATAACGAGCGGCGGGTGCCCCGCCCCCGCATAAAGGAGTCTTTGCCTTTCTGTGTCTACCACCACATACACCGCGGTGACGAAGTGCCCCTGGAATTTTCCACACAACGCTCGATTCAGCCCGGCCAATACGCGCGCAGGCTCTAAGGCACATCCAGTTTGACCGTCCAGTGCAATCTTTAGCATGGAAGATATAAGCGCCGACGGCATGCCATGGCCAGATACATCCGCGACCAGAATACCGATCCGGTGTTCGTCGATCCGAATGAAGTCGTAGAAATCACCCGCCACCGACGTCATGGGAATATAACGGGCGGCGATGTCCAGACCCTTGATTGCCGGAATCTCGCGCGGCAGGATGGACAATTGAATCTGTCGTGCCGTGTCCATTTCGCACTGGATGGTCTGCAATTGCCTCGCTAGTTCTTCGCGTATGCCGCGGAGCACAAGGTGCGTGCGTACCCTGGCCTGCACGACCGCCGGCGAGAACGGCTTATGGATATAGTCGACCGCACCAACCTCAAAACCCTTCGTCTCGTCGTCAATCTCGGTTTGACCTGTCAGGAAGATCACGGGGATGTCCCGCGTACGGTCAGCTGACTTGAGACGGGCGCAAACCTCGTAGCCGTCCATCTCGGGCATTTTGACATCCAGCAAAATCAAATCGGGAGCCGGATCTTGATTGGCAAGTTCCAAGGCCTTCACGCCATTCGTCGCGATGCGGGTTTTGTAGATGTCTTTGAGGATCGAGTTCACAATCTGTATGTTCGCGGGTTCATCGTCGACTAGTAATAAGGTTTTCGCTTCGGCGCTCATCCCTTTACCTCTTCTGGATTTAAACTATGTTCTCTAACGATATCGTCCAGCTTCAACAGCGCCTCGGTGAAGTCGAAATTGCTCACGTCCGCACCAAGTGCATCCAATTGCGCCTTCTCGACTTGGCCGCCGAGGACGCTCCGCAGAGTAAGAAATGTCTCCTCCGAATCGCCGTCGCTTGCCTTAAGCTGGCTCCGCAGGCGTGTGATTTCGTGTGAAGCCGCGATGGGATCGAAGCTTTTCCTCGGTTCGATTTCGAGCACAAGTGTTTCCAACGGCAAAGCCTGCTCAATGGCATCGATCTGAGTGCGCAGGACTGAGGTGAAATCCTGAAGCATCGTAGAGGCCGCCGAATCGTTCTCTCGGATCGCCTTCTCCAACTTCTCGGCGGCGAATTGGACTGGTTTAATACCGATGTTGCCAGCGACTCCCTTCACCGTGTGGGCGATTCGTTCAGCCGTGCTGCGGTCACCGATATGCAGAGCGTCTGAGATCTGCAGCCCCGCGTCGCTGTGTTTCGCCGCAAACTTTATAAGCAGGTCACGGTACAGGCGACTGTTTCCACCCACTCGCTTGAGACCATCCTTGATGTCAACACCGTCGATTTCTGGAAGGTCCAGGAGATTTTGTAAGGACGCGGCCTCAACCTTCTGGGCCGAAGATTCGAAGGTACGATCGCGGTGCGGCTTTATCCACTTCATCACTGTCGCCAGCAGCGCATCAGGATCAATGGGCTTGCTGACATGGTCATTCATTCCCGCTTGCCGGCATATTTCGCGGTCTGCATCCATCGCGTTGGCTGTCATCGCAATGATCGGCAGATCGCGGAAACGTGGGTTAGACCTGATCGCTTTTGTCGCCGCGATCCCGTCCATTACCGGCATCTGCATGTCCATCAGCACGAGGTCGTAATCGTGCTCGCCCACCATCCGGACCGCAACCTCGCCGTTCTCTGCCAAGTCGATGGACATATGGGCGACTTCGAGCAGGCCCATCGCGACCTCCTGATTGAGTTCATTGTCCTCGACCAGCAACACCCGCGCGCCGCGTAGTTGGTCGAAGTCGAGGTTGAGGGCCGGACCGGCCTCGACTTCGCGTGCCGACGCTTGATCACCACTCAGGGCCTGGACGGCTGAGTCAAAGAACATCGAAGGAGTCACAGGTTTGATTAGCACGTTATCGAAGGCGGCTTCCTCAGCCTGCTTCATCACCTCTTCGCGACCGTAGGCCGTCACCATGACCAGGTGCGGTGGGACTGCCAGCCCCGGCAGTGCACGAATTTGTTTACCTGTTTCGATACCATCCAGGCCGGGCATCTGCCAATCGACAAAGACGATTTCGTAGGGCTCGTTGCGGTTGGCCGCCTGTTGGACCATCTCGATACCTTCGCGGCCGGACGATGCTTCATGCACCACGAATGTCATGCTTGCCAGCATGCTGGATTCAATCTCGCGGGCCTGCGAGTTGTCGTCGATTATCAGAACGCGTCGACCGCGAAGGTCGGGCCGAGGCAGACGCGTTGTGGTGGCGTCGCCCTTTGCAAGATAGGCAGTAAACCAAAATGTGCTTCCTTTTCCCACTTCGCTGGTCACTCCGACATCACCACCCATTAGCTGTGCCAATTTTTTGGAGATCGCGAGGCCTAGCCCGGTCCCGCCATGTTGTCGCGTGGTCGAGGCATCTGCCTGTTCGAACGCCTGGAAGAGACGGCCCATTTGCTCGTCGGTCAGGCCGATGCCCGTGTCGCTGACAGAGAAGTAAACCAGGTGGCCGTTTTCGTCTTCTTCCTTGACGCGGGCCTTGACGACGATTTCGCCACGCTCTGTAAACTTGACGGCGTTGTTGCAGTAGTTGATAAGAATTTGCCCAAGGCGAAGCGGGTCGCCTTTCGCTTGTGTGGAAACTGCGGGGTCGATGTCGAAGATCAGCTCCAGGCCTTTGGCCGTGGCTTTCTCGGCGATCAGGGTGCTGACGTTTTCCAGCACCTTTTCAATATCGAAGTCGATGGCTTCGACTGATAATTTCCCCGCCTCGATCTTCGAGAAATCCAGTATGTCGTTAATGATGCCCAACAAGTGCTGGCCCGATTGCTGGATCTTTCGAACATAACCCTTCTGACGAGGATTGAGTTCGGTCTTCAGGGCAAGATGCGACATGCCGATGATGGCATTCATCGGTGTCCGGATCTCGTGGCTCATATTCGCCAGGAAGTCTGATTTGATCCGAGTGGCTTCTTCTGCCACCTCCTTGGCGCGTCGCAATTCTGCCTCAGATGCCTCCAAAGCCCGGTTGCCAGCCTCGAGTTCTTCTTTGCGGGCGATGATCTGGCGTTCGGAAATAGCAAGCTTTTCGGCCTGGGCTTGGGTCTGCTCGAGAAGCTTTCTTGTCCGGATATTGGCGGACAATATCTCCGAGTTCACGGCCAAAGCAGGCAACAATGCATCGAGCAGGGCCTGCTGGCGCTCCGATAGCGATGAAACCGGTGCCATTTCCAGCACCCCCACTGCAACTTCTTGACTGACCACCGGCATAAACAAGAGAGTATGGGGCGCAAGAGTTCCTATCCCGGTAGAAACGAGGACGTGGTCTCCCTCGGTTGCAGGGACCACCAACGGACGCCGTTCGACCGCAGACTGCCCCACCAGCCCTTCGCCCAAGGCAAACTCCAGGGGCTGGTTCGGAGCATCGAGCGCAAAGCCACCCACGCGGACAAAACGAGTGCGGCTCTCATTGGTGACATAGAGAGCTCCATAGAGCAGCGGGATGGACTTCGAGAGGCGTGAAAACAAGCATTTCCCAACCGCTTCAAAGTTCTCGGAGTATTGCAGCTGTTCGGTGATACCTGAGACTTCAGCCTTCACCCAGTGCTGAATCTCGCGCTCACGAGCATTACCCTGAAGTGTGCCCAGTGCGCGGCTGATAGCGCCGATTTCATTCGTCTGATTCAGATAGGGGATGGCTTGATCCAATCGTCCATCGGCAAGGGCCTGTATGCTGCCGCGCACGGTCAGTAATTCGCCAATGACTTGAGTCTGGACGACATAAAGGGTGAAGGTTAAAGTTGCCGCAAGGCCGAGGCAGACGATCAGCCATGTGATCAGAATGGCACGGTGAGTTTTTCTGGTGAGATCGTCAGATTGCCGGTCTACGGACGCTCGCAGGTCGTCCACCGAGTCGATGGCCGCTTGCCGCGCCTGTTGCAATTCGGCGCCCGCGTCCCCGCGTGTTAAACTCAAGGCCTTTTCGCTGTTGTTCGCCAAGGCAGCGGCGCGAATGGGACGTGCATCCGACATCGCCTTATCGAAAAGGGCCGCTGTGGCCTTGATTTCTCTAGCGTGCTCGGGGCTCTCAGCCATTGCTTCCGCCATACGTGTTTGAAAATCAGCGTAAATCTTGTCTAACTCTCCATCGATTCTTACTCTCCTATCGGGGTCGGGCTCGGTGATCTCTTCATAGAGGAAAAGACCGACTCGATTCGCATGTGCCCGTGCCACTGAAAGGTTCTGCAGAGCCTTGACGTCGTGATCGATCATGTCGCTATATTGCTTGTCGATCCCTTTGCTTGAAATCGACGAATAAAGTGTCGCGAGGACCACCAGCAGCACAAGCGGAAGCCCGGCAAGAAGCAGCTTGGTTCGAATTGTCAGATTCGCTAGTAGAGCCATCATTTTTCTCCGATCAAGCCCGGAGTCGATCCAGGTAGGGCGAACTGCGCGGAGGGCATTTCGCGTGACGAAACCTGCCGGGGGCGGTTCTGACACCCCGACTCAATTCAAACCAATTGGCCGCCGAACCGTACTCCAGCGTATGCCTTTTGCGAATCCGAATTCAAACCCCTCAAGACCTACCGACAGGGTTTGCCGAGAAATACTGGTTGAGTCCAGCAGCGACCTCTTTCAGTCCACGATCAAGATTGGTATCCAGCGCGGTAACGACCGCTGGGATGTCCTTGCTCTGTACCGCTTCAGACTGGGAGTAGAAATGCGTCCACAGGGTTTTGCCCGACTTACGGTCATAGAGTTCAAACTCCATAGACACGAGTCCAGTTATATTCGCGCCGTCGACCTCCGTGAATTCGTAGAGCCTGCCGCGAACCACAAATTGTCCGCTCGAATTACTCCCAAGGCTGGTTACGGACTGATAATCGCCTGACGCACTCAATATGCGTATCAATTTGTCTTTGACCAATTCGACTGGCGGCTCCGCCCAACGACTGTACTGGTACGCACCGATCTCGTTGGTGCCAACGCGGTAAACAATCGGCGTGTCACGATATATCTCCGCACCTCCAATCATTCCAACCAACAAAGGCAATGGGCGCGCGCTTGTCGAAAGTGTGGGCGCTACGGGGAGCCCCACAGTGTAATAGTGGATGGGCTTGCTTTTCTCGCACCCGTTTAGGCCCAAGGAGAGCGCGGATATAAAAAGTAATCGTGCCATTCGATGCATAGACAACCTCTTCCTTAGGCCCTCAATATTGCCTCAAGGGCCCTAAACTTTATTAACGCCTGCGTTCCGATACGCTTTTGCCGCCGTCAGCAGGAACTAGTCGCTCGACACATCTTCGGTCGTCCCAAGTGGATGATCTCCTCATTTTTGGCCGGGTTTTCGGTCTTTCAGGTTGCTTCCGCGAATAAGCAATGAAGGGTTGCCCTTCAACTCATCCGTCAGTTCTTTCATGTTCTCGGTTGTAGCGCGGATATTCACTATGATCTGGTCGATGTTGTCCGCGTTGTCCTCCGTCGTATTCTTCAGTTGATCCAGGAGAGAGGACGCGGTAAGCATCGTCTCTCTAAGCTCGACGACGATTGCTCTGATGTCCGCGCGATTCTCTACTACTAGAGAGTCAACGTGCCCCAAGGTCGTGTTCGCCTCATCCATGGTCTTCTTGAGGTTGTCGAGCAAGGGGACCAGCTTCGCACTCGCTGCCTGCACGTTCGTTAAGCTAGCTGACACCTTTGGCCGGTCTTCAGCGAGCATGGCGTTCAAGTTGCCAAGGCTGCCACCTATGTTCGCGCGGTTCCTATCGTTCAGGAGATCGTTGACGCGGGCTATGGTCAGCTGCAGTTCGATGAGACGCTGGTTCAGGTTCTGCAGGGTCTGATTGGCAATCGGAGTCAGGCTGCCAATCATGTCGCCGAGGTCACCAAGTCCGAGTGTCTCGGCCGACTTGAGTTCGCTGCCAGGTGGGGCGAGTTGGCCGTTCTTGGTCCCGGTTCCGACCTCCACATAGTTATCGGAGAGGGCCCCCAGGGCGGAAATTTTTGCGATGCTGTCGGTTTTTACGGGAATGTTGGGGTGCACACGGAAGTCGATCTCAATGCGGGTCGAGTCTTTGGGATCCACATGCACTCCGTCGACCTTGCCGGCTTCCATGCCACCATAGCGAACCATAGCGCCTGGCACCAGGCCTCCGGCCGACTTGAAATAGGTATGATACGGGACGCCTCCGGATGAAAAAGTGCCGGATACGGCGAGAAGCGTTCCGATTAGCAGGGCAGCCGCAATCAACACAAAGAAGCCCACTAGCGTTTGTTCGCGCATACTATTCATAGCTTCCTCATCTTCGATAGCTCCGTCCTACTAGGTTCTCTTGGTCTTGTGGTCCGCGGTGAGCATCTGTAGGTAGTCGAGTTCCTGGACCACCTCAGGCTCCGGCCTCCGATCCAGAAACTGGCGAACGCGCGGATGGTCGCTCGCTTGGAATTCCTCCTTGGTGCCCAGTGCAACAATGTTGCCGCGGTCGACATAGACCATACGGTCCGCGATCAGAAAGGCGCTGGCCAATTCGTGGGTCACCACCACTATCGTGATGGCATAGGCCCTCTTGAGCTCCAGGATCAGTTCGTCGAGTCCGGCAGCGATGATCGGATCCAGTCCTGCCGACGGCTCGTCGAAAAACAATATCTCGGGATCCATGGCCAGCGCCCGCGCGACAGCGGCCCGCTTTTTCATGCCTCCGCTGAGTTCGGAAGGCATGTAGTCCTCAAAATTGCCCAGGCCAACCTGTCCCAACTTGATCCTCACCATGACCCTGATCGTGGATTCTTCGAGATCAGTATGCTCGCGCAAAGGCAGGGCAACGTTCTCCCCTACAGTCATCGATCCGAACAGCGCCGAGCCCTGGAATGACATACCAATCTTCTTGCGAATCGAGTCCATCTCGCGATCGGAGATCTCCGCAATGTTGGCGCCTTGGATCCACACTTCGCCGGAGGTCGGCTTCTCCAATCCAACTAACGTTCTCAATAAGGTGCTCTTGCCTGAACCTGATCCGCCCAGGATCACCATGGTCTCTCCTCGGTGCACGTCGAACGTGATCCCGTGCAGGATCTCGCGCTCGCCGTAGCTCACGCGGAGGTTGACCACTGAAATGGCCGCTTCGTTGGAAGGGTCACTCATCTTTGCGACCTGCTACCCGACGCCGCTTTCGCAACCATCGCAGGGCCAATTCGTACTCGGGACTTCAACATCTGCGGACGGCTTAACGTCATGGACGTGCTCCTGATCAAGAAGGATTGATGACGTAGAATAAGGCCGTAAATACCAGGTCCACCAAGATAACCAGGGCAATCGAAGTGACCACTGCCGCGGTCGTCGAGCGTCCCACCTCCTCGGCGCCAGCACCTGTCGAAAAACCCTCCTTACATCCGACAGCCGTAATCACCATCCCGAAAAGTAGACTCTTTATCAGTCCGGTATAGATGTCGCGCGCAAGGATCGCATCTCGCGTCGCCTGGAAATAAGAGACGATCGTAAAATTGGCAGCTGCAACGCCGAAGACGCATCCCCCGACCACGCCCATGAAGTCGGCCCAGATCGCTAGGGCGGGCATCATGAAGAGCATGGCCAGAAACTTTGGTGCGACAAGAAACGCGACCGGATCAAAAGCCATGGTTTTCAGAGCGTCCACTTCCTCGGTCACTTTCTTGGTACCGATCTCCGCCGCGAAAGCGGACCCCGAACGCCCGATGACGACGATAGCGGTAAGCAACGGCCCAAGTTCACGGAGAATCGAAACGGCGACGGCCCCAGCCACCAGCTGCATGGCCCCTAACCTCCGCAACTCATAGGCGCTTTGCAGCGCCATGATCAAGCCGACAAAAAACGTAATCAACGAGACGATGGGTATGGCTTCCACGCCGATAGCCATAGCTTGATGGAAAGCTCGCTGAGGCCGCAGGCGTTGACCCCGGAAAGGGGCCACAAGTGTGAAATAGGCAGACTGGCCCGCGAGGTTCGCGAGGTCGCCGATGTACGCCAGGCCGCTTAAGGTCCGGAAGCCTACCTGGGCAGGTACCGCTGCGATTCTCTCTGAGGCTTTCAATACTTGAGACCTCCCATTGAAGGCGCTATCTCAGAGGCGTTGCGGCAGGCGCTGTTTGATGCAAGCCAGGCCTCGAACTTTCGGCGATCAGCCATGGAGCACCTGTTCCTCGGTTTGGGCTATTTCAAAAACTCCAGTGAGACGGGTCAGTTGTAAGACCTGTAAAACCGCCCCTGCCACGCCAAAGAGCACAAGCCGTTTCTTGGTGTCCTGCGCCTCCTTGAGGACCTCTATCAGTGAGGCGATCCCGGAGCTATCGATGTAGCTCACCCCGCCAAGGTTTATGGCCATATGATTTGTAGTTTTCAGAGAATTTAGCAACGTCTTTCGCAGAGCTGGGGAACTGCCAAGATCTATCTGACCCACGAGATCGACGATCGTAATCTCTCCTGCTGACCGTGTTGAAGCAGCCATTGTTCTTTGCATGTCCATCCTCTAATTAGGCTACGAACCAGCGTTGCGAGTTGACCTTTTCCACTGTCACCATTCACTTCGCGACACAGGTTACCCACCGGCCGTATTTACCTGCGCGCGAGGAAGGTTCTTGACTAATCTGAGTTCGTTCTTCCCAGAAGTTTGTTTATACGACATCTCATCCATGATCGTCCTCATCAAGTGCGTTCCTCGACCGCTCAGCGAGACGTCATTCAGGGGCTGCGCGCATATCCTGGCCGGATCTGGTGGCTCGCCCTCGTCGAGGAGTCTAAAGACAATTCGCTCGGCATTCACTTGACAGTCCAATTCGATCTCCTGGTCATAACGGTTCTTGTAAGCGTGTCGGATGACGTTAGCTACGGCTTCATCAAGGGCCAAAGTGATTCCTTGACACGCTTCATCTGGCAAACCACAAATCGCACTCACCTCGCTTACCACTTTGCGGGCAATTGATAAGAACCGAGGATCGCTTGGCACAACAAGCTTCAAGTGAAAATCCATTTGCGCTGCTATTCGCCCTCTGTTGGAAACACCGACCCAACAAGTTTTTATTGCCTACTATCCCTGTCGGCTGACCAAGATACCAGCGATTCTCGCCGACGCCGACCCTTGAGGCTACTGTAATTTCTACTAGTGTGCGATCAGGTGAACGCCGTCCGCGGACTGACGAAGGCCTGCGGCGGCTATCGTATGCCGGCATCCTCCACCCGATGCTTCGCTCAGCGCGGCCGCGAGGGATGGAGAGCATGTCGCTGATGGCGAAGGCCTCGGCTTCAGCGATTTTTCCTGCGAAGAGGGAGTTCCCGGAACGTGGGAACTGCTGCAGTTGCATGCGGGTTGTTGCGGTCGCGTATGTTTCAGTCCCGGATGGACTCTTCGTTGAGCTGGATGCGTTCGTGACCGGCCGGCCGGAAAGAAGGTATGTGATTCTAGGTTGACGTTGTATCGAGCGAGTTAGACACGGGGGGCTTGTGTCTTTGCTTGGCGGAGTCGGCGGTAGCGATCAGGTTTTGCCGATTACAGCGTGATATCATTCGACTGCTTCGGTACGCGCCGCCGGGAGGCTTTCTGACTTGGGAAATGGCTCGATTTCATGCACAAGTAGTCCTCCTGCTCGGCATGCTGATTGCGGGAGGGGTTGTGCCCGCTCAAAAAGCGCCTGCCTCCCCTAGCAAACCCTGGGATGTGTCTCCTAGCCGGCAGACAGCGGCACCTGCGCGCTCTGTTCCTGCCTTCTCGCCTGATCCATCGAAGATTTACACGCTGTCTGAGCTTGTCAACCTCGCCGAGGAGAATAATCCCACGACTCGTGTGGCCTGGGAGAACGCGGTGGCCCGAGCCGCTGATCTGGGAATTGCAAAATCAACTCTTTATCCGACTCTTGCCGCTGCTGCTCTTGCGGAGAGCGCGCGCGATAACGTCTTCTTCGCGCCGTCTTATTATCGGCAGACGACGGGGACCTTCACCACTGTTCTTACGCTCGACTACACCATCTTCGATTTCGGCGGGCGGCTGGATGAAGTGTCCATCAATAGAAGCAATCTTCTGGCTGCCAACTTCCTCTTCAACGACACCCACCGCACAATTGTCTTTCAGGTTATGCAGGCGTA
>Ga0210388_10002551_pt1 | contig 14151 bp, 15 predicted proteins | sample IncBWC19OmetaG_FD_155485 | JGI IMG/M metagenome (GOLD analysis project Ga0210388, IMG submission 155485) | Forest soil microbial communities from Barre Woods Harvard Forest LTER site, Petersham, Massachusetts, United States - Inc-BW-C-19-O ...
GAAAGAGTCTCCCGATTGGGCGAGTCGGCGAGGCTCACGACGTAGCGCAAGCCTATTTGTTTTTGATGCAGGCAGGATACAGCACGGGCCAGACCGTTGTGATAGATGGCGGTAGGGTCCTGGTTTAGCCCCGCTTTAGTCCCCAACCGGCTGATCGCATAGAAGCTCGGAAGCGTGCATGGAGGCCGGCTCTCCGCATTGCTCGACTCCACGCTCGGCTGCACGGTCCAAACCGTGGTTCCCGGAGGTGCGGTCTACCGCGCTTCGATTTGCATGTCCGGTTTTAAGTCCGCTGAACGAAGTGGTCAGGAAACAACGCCGGCGGTTGCCCAATTTTCCGGCGGGCACAGACCGCTTGAATCAGAAAGACTTCAAGTCAGCCACCATCCAGTCGGCCCCTGTAATAAGGAAAGTCAGGCCGAATTCGGACCAGTTCAGATGCGCCTGTGGGCGAGCGATCAGGCGCGGAATCCAAACCACCACACCAAACAGTGCGAGCATGAGCGTCATTAGACGTAACGCAAGCCGTGCCTGGCGATTGATCAGAATCGCAATCGCCGCGAGTGCAAACGCGATCGTCGTGAGTATCGCCCAAAACATCTGGTCGGGCGGAATCCACTTTGGAACCAAGTCAGCAGTCACACGAAGATAGACGATCTGACTCACCGTAAATGAAATCGCACAGAGTCCGAGTCCAAGACGCGCCACTCGGCCGAAGGCTATAGCCCGCGCCTCGTTCGCTTCAGTTGCAGCGTACAGGGCAATCGCGCCGCAGAGTAAGGAAAACTGCTCGAAGAAGCTCCCGTATTGCGCATAGATGGTCGGTGCGGCGATGATGCCAGGGATGCAGGCCAGCGAGAAAAGCAAGTAGACAACACCGACAACCACCGAAGCCAAGTGCGCGGTCCGCGGGTACTGCATCCCAATCCCACAGGCAATTTGAGCGATCATGAGATACCCGCCGACGATGGTGCCAAAAGGCAGGCTCCAGATCTGACTCAGGCTTTGCCACGTGTCAGAGTCGTGCCACATCAATGCGATGACGCCAAACAGCACCGCCGACGCGCCAAAGACGATCCGTCCGTACAACGCCGTCTTCATACAGAAAAAGTAACAGATATCTCGGCCTGTAAGGTTGCAACAACAGACAAGCAATCCGGTATCATGTTCTTTCCCTCCAAGAATCCTCCGATACTCATGACATGTCAAAGCAGCTCGTACTTGGCGTCCTTGGAGCGATCTTCCGCGGCGTGGCCCGTTTTTGCCGGCTTGAGGATTCATGTTCATCGGGAAAGCCAGGAGCCGGGGGGATTTCCGGAACAGTTGGTCTTCGTACGGTGCACGGTCAGCAGAAGATCTTGTCAGCGGCTGTGTCCTGTTTCACTTCCCGACCTGCAGCGAGGTGAGGCTGCACATTTTCTTGTCGGGTCAACCGCTCCTGATTACGAAGCTGATCCGCTGGCGGTGTGCAACGTGATCCAAACCCTCAAACTAGCTTTGCCATCCGAGAGTGCGATGCTTACGCTCCCCTTCGCCGCCCGGATTTGCGCCGACGTGGATGTAAGCGTATGGCGGCAGAGCAACGTTCGGTCGTGATCCACGCAACGAACGCTGGGCAGCGGCTCACGACGGCGAAACTTCTTCCCCGGCGACCGTTCCACCGGACTGCAACAAGCCTGAGCTGCTTAAAATGGACCAGCCGCGCATGATTCAGACATCGGGCACCCTCCGCGTCGGCTGGTCGATGGCTTGGCACGATTTTGCGCTGGGCCAGGAAGCACCGATCTACTTCTGACCGGATAACCCCGGCAAATCGGAGGTTTCTTGTTCGGGTTGCGAGATCGACCATCTAAGAGCCGACAGCTTTAATTTGTTTGACGCGTACGGACATCGTGTTTTGAGCAGGCAGGAAGATGTCATGGGAGAGCAATGAAAAACAAACCCAGCCTGCTGAGTGGGGGGACCCGCACAATGAATGTTGCGGTTAGAATTCCGCCGCAATCATGCTCTACCGGAGGTGTGGCCAGGCTAACGGAGATCAATGATCTGCCGCCGGGTGAATACACCGTACATCCGTCAGCACAAACAACCTGCGGGATCGGAGAGTGTGCCCATCGGCTGACGTGGGGGCCTTCCATCGAGATGCTCGCAGCGATATAACGTTCTCTATTCAGTAGCGATCTCTGACGACGGGTAGTGACCCAAGCGCCCAAGAATCAGTTGATGCAACAGATGGCATGAGAAGGTCGGTTCCGGATCACGACGGCGTTAAGCTAGCGGTGATCAACGCACTCAACGTGCAATCACATGAAAAAGGAGATCGACCTTCAAGAAGCAAATAGCAACTCTTGCCGGCAGAGTGAACCAACCACGAAGCGAGCGAAGTCGCGAGGCCCGGGGCAGGCGATTACAGGTTTTGACTGCCGGTCAAATGACTGATATCACGATTTGTATCGCCAATTGACCGAAAGAGATTTACGAGAGACGAAGGAAGATGAAATGATCGCTAGCCCAAGCGGAAGATGCGCGCCGACGCAAGGCAAGGATGAGGAGAGCGAATCCCCAGAACACGAAGCTAGCAGCCATTCCGATTCCCCAAATGCTGCTGTGACCCGCGACCGAATATAGACCCATTCCCAGTAAGAGCGTTCCGGCCACCATGGTTATGCTAAACAAAATCTTCTTGAGCCAAGGTGGCGAACTCGGCCGGCCAACCGGAAGAAGGCCACGTCGAATGTCAAAGGAGCGCCCAATCAAGAACCATTGTCCAACTGCGGCCAGACCCCATGTACTGCGAAGCACCAATTCAGACTCAACCCAATAGGTCAAAGGCAGCAGAGGAAGTAAGGCGATGAGAGCGGGCAAGTTGAAGGCAAGGAGCAAAACATCTGCAGGCGTGCCAATATCGACAGGTTCCGTCCCCCATGCAATCGCGTCTTTAGAAGACCACCCCCACCCTCCCCACTCGATGATGCCAGACTGCCGAGCGGCTAAGAAACACAGCATCACGAACCAGAGCCCTGCCACAATTGGAAGAGCAATCCGGAGCGAGAGCCTTCCCAAGAAACGACCTCATCATTACAGACTCCATCTGAGCCCCAATAGTTCCGCGCTCGTCCGGGCATTCCCTCAAACGATAAGCGAGGGGTAGCTTGTGGTCCACATTACGCCCCGTCACGGCTCGGCCTGGTTTAGTCAGGCGCTTAAAACCCCCGGTTGGGGTCGGTGTGTGTAACAGGCATTGATTCGTCAACATCGGAGCCTCAGAAGACATGTCCGGAAAGCAACCTGCACGCACCAGGGCTACTGTCCTCGTGCATCCTTCGTCTCTGACACCGGTACCAGTTGAGCGGCGATCATCTTCCAGGCCCCTGCTCGCTTCGTATAGACCATGGCACAGCGCAAAACTGTCGGGTCACCGGTGGTGATCATGCTTCCGAATACCACCGCCGTATTACCGATAACTCTTGCGTTGAGGCTCACAAAGTGGGTCTTGGTGAACATTGGCCCGCTGCCGCTCGGCGGAAAGAGACTTTGCTTGGTGATGATGTGATTGTCAGGCGTGCTGCCAGCGAAGCTGTCGTCAATGATCTGACTTAATGCTTCGCCGTTGCCCTTCTGCGATGCTTCCAACCATTGCTGCTGTATCCGAAGTACCGCGGCCTCTTCCGGCGTCGCGTTCGACTGCGCGAAAAGCGCCGCGCCGACCAATAGGAGAAACAGACAAAGGTAACCTTTCATAGATACCTCCACGGATTTACAAGGCCAAAATAAATTAATGACTGCAGCCTTGGCAGGCTGTTTCCATCACGTAGCCTATATAGCCGGCAAACCACACCATCAATGCCAATGCCGCCGTCACGGCAACGATCGGAACCATGCGCTCGGCAAGCCGACCGGGCAAAGCGATAGTGACGAACTCCCTGGTCGCGCTGAACCAGACACGAAGCAGGCCGGGAAAACCGCTTCGGGAGTATGCTTCCGAGACCTGTTCATCAAAGACTTCGACCATCTCGGCGCCAAACTCGCGGCGAAGCTCGTAGGGATAGAGGACTAGAGACGTCGCGTAAACCTTGCGGCTGACTTCGAGGACGGCCGAGACGGAGCTGCCGTTAATGACCGTCACGGGGCACCAACTTCCTGCGCTGGGCCGAGCGCACCAGCGACTCCATACGATTCAACTCGGCTTCAAATACCTGACGACCGCTTCGTGACAGCCGATAATAGCGGCGGCGGCGTTCGGAGTCTGAGGAGGTCGAGGTTTCTTCAATTAGCCCGAGTTCCAGCAAGCGCTGGATGGTGGTGTAGAGCGTCCCCGGTCCCATCGTGAATTGTCCGCCAGCCACAGTTTCTGCTTCCTTCATGATTGCGTAGCCGTGCTTTTCGCCCTCAGCAAGCGCAAACAGGATGTAGAACACGGCCGGACTAAGAGGTAGCAGCTTGCGAACAGGATCCGGGATTTCCGTTTTCACCATATATCATAACGTGATATATCATAAACGGACATATGTCAAGCTCGGGGAAAAGCTTTTTTTCTTGACCTCCTCTTTCTGATTTGTTTCGCCAGTTGAGAGGATTGCTGGCGCCTCGGATTACTTTCGGTTGAGCCGACGATTCGGGAGTTACTATGTGATAGTTTCCGGGGAAGCCGCCGATAGTAAGGCAGGAGTCAGCGGGATGACGCGAAACAAGGAGCTAGGGAGACACGAGAAGATGGCCAAATACGTGATTCAAGCTAAGCGTGGTGCACCGCCGGGGGGAGCTTATTCCCAGGGATGGCGGGCCGGGGATTTCGTCTTCGTCAGCGGAACGGGTCCGATCGACCCGGTCCATGGCAGGCTGGTCGGCGACAGCATTGAGCAGCAGGCAGAGCAGACCATTGATAACCTTGTTGCCATTCTCGAGGCGGACGGAGCTTCTCTTCGCGATGTGGTGAAGGTCCACGTGCACCTGAGTGATACGAGTTTGTTCGCGCGCTACAACGCGGTTTACTCGCGACGTTTTTCTCCGCCGTATCCGGCGCGCACGACCGTAGGCAGCGATCTTGGTCACACTCCAGGCATGCTGATTGAGATCGACTGCGTTGCGTACAGCGTGAAGAAAACGAGCCCGAGACCAGTGCATGGGGCAAAGAAAAAGAAGAAGACAAAAAAGAAGGCGGGCCGCCGTAATCAATAAAATTCCCGCCGGGTCGCAAGAAACGCCGCAAGGAGGGACCACCCCGACCGAGGCCGCGGCGTGGAATTTCTTTCCTAGACTATCCGGCTAAACTGGCTCGGTAGCCGCGAGACCCACTGAGGACTTGGCCAACGCTAACATCGGCAGCAGCGGCGCTTCGCGTCCGCGAGCGGTGACTTTCTCGACTGACGCGATCTGGCCGTCCCGCACGAGGAGCGCGGAATCAAAGTTGTTCACCGTGGGGCAGACGTGGCGGGGGAGGAGATAGAGCACTTCGCCTACCTGCGGACCTGGGGTTTCGCGGTTCAATGCCATCGGAAGATGCTCTTCACTGGGCGCGAGAGGCGTCAGTTCTGAATGTCCGGCGACCACGCAGGTGGGCACGCCAGCATCGGCCGAGACAGCTTTGTGGCCCGCGTCGCAGGTGATGGTTCCGTCGTGTGGCCGGCTGACCACACGTGTCAATACCAGCGCCGCTGGCGCGTAGCCGTACGCGGCGGGCAGTTGCGCCAGACTTGTGGCGTCGCAATAGACAATTGTTCCAGGCGAGACACGGTGGATGAACCCTCCGCCGTGAAAACCCTTGTACGCGAGAGAACAGGGGAACGTCGGCGTCCCTGCAGTGATGACTTCCGGCACACTCATCCCATTGTCCTGGATCGCGATCACAAGTTTCAGCAAACGATCGTATCCCGCATGCGCCGCCGCGGTCCGTTCGGGCTCCTCGAGCCCCCCGTGCTGGCCGTCATAGTAGTGCAGGCCGCTGAATTGCAGCTCCGCTTTTTCAACAGCACGCACAAGCCGAACCACTTTGTCGGTCTGGCCCTGTTCGACTCCTGTTCGATTCATGCCTGGATTTATGTCGACAAACACACCGACTGAGCTGCCTCGCCATTGCCACACCTGTTCTTCGCTCTCAACTAGGACAGAAATCCGGACGCCCGGAAACTGATTCGCTATTTCGAGCACGCGGCGCGCATTTGCGCCAACCACCGGGTAGGCAAGAAGGACGTCGGCAACTCCGCTGTCGCAAGCTACCAGCAGTTCGAGCGTGGTTGCGCACTTGAAACTCCGGACACCCCGCTCGACAAGCATGCGAAGCGTGTAGGCCAGCTTTGCGGTCTTGATGTGCGCACGCCAGCGATCCGGATCGCCTCCGAGCAGATGCAAAGTCCGCGCAATGTTTGACGCCACAATTTCCGGATAGACCACAAGCGCAGGGGTAAGGACGTCTTCCATGCCGGCCACGCGGTGACGCTCGTCCCAGGGATACTCACTCAGCATGAATTTATGCGCTGCCATCGCGGTTTCGATCATATCGCGCAACCCTTAATCAGCGCTATGGGCCCGTATATCTCACGTCCGCAATGAGAGGACTGGTCCGGATGCGCAATGGCTAGGGCAGACCCTTTCGCTGGGTGGGGATCACTTCGCGCCTTTCCGAATGCTTTGCGCGCTTTACAGTTACTCTGACTTTGCGTTCATCGCGGCATTTCTTTGGCGAGTGACTCTGGCCTTGGAACTGAGTCACCGGGCGGGAAGTGGGCAATCAATGAAGGGAAAACACTACCCACCTGGCGGGTCGTTGACGATCTTTATTACTGCTAGTAGGCTCTGACTTCCGCGATGTTGGCTAGCAATCCATCTGACCATTCCGAGCGAAGTGATTTGGTTCGTGGCCTGGGTCTTGGGTCGGCGATCGCCATCGTTATTGGCGACACGATCGGGACGGGGGTTTTTCTTGTCGCTAGCAACATGGCACGCGCCGTGGGCTCCGCCACGCTGGTGTTGATCGCCTGGATCCTCGGCTTGCTCATCGTGCTTTTAGGCGCCTTCTGCTATGCCGAACTCGGTGCGGCTTTTCCGAAGGCCGGCGGCCCCTACGTCTACCTTGGCCGTGGGCTCGGCCCTCTCTGGGGATTTCTCTTTGGCTGGATGAGTTCGTTTCTCGAGCGGCCAGTCGCTATGGCCACTCTGGCAGCCGGTTTCGTGCGGTTCCTGGGATTTTTGTTTCCCATTGTGGCCACGCCTTTGTTCAGCACTCACATCGGACGTTACGAATTCACATTCACGACGGCCCAGCCGATTGCGGCGTTGATCGTGGTGATCGTGACGGCGGTCAATTATTTCAGTGTGCGGATGGGTGGCGCTATCCAGGTGCTGCTGACGTCGCTCAAGATGGGCACAATCCTGGTCATCATTGTCGGAGGCGTAATGTTCGGAACAGAACACGCCGGCTCAACTGCGCCAGCGATAACATCGTTCAGTTTGGGAACGATCGGCGCCTTGCTGACAGCGCTGGTTCCTGCGATGTGGGCGTACAACGGCTTTAACGATCTGGGCGATCTGGGAGAAGAGATTGTCCAGCCGCAGAAGAACATCCCCCGAGCCATCATTTTGGGGCTGCTCACTGTGGGTGGGCTGTATTTGATGGCGAATGTTGTGTACTTCCACGTCTTGCCATTCGCACAAGTGGCGGCGTCTCAGCATGTTGCGTCGGACGTAGTGCAATCGTTGAGTGGTTCGCGCGGCGCAGCCTGGCTCACGGTCGCCATGGCCGTGTCGGCTCTTGGGGCGCTGCACGTCGTGGTCTTGACAGGTGCTCGCATCCCCTACGCCATGGCGCGCGACGGTCTGTTCTTTCGTTTCGCAGAGCGCCTTCACCCTTCCCTTCGGACGCCCACCGGCGCCTTGGTTTTCCTGGGATCGATCGCTGCGCTGCTGACGCTCAGTGGGACGTTCGAGGAACTCTATTCGCTGTTTGTCTTTGCCGTGTGGATCTTTTTCGGGTTAGTGGCGATTGCCCTGATACGTTTACGCCAAAAAGAGCCGAACCTGGTTCGGCCTTACCGCGCCTGGGGATATCCCTGGACGCCGCTCATCTTTTTGGCGGCCGCGACGGCTTTGACGGTCAACTTGTGGATGGTCCGGCCCGTGCGTTCCTCACTGGGGCTGGGAGTGATTGTTCTCGGTATTCCATTCTTTTACCGCTGGCACAAACGGCCTCGTGCCGCAGGCATACATTCCGGACGGAACTAGTGGATTTTAATGCACCCGTGACCCCTTTCGGGTAGCTTCCGGGTGGACGATCTGGGAGTTAGGCTGTTCGCTCAACACAACGGCGTTTGAGGAGAGTAAGCGTGCAATCGAAGTGTCGCATGTGTTCATTCGCCTTGGTCCGCCTTTTGAGTTAGAAGATTGGTACGTACGATCAGGCGGGAGGCGTCATTTTTTGTCTATGATTCGTTCACCATGGGGAACCGGAAGCATGAATAAAGCGGATGGTCGGGACACGGCAGGCCGCCTCTCTGCAATTGTCGCGAAAACTCCCTGGACACTCAGGCGAAAACGCAAGATCTGGCGCGCCAAGCCTATCAAAGCCGCACGCAGTTCCACAGGTTGTTCCGAACTGTGGTCGAAGAAACTCCGGCAGCCATGCGACGACGGCTATTGCTGGAAAGAGCAGCCTATCAACTGGGGCATACCGGAATTTCGGTCACTGACATTGCTCTGGACGCCAACTACGCTTCGTTGGAGGCGTTCACTCGCGCTTTCCAAAAAGCTTTCCGGGCTTCTCCCAGCGTCTACCGGCGCATGCGTGATCCGCACTTTCATTTGCCGGCGCCCAACAAGATTCACTTTTTTGCCCCTGGTTCGTCAACAAAAGGAGGGACAGACATGGATTTATTCGATCGTTTTGCAGGCAACGACTCCTGGCACACGCGGCGTTTGCTGGAATACGCAGGTACTTTGACCGAGGAACAATTGGACCGCCCGCTGCCCACGGTCGTAGAGCTGCTGCCTTGGCGAGAGTCGAATAAGACTCTAAGGCAGCTGTTAGAAAACATTATCTTCACTAAGGAAGTCTGGACCGCCGCGCTGTCCGGAGCCGATATGGATATGAATGGCCCTCCCAAATCGCAGCGCTCCCCGCAGGCGCTGCTGCAAAGGCTCGAAAAGACGGATGCTGAACTGCATCGTATTCTCCGTGACATCCGAAACCGTACCGGCTGGGATGATACCTTCGTCGACGCTCTGTGCGAACCGGCGGAGACCTTCACGTACGGCGGCGTCTTCGCCCATATCATGACATTCAACGCGCATCGCCGATTGATGGCCTTGGACGCTCTACGCCAACTCGGCGTCCAAACCGAAGGTTTTGGCGATCCCATGGAGTACGAGGAAAGTGTGGCACCCTGGAACCAGCGGGTAGCTCTCAAAATGCCATGAGAGAACACCCTCGCTGATTCCAAAGTCCCGGCGAAGCGGTAGTCTTCTGGCTCAATCTCCCCAGCAAGGCTGAGGTAAACGAACTCTTCAGAGAGTGGAGGCCCGTGCTCACGAAGATCGGTTCCGAGCCCGAGGACAAACCCGCGGGCGCTCCGCGAGTTTGGGGTCGCCGATCTTGATGAGGAGCGACGATGAGAACCAAATTGCTGCGATTCAACGGCGCCGTCGAGCGTGATCTCGCCATCGATGCGTGGATGAAAGAGCATAGAGGTAGATTGGGCGCCATCGCGCATCAGTGGTTTGAGGTGATGCGAAAATGTGGGGACGAAGTCCGGGAGCTTCTGCATGACGGCTGTCCGGTTGCATGTTTGGGAGACGCGCCCTTTGGCTACGTCAATGTATTCACTTCACACGTAAATGTGGGGTTCTTTCACGGCGCAGCGCTGCGGGATCCCGCGCGCTTGCTGCAAGGCACCGGCAAGTTCATGCGCCATGTGAAGCTGAAACCGGGAACCGCCACAAACGCCGCCGAGCTGAGCAGGCTCATCGATGCGGCGTACGCGGATATAAAGGAGCGGGTAGAAAACGGCTAGCTCAGAGAAACGCCTTGGGAGCCCTAAGTGGATGCGAACCGCCATAGCAACGATATGTCGCATAGTGTTTGCTGATTCGCGGACGGGCTGCAGTGTGATCTGAGCGACCTGTCCACCTTCTCACGCACGCCGTCTGTTTTCCGCCGATTGCCTTCAGGTAGCAAAAGGTGGTTTGCAAAGCCCCGAGTGCCGGAGCCACCGTTGGACTGCGCGGACAGTCCACCCCAGCGCGCAGGTGCATGCAAGGTGCGTGCCGGGCAGGTGACTGCCCGGCAAATGTGGTGCGGGCGGAGGGACTTGAACCCTCATGGGCCGTTTAAGCCCTGCGGATTTTCATGCCGTCTACGGCTTTCGCCGCCCGGACGTGGAGCTTTTGGAGGGCTCAGGTCAGGTTTGCGGTCTGGACTATCCCTTCACCCTCCCCCGGAAGCTTCGGAGCTTAGGTGCTGCCCGTCTAGTCTCTACACCTTCCCGGCTGGTGTCTCTCCGGGCTTGGCTCGGGATTGCCATTTCAGGGTCCCCCGAATTTGAGCAGTTCTGCATCGCCGGTTTCCCAGGCGAGCACTCAAGTTTTCCTTAAGTCCGCTGCGTATGCCATTCCGCCACGCCCGCGGGTTTTTTCTTTTTCAGTTTTCTATCATAGAGCACGCAGGGGGAATTTACACATCAGCTTCGTGCCTCAGACGTCTTGATTGCTTTGGAGTTTTCGGCTGGCTAGTTCCCTTTTCCGTTTTGGTCTCATGATGTTGATCGGGGCGGCGTCAAGCTGCGTCTTATATATGTGCCGCATAATGGCTGCTTCTGTTTTCGGTTCACTGAACCGCAGAGGCAGATGCAGTCGGTTTTGCCGGTGCGATTTTTTCTTTGGCGGGTTGTAGTAGAGGCGGAAGTGGAGAGCGAGATACTGCCCTCGAAATTCGCTGGGCAAAGGGCGGAAATGGGTTCGATGCCGTGATGCCGGCCCGATCGGGGCGATCCAGCGGAATGTCTCCGGAAGTGGCTACCAGCTTCATGCCCGCGACTTTTCCACCTATCGTAATCGCGGACTCGATGATCAGGTTGCCATGCTTGAACTGTAGCGTGCTCGAAAATTGCTTGACGCCGACGTTGTTGGAGATGGCGACTTACCTCAACGACATCCTGCTAGAATTTGTCAGCAGTGTGCTCTTGCTCCTTGGAAGAGCGCTTTTTCGGGCCGAAAGGAGTTTTCGGTTATGAAACAAATGTTCAACGCACTCTTGTGTCTGGCGCTCGCCGCGTCATCGTTAACGGCGCAGAATACACAAGACAAGCAAGCTTCTTCCGCCGGCCTGCCTCCGCTGATTGACCGCGAGTTGATCTTCGGCAACCCTGAAATATCAGGCGCGCAACTCTCGCCCGACGGAAAATATTTGGCTTTTCAAAAGCCATGGAAAGCCACGCGCAACATCTATGTTAAAGGCGTGGACGAGCCCTTCAGCACGGCGCGTCTTCTCACTGCGGAACCGAAGCGTCCAATCGCGGGTTATTTCTGGAGCCGCGATAGCAAATACATTCTTTACGCAAAAGATAACGATGGCGATGAAAACTACAATGTCTATGCCGTAGACCCAGGGGCCAAGCCGCCGGCGGGCGCTGATGCTCCCGTCTCGCGCGACCTGACCGGGCTCAAGGGCGTCCGCGTGCAGATTGTGGCCGTACCTAAGAACGATCCGGACACGATCTACATCGGTTTGAACGACCGCGACAAAGCCTGGCATGACCTCTACAGGCTGAGCCTCTCCACCGGCGAGAAGACATTGGTACGCAAAAACACGGAACGCATCACCCGCTGGGAGTTTGATCTTCAAGGCAACTTGCGCCTGACCAGCCGTTCCGCAGAGAACGGCGACACGGAAATCCTTCGCGTCGATTCCGACAAGTTCACCAAGATTTATTCTTGCAATGTGTTTGAGTCTTGCGACACAATTCGCTTCGAAAAAGATGGCAAGCGAGCGTACATGGAGACCAACAAAGGCGCCGACATGAACTTGAGCGCTCTGGTGCTGTTCGATCCGGAGACTGGAAAGACCGAGACGGTGGAATCCGATCCGCTCCACATAGTGGACTTCAGCGTCGCTGTCTTCTCGGAGGCTACAGACCAGTTGGCGATTACCTTGTACCAGGACGATCGCGTGCGCCGCTATTTCAAAGACAAAGGCTTCGAAGCCGATTTCAAATGGCTCGGGGGAAAGTTGCCCGGAAAGGAACTCACTCGAGTCTCGGCCACGCTGGACGAGCAGGTGTGGCTGGTGAATGCCTCCAGCGACACCGAGCCGGGCGAGACCTACATCTTTGATCGCAAGACGCACAAACTCACATTGCAATACAGGGTGCGGGAGAAGTTGCCCCGCGAAGCTCTGGCAGAGATGAAGACAGTCAGCTATAAGTCCTCAGACGGTCTGGAAATTCCGGCTTATCTCACCCTGCCCAAAGGCATCCCTGGCAAGAACCTGCCCACGATCATTTTCCCTCATGGCGGGCCATGGGGCCGCGACATGTGGGGTTACAACGGATATGCCCAATTCTTCGCCAACCGCGGTTACGCTGTGTTGAGCATGAACTTCCGCGGCTCTACCGGATACGGTAAGGAATTCCTTGATGCCGGAAACAAGGAATGGGGACGCAAGATGCAGGACGACGTCACCTGGGGCGTGCACTACCTGGTTGACCAGGGCATCGCCGATCCGAAGCGCGTGGGCATCTTCGGCGGTTCCTACGGCGGCTATGCCACACTGGCTGGGGTAGCTTTTACACCGGGTCTTTATGCCGCGGCTGTGGACCTGTTCGGCCCGTCCAACTTGATTACGCTCATGGACTCGATCCCGCCCTACTGGGAATCCATTCGCGTGATGTTCTATCAGCGCATGGGAGATCCTACGACTCCAGAAGGCAAAGCGCTGCTGGTAGAGCGCTCTCCGTTGACCTCTGCCGACAAAATCAAAACGCCCTTGATGATTGCGCAAGGCGCCAACGACGCCCGGGTCAACCATGCTGAGTCGGAGCAGATTGTGATCGCGTTGCGCGACCGCGGCTTCCCTGTGGGATATCTCCTGATTCCCGACGAGGGCCACGGCTTTGCTCGGCCGGTAAACAACATGGCATCGATCATGGCCACAGAGAAATTTTTCGCTACATATATTAGAGGACGCTGCCAGGAAGACGGAACGCCGGAAGTGGTGGCACGCTTGAAAGAAATAACAGTTGACCCAAAAACCGTGGTACTGGCCAAGAAAGTGGATTCTAGCTCCGTCGGCGCTCCCACTCTGGCCATGGATCTGCAACCTGGCAAGTTCAAGTACCAAGCTAAGATTGAAGCCAATGGCCAGCAGGTCTCGCTAACTATCTCGACCACCATAGCTGCGGAGGGCGGCGCCTGGACTGCCACAGACGTGATGGAGACACCGAATGGCACGGTGACTGAAATATCGACTTTGGCTAGAGGAACCTTGATCGGGCGCAAGCTCAACATGAAACAGGGGCCGGTAACGGTCGACCTCAACTTCAGTAGTGACAAGGCCACCGGCAATATGAACGTGAACGGACAGGATCGTACCATTTCAGTCGATCTGGGGGGACCGCTGTTTGCCAATGCTGCCGGCGCGAAACAGTCGATCTCGTGTCTACCCTTGGCTGAAGGCTACAGCACCACGTACCGAAACTTCGACGTTCAGAAACAAAGAGTGAAACTGATGCAGCTAAAGGTTTCCGGAGTCGAAAAAGTAACTGTGCCCGCAGGCACTTTTGACGCCTACAAAGTAGAAGTATCTTCCGCCGACGGAGGCCCCGACCAGGAAACTCTTTGGGTAGATCGCAGTTCGCACAAGGCCGTCAAGGAATCCGCGGTATTGCCATCCATGGGCGGAGCCCAATTGACACAGGAACTGGTGCAGTAAGCGTCGACGCGCCAGTTAGTGGAAGAAGCAGCTCAGCGCAGCCAAGTCAGAGATTAGCGAGTCGGTCACTTCTCAGAGTCGCGGATGAGGACGACGCCGGATTCACTGTGGCCGCGTATGAAGCCGAGCTGCTTGCCGCGTACCCACGCAGATGGATCAGATCGACTTCACAGGGCCATTTGAAGTTCTTTCACGCATGCCAGATGCAAAGGTCCGTGTCGTAGGAAAAGAGCTTG
>Ga0210388_10002552_pt1 | contig 14150 bp, 8 predicted proteins | sample IncBWC19OmetaG_FD_155485 | JGI IMG/M metagenome (GOLD analysis project Ga0210388, IMG submission 155485) | Forest soil microbial communities from Barre Woods Harvard Forest LTER site, Petersham, Massachusetts, United States - Inc-BW-C-19-O ...
GTGTGTTTCTGGAAGTTTCCTTTGAGCAGGCGCCAGCGACAAGTTACAGCTGCGAAAAGTAGCCATACACACAGCGCGCTCCGCCGCGCGCGCAGTTGTGGGTGTCATAGAGGACGCCGTCAATCACGGCGGTGAGGTGCCGCGATACCTTGACGATGAGCGGACCTTGCGGAAGCTCTGACGCACAAAAGTGCACCCGGCATCCTGAGCCAATGGACATCGTTGAAGTCCATCGCCATCCGAGCGATTCGAGATAGTGTTGATAGGTCCGGCGAAACACGCCAGTCCGGCTGCTAGACCGTCTCCTTTTGCGTTTGCCTATGCGTTCCGCTCGCGCAAGTTGGTTGATGGCGTCATAGACCTCCTGGTACGTCTTTCCCGTCGCAATCGCAATCGACCGGGTCACACAATCTCCAGTTAGGCCTTTGTAGCCTGCAGCCGCACGGCCGCCGTCATGGAAGACAAAGTCCATCGTCATGGCCCTCCAGGTTTCGGTTGTGGAATCGAAGATTTGGAACAGCGGCATGAAGCCGAACTTGACGTGTCTTGGGATTTTGGGAGGCGCCGTGAACCACGGTCCGGATGAGGAGCGTCCGCTACCTGCAATTGCATTGCAGGTGACTTACGAACTTGACAATCAATGCCCTGTCCTTCGCTTACTCGAATCCCTCGGCGCGCAAATCGTGGATCAATCGCACAGTCTGAGTTGCCCGTTTCTTTGCGCTGGAGCATTCCATCATTTATTTAGCTATCAATAGAGGTCGATAATTCCGCGCTTGAGGCCGATCGTCACCGCATGGGTCCGATCATTCGCTCCTAACTTGATGAGAATGCTCTTGACCCGGCTCTTCACCGTCTCTTCGTTAATTGCGAGCCTGGAGGCGATCTCTTTATTGGCGTTTCCCACAACAATGAGCCGCAGCACCTCGATCTCCTTCGCCGTCAGCGTTTCTTCCCCGATGCAAGAAGCTACCTGAGCCGCGACTTCTGGAGACAACATCTTTCGACCCGCATGTACCGCACGGATGGTTTGAAGGAGCTCTTTGTGTACCAGATTCTTCGTGATGTAACCCTTGGCGCCCATCTTGATGGCGCGAATCACTTGCACATCGCCTGTGTAAGTGGTGAGCACGATAATTCGCGCATCCGAGAACTCGCCTCGAATCGCGATGGTCGCATCAAGACCGTTCATGACGGGCATTCGCAAATCCATCAGAGTAACGTCGGGCCTGGTTTCACGAAATTTCGCGATCGCTTCACGCCCGTTCGTGGCTTCCGCGATGACCTCCATGTCAGGTTCCGGACCGATCAGCGTCGCTATGCCCACTCGAATCAGGAGATGGTCATCCACGGTCAGGATCCGGATGGAAGATGTTTTATCACTCATCGGAGAACCTTCCTGTGAAGCCCCCGAGAGCCGGACTGCGGGTTCGCCTGATACACGACTTGAGCGGGGATGCGCAGTTCCAACTCTGTGCCGACTCCGAGCTGGCTATGGACGTTCAGAACTCCTAAAACGTTCTTCGCCCGTTCGTACATGCCGGTCAGACCCCAATGGCGCCCAAAGCTCGATCGAGAGATGCACTGATCGAAGCCGCATCCATTGTCCCGTACTTGTACTACGAAGTAATCCTTTCCATAGTCAATCTTCACTTCAACCATTTCTGCGCTGGCGTGCCGAAACGCGTTGCGCAGTGCCTCTGCGACGATGCGGTAAAGCTCGTCGCGTTCAACCGGCTGGAGATCTCTGCGCGTACCGGCCTCGATTACCGAAAATCGGGGCGAGCTACATCGCGCACCGTCGGTCGTCCTATGATGCTGGGCGAGCTCATCGCCAAGCGCTCGAATGGCTGTTGCAAAGTCGTTGTCGATCGCGTGCGAGCGGAGATCGTAGACCGCGTCGCGCGCTTCCGTGATCGACTGCGCAGCAGAATCCAGAGCTCTTTCCAGAGTCCACTTTGCTTCATCTGGCCGCGACGGGAGCAGATTGTTCACAGCCTGAAAATGGAATAGCAGGCTATGGAGACCCTGCAGGAGGGTGTCATGCAACTCTCGCGCGATGCGAGTCCGCTCGTCTACGCGTTCCGCCAGCCGAATGTTGAAACCTTCGGCCACCCGACGGAGGCGATAGATGTAAAACATCCAAAGGAACCCAATGAATGCGATTACTGCTGACGCCAGGAACCAGGTGTTCTGATAAAACGTTGGTGCGATGGAAAAATCCAGGAACGCGCCGGACTCGTTCCAAACCCCGCTGTTGTTGCAGGCGACCAGGCGGAAGCGGTATTTTCCAGGCGGAAGGTTTTCGAAATACGCTTGCCGGCGCGTGCCGACGTCTTGCCAATCTTGATGGGAACCCTCAAGTCTGTACCGAAAGCGGACCTTCTCAGGCGCTACCAGGCTCAGGGCAGTGTAGTCGATCTCCAGCTCGCGGACGTTGGGGCGTAGTCGCAGGTTTGCAACCCCACCGGGCCCCGTGTCGCGCCAGTAAACCTCGTGGTTCGCGGTAATTTGTTCAATCTTGACTGGCGGCGGGAGAGGATTCTGAGCGAGGTGTTTCGGGTCCAGGATGCTTACACCATCCAGCGGCAGGAACCAAAACTTGCCATCTGGAGCCTTGATGAGGCGCGGGCTGTGGCCGCCGGGTCTGCTATGACTGATCACCCCATCCGCACTATCGAACAGAGCGACCTCGACCTTTCCGGTGTCTTGCTCCGAACCGATCCGCGCCGTCCATGCCGCCAATTCAGAGCTAGAAATATGAATGATGCCGCAGGACGCCAAAAACCAAAGCGAACGATCGTCGTCTTCAGCAACCCAGTCTGTGTCATCGCACGGCAAGCCATTGTTGGTGCTCAGGGTTCCAATGTGGCCGTCTTTAAGGCGACTCAAGCCACGCTCGGCTGCGGCCCAGAGGGCGCCCTCCTGATCGAACTGGAGAGCATTGACGCGTCCACTCCCCAACCCATCGGTAGCTGTATACGTGGTTCGGATCTTACCGTCTGCGAGGAATGCCAGCCCTCCATTACGGAACCCAATCCAAATTCCGTTCCGGACCGGATCGCTCGCGACCGTGAGAGCCCAGTCCTGGTGTCCCAGTTTTGCCCATGAGAGCTGTTCGATCACCGCGCCGTCGGCATTCAGATGGGTGAGACCGCGATTCTGATCGTTGATCCATGTGCTTCCATCTCGATCCGCGACGATAGAAATCACCACATGTCCCCACGGTTCTCCGCCTAAGTCAATCATTCGGCCATCTTCGAACCGAAGCAACCCTTGCGGCGTGGAGAACCAGATTCGATTCTTAGCATCGCAAAACAACGGAGTCACCATTCCAGCCGGTAATCCCGCAGGTCCAGTCACTCCGCGATCTCGAGTTGGACTGATCCCGCTCGATCTGTTCTCGAAAAGGGCGCCGGGCTTTGCGCCTGTATCCGGCAAAGTCGGATTGGAATAGACCGTTACCCGGCCGTTCTTCCACCGATCTGTTCCGTGGAGGGTGCCGAGCCAAATGCTGCCCTCCGAGCCGCGAACGACCGTTCCCAGCAGGTCGGCAGACAGGCCCTGCTTCGAAGTGATCGACGGAACTGCGAAGTCACGAAAGCGATGGAGGGCATCGAGAGTAGCGACCCACATGTTGCCCTCCCGATCCTCAAACATGGTAGACACCAGATCGGACGAGAGCCCGTCTGACTTCGCGAACAAATCTGTGCCATCTGGACGCGCATGGATCAGACCATGGTCTCGCGTTCCGATCCAAACAGCGCCGTCACGATCCCGCACCATCGCTGTGGGATCGATTTGCCACTTAGCTGGAGCACGGTACGCTTCGGATCTTCCCGAGGTGATTTCTGTGATGCCGCCGTAGAACCCAATCCAGAGCGTGCCATTCGCAGCTTCGACTATGCTTTGGATTTGAGCGGCCGATCCTTGAAGTGTCCAGCGCTGTGGTAACCCCGGTTTCCACTTCCATAGCCCGGTCATTGAGCCGACCCAAAGGCTGCCTGCTCGATCTTCGTGTAACGAAACTATCCCGGACCCGAACATTCCGTCTTCTCCGAAGCATCGAACATCAGTACCTCGCAGCGCACACAGCTTCCCCGCCAATGCAACGCCCCCGGCCCAGACGGTTCCGTCGCGATCTTCTAAAAGTGAAAAAACGGCCTGGCCTGACAATTGAGGGTGGGTGGTCAGCTTGCCGTCCTTGAAATTCACGAGGCCGTTGGCGGTGCCGATCCAAAGGCGCCAATCGCGGGAAAAGAGCAGGCAGCGAACATAATTGCTTGGCAGAGATTGGCCTGCTGGGGGGTACCACGGCTCGAATCGAACGCCGTCGAAGCGCACGATGCCGAACTCAGTTCCAAGCCACAGAAACCCCTCCGGGCCTTGCGTGATCGTATAGATGACGCCCCTGAAGTTCCCATCCTTGACCGTCCAAACTGTGTGTGCGTACTGGCTGATCGCCAGCGATGGGCTTAACGCGGAAATTTGGCGGCAGAACAGTAGTAGAAGCCCTAGGGCGATTGCGCCGCCCCGGATGAGCGTAGTGGCGTGGGACTCTCTTTCCATTCGTCACCATAGGCTTTGCCGCACATATTCGTTCGCTGACTGGGGTCCCGTATTTACCGGTGCGATCATTCTTAAACTGCTCTTGCCAAAGGAGATTCATCTACCGGTGGCTGAATCCCACCGATGATAGGCTCAAGGTCTGGAAACGGTCTTGGAAAATCCCGCCAGCTTTGTAGAATCCCGCTGACTTTGTAGATCGTGACCCGCAGAAACACCAGACCACCAATCAGCAAGAAGCGGGTGGGACGTCATTCGGGATTACTCTTGCAACCGCTATTCAGACGCCGCCAGCGCGACGGCGACATGTGCTCGATCCGGCTAAAGACTCTGCTTAATGCAGCTTGATCGTAGAAACCGGACAGCAACGCGATCTCTATCAAAGTCTTATTCGTCCGTGAGAGCTGGTCCTTGACATACTCGATTCGAAGCTGAATCAGCTGCTGGTGGACGGAAGTGCCAAAACTCACCCGGAAGCGCCGCGCGAAGTGGCTTTCCGAGAGCGAACACGAATCGGCGAGTTCCTTGACCGCGATGTTTCCTCCAAGATGATTGCGCAACATCTCCTCGGTCCGCAGCTTTTGCCACGGTTCCAGCCCTCGCCGGGGTCCTGCTGCGAACTTTATCGCGCCGCAGCGGGACTGCAACATGTGAGCGCCGAGCACCATCGCAATTTGGTCGAGCGCGAGCCTGTCGAGCGGCTCGCCATACTCAAGAGGCGTCAGTATGCTCTTTGTCATCTGCGCGACAACCAGGTCTTCAATAAAAAATGCTTCCTGAAGGCGGAATGAGGTCGAGACTCCGTTATCGAGAGCGATCCTCTCAAGCAATGCTTGAGAAAAGTAATAGTGCAAGTAATCGAAGGGACCCTGGACCCACATTTCCATCTTGAGATTCAGATCGATAAAGGTCGTGGCAAACGGTATCGCTTTCGTAACCCCAACTCTTTTCCCCTTGTAGAGGGCCTGCCACTGACCGATGGCCGCGGGTGCTAGTGCCACGCAGATCAGGATTGCCTGATCCGGAGGATAAGCAGGGGCTTTCTCCATATCCCGGGGACCAGAGCGAAGGCGTGTCACGGCAAATTCGGGCTTTTGATCCGAGCCAACGACCTTACAGTCGTAGGCCGGCGTTCGGAAAACATCGGCCAACGTGACCCCAAACATGCGCGCGTCCAGCTTCCGATGGGTCTCCGCACTGCTGTCGCGGACCGCTTTTTTTCTCGGACGTGACAACTCAATCTGTTGGATCATGCGAGTTCACTCTGTATATTAACCTTTGAGCCAACCCCTGGATGAAGAGTAGTCATAGGGTTGTTCATTTGCATCCCTCTGTCGAAGCATTTTGCGATGACCAAGTCGAGTTCTTTTCTAATGCCTCGACCGAGGCATGCGCGTCCTTTCCGATGCGCCGGGTGCAACCGTTACTGGTTCATCGTTGGAAATTCGGAGTTGTACGAGGATTCGGTTGATCTCGCTTAGAGTCGGGAATGATGATTTCGCGATGACCGAAAAGACGCGCATCGAAAGAGAATGCACCAGGACCAAGCAGTGCAAGCGCAATACAGGTAATCGCAACGCTTAAATGGGCGATGGAGCTTGCGGGAGTCGGAGTTTGACTCGACGGAAATCCTACCAAGTCTGCGATTACGATTCCGACCGCGGCCAATCCGCAGCAGATCGGCGTTAGGAATCCCATCAGGATCGAGCTGCCAGTCACAATCGCGCCACCACCAAGACACCAAGAAAAAGCAGTCTGATGATCTTGGGATGACAAGATAAGAAGACCGTAACCGGCCGCATTCAGCGCAACAACGGCCCTGAGGAGGAAAAGGCCCCCTCCGGGAAACCTGCTTGGGAATGTGGAGAATAGCCTTTGCAGCGGACACCTCCCGTTACGCAGGGGTCACAGCAACTCAAACGTAATTGAGGAAGGCAAAGATGTAATGCCTCGAAAGAGTCATTTTCGCATGCCAAATTTATGCAACGGATAGGGCCGTCCTACCTAAAGGCGAATGATGCCACGCCGGAATCCTATTGTGACAGCTTCTGTCCGATCCGAGGCGCCGAGTTTCTCCAGGATGTGCTTCACGTGGTTCTTCACCGTCTCCTCGGTGATAAAGAGCAGAGTTGCTATTTCTCCATTCCTTTTACCGATCGCAATTTTTTCGAGAACCTGAATCTCGCGCCCGCTCAAAGATTCATTTCCGATAAACTCGGCGAGTTGCGCGGCCACTTCAGGGGGCACCTGTCTCTTTCCTGCGTGGGCTTTCCGGATCGTTTCGAGCATTTGCTTTCGGGGCAGACTCTTCAACAGATAGCTTTGCGCTCCCGCGTCGAGAGCCCGTCGGATTTCTGCGTCGCCTTCGAAAGTGGTCAGCACAATCACGCGAGCGCTCGGGAACTGTGTACGGATCGCAATCAGAGCCTCGATCCCGCTCATGTCAGGAAGCCGGAGATCCATCAAAGTGACGTCGGGCCGAAGCTCCTGGCACATATGAATTGCTTCTCGACCTGTGGACGCTTCTCCTACCACATCCATGTCCGGTTCATGGCTAATAGCGGCCACAATGCCGAATCTCATCAGCGGGTGATCGTCAACACACAAGACGCGAATCTTGGTCTCAGTGTTCATTCTGTTTGCCTCGAGCCTTGTTTTCGCTGCCGTTGAACCCTTCTCGCCCAAGCCAACGAAGCCACCGAGGAGTCGAGTCGTCAGTATCGTCTTCAAACGCAATATGACCAGGAACCATCAGTTCGATTTCAGTTCCTGCGTCCGCTCTGCTTCGCACTTTGAGAGTAGCCCCGATTCGTTCAGAACGCTCGCGCATTCCTGCCAGACCCCAGTGACCGTCTCGGCCGCCTTGAAGGATCGAGGAGTCAATTCCCCGGCCATCGTCCCTCACCAGTAAACTCAATTGCGTTCTGGCGTATTGAATCTCGACTTCGATCGTCGCTGCCTCAGAATGGGCGTAGGCGTTTAAGATTGCCTCTCGTCCGATCCGATAAATCTCATTCCGGATCTCCGTTCTGACGGCGCGCGCGGCTCCCTGCGCGACAACACTGAACACGACGTTGTTCTTGTGAGGGAACTCTTGCTTGATCCGCTGAAATGCCTTGGCCAAATCATTGTTCTCGCTGTCCTGGAATCTTAGCGTCCGGAGTGCCGTCCGGCTTTCTTCTGTTACATATCGCAACGTCGCGAGCGCGTGTTGCACAAGACCTTTGACCGGTGAATCCTTCGCCAATTGGTCTTCGGCCAAATCAAGCTGTATCGACGCGCTCAGAACGCCTTGCAACAAAGTGTCATGTAGTTCACGCGCAATTCGTTCCCGCTCGTCCAAACGTTCAGCAAGCCGTGCGTGAATATTCTGAGCGACGATAAGCATTCTGTGTCGAATCGCCCATGCTAAAACCGCGAGCGCAAGGATTGCCGAGATCGTCTCTAGCCACCAAGTCTGATAGAGCGCGGGCTCGATCGTGAATTCGAGCCAGGCTCCTGATGAGTTCCAGACGCCATCGTTATTCGATGCAATCACATGAAATCGATATCGTCCTGGATGCAGATCAGTGTAGAACGCCTGACGACGGGTGCCCGGATCCAGCCAATCTTTGTCTCTCCCTTCAAGACGATAACGAAACTGAGCCTTCTGGGGAATGACAAAGCTCAGTCCCGTATAGTCGATTTCGAGATCGTGAGTGAGAGGCGGAAGTCGAAGAGCTTGCTGAAACGGATAGCTCTTTCTGTCGGCGATGAGACGCTCGATATGTACCGGAGGTACAAGACTATTGGTCGGAAGATTCTTTGGGTCAATCATCTGAGCCACGGTTCCATTGACGAACCATAATTTCCCGTCCGGGGCTTCGGATGCTCTTGGGGTGAAGGACGTATCAGCCCCTTGAACGCCGTCAAAACTATCGAATAGGCTGTACTGCAATTTAGCTTTTGGATCTTTCCACCATCGTTGCAACTCTGTGTTATCTATCTCGATTAGCCCGCACGACGAATACAGCCAAAGTCTCCCTTGTCTGTCCGGAATGAACGTGAATAAGTTGTCGCAAGGAAGTCCATTTTGTAGTCCGAGACTTTGCGGCTTTCCATTTTGCCAGCCAATTAATTCTTGCGATGCAAGATTGAGGAGGCGGCCATCGAGAGTTGGATGAAGATCGTAAACGGGTCGATGCCGCCTGTCACAACCCGACTCAGAGTTCCGTCTGTAAAAATAGCAATTTCACCATTCCGAAAGCCTACTCTTATTCCACCGCTAGGATCGGCCGCGATCGAGCAAATACGCGATGGCTCCGAGCCAATCGACTCCTCCTGAACAGTAAAACCGTGAATACGAATAAGCCGAGACGCGATCGGCACTGGCATTCCCCATAGATCGCCATTCTGATCTTCGATCAGCCCTTGAAGTGTCCCGACCGGAGTACCATCGCCCCGGGACAACGTATGAAATCTTCCTCCTTCACGAACCGACAGTGTATTGTCTACACCTACCCAGAGCCTGCCCGAATGATCTTCGAGCAGGACCGTAACGCGTCTGCCAGGCAGTCCCTGCTTTGCTCGGATGGACGTAATGGCTCCATTCTGGATCTCATCCAGAGCGTCATGATTGCCAACCCAGACCGTACCATCCGCTGTCGCAACCACCGAGCCGGCATAATCAGAACTCAAACCTTCTCGACTTGAAAAGGTGAGAACTTTGGGAACTCTGAAACGATCCAGGCCACCGGACGTGACAACCCAGATGTTGTTCTCCCTGTCCTCGTAAATGGCGTTGATAACGTTGCTCGAAAGACCGTCTGAACTGCGGAAGTATTCGATTCTTCTGTTTCGAACCACACAGAGTCCCTCACTCACCGTGCCAATCCAAAGGGAGCCAGCCCGGTCACTCAACAGATTATTGATTTCGAGAGTACTTCCATCGAATCGGTCCGTCGTAAATGAGTTCCAATGATCCGTCTTGAAATCCTGTAGTCCCATGTTCGGTCCCGACTGTCCCATTCCGATCAACATGGATCCGTTCGGGCCATTTGCAAGAGCGGTCACACCGCTCAGTTGTTCGAGCGCCTTTAAAGCAGGCGGAACGAATGTTTCGAACGACCCGGGCGCGCCTCGGGCCAAGCCCGCACTGCCGCCTATCCATAGAGTTCCGGACAAGTCGCGGAACAGGGGGCCCGCGTAAGGGATCGAGATGCCATCTCGACTGCCGAAACATTGAACCCGCTCGTCGGAGATATGGCAAAGGGGGCCTAGTCCATCCCGTATTCGGGAACGTGTAACCCAGACTCCTCCGGCCGGGTCCTCAAGAATAGCGTTGATTCTTGCATCGAGCTTAGGATAGTTGGAAAGTTTTCCGTCCTTCCAGCGCATCAATTCGGACGACCCAATCCACAGACTCCCGTCTCGGCTTGCGCCGAGCGAATAGACCCCATGGGTTAGAGCAGGTCCTTCTGGCGGCGGCGTCCAAGGAACGAATCGGACTCCATCGAAGCGCATCAGAGCCGAAGTTGTTCCGATCCAGAGATACCCGTCCGCGGTTTGCACAATGGCGGTCGGAATCCCACTGAACACACCATCCTGGAGCCGCCATGATGTATGCGCATATTGCGTCATTCGGAGATCGGGATCGAGAGCCAGAGCAAGTATCGGATTCAAGACGATGAGCAGCGAGAGGACGGCTCGACTCATAAAAAAGACCTCTGTAACGCGCTTTCCAGCGGGAGATTCACATCGTCGAATCGGACAACACCATTTGAGGCGGTCTGCCAAGATATCTTAAGTTAGCTGGCACGGATTGGACATCAGAAATCGAGCTTGACCCCAAATTGAAACTCGCGCGGATCGGAGGCCTGGGAAATCGTTCCAAACGTTGGCGATCCGGGTTGAACCGCGTTCGGAAGCATAAAGTTGGCGTGGTTAGTCATGTTGAATCCCTCTGCGCGCACTTCCAGATTTAAACGCTCGGACAGCTTGAACCGGCGGGCCACATTGAGATTTACCGTGAAGAGTCCGGGACCTGTAATGATGTTCCGGCCCGCGTTCCCAAACGTATAAATGGCAGGGATCGAAAAGACCGACGTATTGAACCATTCCTGCGGGGCATGTGGAGCACCTGAATTTGGATTGCCGTTCACATTCGGGCGCTGATTATTAGTGGTTCCCACGTTCGCGTTATCAAGGGCCAAAAGCGCGGTCACCGGCATGCCCGTTGTAGCGGTCGTGATGGTGGAAATCCGCCAGTTCCTTAGTATCGCGCTCGTGCATGGAAGGTCATAGTCCAGGCTCAGCACAAAGCGATGTTTCCGGTTGAAATTCGAAAGACCATAGTCCGCCGCTCGGTCTGATGGGTTCTGATTTGGCACGCCATCCTGAGTGTTGTCCAGAGCTTTTGAGAAAGTGTAGGCAGCTACTAGGCTCAGTCCTTTCGTCACGCGCTGGGTATAGCTGCTCTGCAGCGCTTCGTACCTCGCGACGCCGGCACCATCCGTCCAGGTAATCGTTGTGTATGCGGGGAATGCACGGCGTGGCTGCACGGGTCCCGGGCCTGGAGGCGGCTGGTTCAGGTTGTACTCGCTGGCAAGCCCGTCGGTAAAAGACCCAACATAGACGGTCTCCCAGACCCCGCGTTTTCCAAAGGAGTGTTGCACGCTGAACTGCCATCGCTGTGTTTTGCCACCGTGGTAGTTCTGCGAGAAACCTGACGTTGCCAGAGCGCTAGCAGCGAGCGCCGAAGGAAACGGATTCGCCAGCGAGATATTCGGCGTGGATGCCTGGGCGACGAATTGGCCCTGCTGGGAGATGGGCGCGGCGAGATACGCAGCCGGCTCGATAATATTGTGAATCAACGACTCGTAGAATATGCCGTACCCGCCCCGGACGGACGTGGTTCCCTTGCCGGTCAGGTCCCATGCGAAACCCAACCTTGGCGCAAAGTCCTTGAAATAAGGGTTCCGTATTCCATCCGGAATCCCATGCGTTCCGACCACGACCGATTCTCCCAGGGATGGAAGGAAGGTGGCCAATTGGTTCGTGGGTGACCTGTCCGGCGCCTGGTATTCGTAGCGAAGGCCAAAGTTGAGAGAGAGTTTCCGCGACAGACGCCAGTTGTCTTCGGCATAGCCGGCAACTTGCCAACTCACTTCGAGATTATCTTCCGGACCGATCAAGTTGGCCGTCTGCGCCGGATAGCCGAGGAGTAGGTCCGCAATCGCATTACCGGTATACTGACCGGTAAAAGTAAACGTCCCTTCGGGATCGATATCGTTCACGATGCCGTTGTAATAATGCCGGTATTCACCTCCGATTCGAACCGAATGATTTCCGATCAGATGAGTCAACACGTAGGCGCTCTGCCACAAATGATCCGTCCGCGTGAAGGCGTCGACGAAAGGCGTCATGCCGGTGTATCCGGTTAGATTGATCGTCGGTGGACCACCGGAGATTTGGTTGGGCTCAACCGTCGCGAGGGTATCGCCAAAGCCGAAGATTGTGTCCCAGTTCTGCTGGTTTTGAGCCCATTTCTGATTGTCCACATGACCAAAACCCACCCGGAACTCCTGAATCGTAGTGGTATCGAAGACGTGGGTCCATTCAGAGCCAATGTCGTAGTTATGCTTGACCAAGTGCGTCCAGGAGATGGCGAACGGCCCCGGACTCGTGTCAAGCGTCGTCTGCCAATACTGCGAGAAGCGTGCGAAGAAGCTATCACGCGATGAGTCAGCGAAGTCGACGCGTCCAATGGAGGTTTGAAGGTCATTCGGAGCAACAGGAGATGCGATAAAGTTCTGAGAGAGGCCGGCACTCGTAGCATCTGGAACAAGCTGCTGCAGCATCGCCGTCCCGACAGGACTGATCCTGGCGACTGGGATCGTTTTGTCGTCGAAAGGCAGCTCGCTTAGCGGGTCAACGATGGCCTGGCTCAGTTGGCTGAAGTTGCCGCCGCGTTCGAGCGAGGTGGCCACGGTTCCAACCTGTGTCACGCCCGCGTGATCGACGGTGCTTTCATAGCCACCGAAAAAAAACAGACGCGATTTGCCAGGGCGCTGCAGGGGCCCTCCAAACGTTCCCCCGAACTGGTTGTACTCTAACGGCTGTTTTCCCGAGGCAAAGAAATTCGTTGCGTTGAGTCTAGTATTGCGGAAAAACTCCCAGGCGTCGCCGTGGAAGCTTGGGCTGCCTGATCGGGTGACCAGGCTAACCACGCCGCCATTGGCGAAACCAAGATCGGCTCCAAAATGTGCGCCCGTTACCTCCAGTTCTTGAATTGAATCGATCGTGGGAAACGTAAGCGTCTCTCCCGTACTCGGATCGTTATTGTCAAATCCATCGAGAAGAAAATTGTTCTGAGTATCCTCTCCGCCAACAATATTCACGCCTCCGCCCCGCGATGCGAGATTGGAGTTCTGCGCTTCATCTTGGACGCCCGGCGATGTCAACACGAGGTCGCGGAAGTTTCTTCCATTGAGAGGCAGGTCGACGATCGCCTTTTCATCCACCACTTGCTGGGTGACGCCATCGACTGTGTCGACTAGCGGCGCTTCGGCCTGGACGGTGAGCGAATCCATGACCGTGGCGATCTCCAGGGCAAAATCAATGCGGGCGATTTGATTCAAGAGCAGTTCGAGACCTGTCTTCCGCACGGTCCGAAAACCGGAGGCCTCGACTGTGACGTCGTATTTCCCTGGAGGGAGTAGCTCGGCCACAAAATATCCAGATCCATCACTCTTTTCAGAACGGCCTACCCCGGTCGACGTATTCCGAATCGTGATGGCGGCGCCTGCGACAGTCGTCCTGCGGGGGCCAAGTATCGTCCCTTGAATTCCGCTTGTGCTCTGACCGAGCAGCAAAGAACAGGCCAGTATCACTGCCGACAAGACGGCTAGCGGCCTGAACCTCGTATCCATTCCCGGCTCCGCAAACTCAGACTATGTCTTTTAGTTGAACGGCGAAACCCTGAAACGAGGTTAGCGGCTTCACTCTTTCGAGTGAAACTAGAACACTCGCGATGCCAATTCCGGCGTATACCTTGGAGGCATTTTCACCTCTCCCAATGAGTCACGTGCAAAACTCCATTTGGTATCGACCTGAAGAGACGACGGCGTTACTGTTTCGTTCGAGAAGGAAACGCGCCACGCGATTCTGCTCAAACAACTGAAACGGGAGAGGAGACTAGTCATGAAGAAGCTTTTCGGTGTTCCTACGCTCACTGTGGCACTAATCGCCGTGTCTCTGCTTTTGGGGATAAGCCATAAAGTCGCCGCAGCCCAATCCGCGCAGCCGACAGGCATCAAGAATGTGGTCCTGGTGCACGGCGCCTTCGCCGATGGCTCCGGCTGGGACGCCGTCGCAAAGATCCTTGAGAAGGATGGCTATACGGTATCGGTGGCGCAGCCCCCCGAGACCTCCTACGCTGACGACCAAAAGTACACGAAGGCTGCAATCGACGCCATGGGAGGGCCGGTGGTCCTGGTCGGCCACAGCTACGGCGGGTCCATCATCACAGAAGCCGGCAACGATCCAAACGTTGCGGCACTGGTATACATCGCCGCATTTGCGCTCGATGAAGGTGAGAGCTGCGC
>Ga0210388_10002554_pt1 | contig 14146 bp, 11 predicted proteins | sample IncBWC19OmetaG_FD_155485 | JGI IMG/M metagenome (GOLD analysis project Ga0210388, IMG submission 155485) | Forest soil microbial communities from Barre Woods Harvard Forest LTER site, Petersham, Massachusetts, United States - Inc-BW-C-19-O ...
GTCAGGCTCAGTTGCCCCGTGTCGCTCGCACAACACCCCTTGGCGGGGCTGCTGCCGGCGTTCTTCACCCGCTACCCGTCCATCCGGCTGCTGATTCACGCCAGCAATCGGCGGGTCGATTTGCTCAATGAAGGATTCGACCTGGCACTGCGCGTGCGCACGCGGCCCAGTGGCGAGGATGGACTGGTGATGCGCAGCTTCGGTGAGGCACGGGAGCTGCTCGTGGCCTCGCGTGACTACCTGGATCGCGCCGGACGGCCGCAGCGTCCGGAGGAACTCACCGGCCATGCGACCTTGGGGTTTTTCCCCGAGTCAGACACCCAGACTTGGGAACTCACCGGACCGGATGAGGAGACCGTGCAGGTCGAGGTCGCGCCGCGCCTCGTGTGCCATGACTTCGTGGTGATGCACACGGCGGCCCTCGCCGGCACCGGCATTGCACTGCTGCCGGAGATGCTCGTGCGAACGGATCTGGACCTGGGCCGGCTCGAACCGGTGCTACACCACTGGACTTTGCCGCAGGGCGTGCTGCACGTGGTCTTCAAGGGGCGGCGGGGCCTGCTGCCGGCCGTACGCGCCACGCTGGACTATCTGGCCGAGCGCTTGCCCGCAGCCCTGCAGGCTTGTACTGAGCGTAGCTAGCAGGGGCGTGCCGGTGCGCAGCGAGGTGAGGTTGCTTTCAAACTCACGCGTACAGCTCTCCCAGCTCGAGCGCAGCGCGCGGGCACGGCAGGCGGCAGGATCCAGCCGCAGCGCACGGTGCGCGGCACGCGCCAGATTCTCCTCCAGCGCGCCCGTCACCCCGTCCTCGATGACGTCAATCGGTCCGGTGACCGGATAGGCCGCCACCGGCAGCCCACAGGCCATGGCCTCGAGATTCACCAGGCCGAAGGTGTCCGTGCGGCTGGGGAACACGAAGACATCGCCCGCCGCCAGGTGTGCCGCGAGATCCTCGCCAAAGCGAAAGCCGGCAAATACGGCATCCGGGTAACTCGCCTGCAGGCGCGCCCGCTCCGGGCCATCACCCACCACGAGCTTGGAACCGGCCCAGGCCATTTTCAGAAACGCATCGATGTTCTTCTCGATCGCGATGCGCCCGACATACACCGCAATCGGACGGGGCAGATCCAGGAACTGCTTGGACTGCGGACGGAACAGCCGCGTATCCACGCCCCGCTGCCAGCGTCGGACATTGCGGAACCCCCACTGCTCAAGCTCACTTTGGACTGATCGGGTGCTGACCATGCAGGCACGGGCCGCGCCGTGGAAGCGACGCAGCCAGCGGTAGGTGAGCGCCAATGGAATCGGCAGCCGCGAGCGCAGGTATTGTGGAAACTGCGTGTGGTAGGAGGTCGTGAAGTACAGGCCGCGGCGCACGCAGTAGCGACGCGCCGCCGTCCCCAGCGGCCCTTCGGTGGCGATATGCACCGCCTCCGGTGCAAACGCCTCGATGCGACGCGTGACCTTGCCACCCGGGAACAGCGCCAGGCGGATTTCCGGATAGCTCGGACACGCGACGGTGCGAAAGCCGACCGGCGTGAGCAGCTGGACGTCATGCCCGAAGTCACGCAGGCAGTCGACCGTGTGGGACAGCGTACTCACCACGCCGTTGGTCTGTGGCCGCCACGCATCGGTGACAATGAGGATCTTCATGCGCCGGGCATGATTGACCGGATACGTGACGGTTGGATGACCGCCGGCGCCAAAAAGCGCGGTTACTTCACATTTCACACAGTAAATGGCCGCCAAGCGCCCAGTGTCATGTTCCCGTAAATATTTTGAGATATCTGCTTCATGCCGGTGTCCGAAATACTGTTTAGGAACGAAGAGGTATTGGAATGCAAAATTTCTGGCAGGCGCTGCAAACCCAGCGCTGGGACGATCATCGTTATTATCATCACAGCCGCATCAATCAATCGCTGCACCTGGTCAGCGCGCTGAGCTTCCTGGCGTCCTACGCCGTCGTGTGGAAAAGCCCGACCCTCGCGGCCATGCTGGGCTGGCTGGTGGCCATGGTAAGCCGCCAGTCGGGTCACTTCTTCTTCGAGCCGAAGGGTTATGACAACGTCAACCACGCCACCCACGAGCACAAGGAAGACATCAAGGTGGGCTACAACCTGCATCGCAAGGTCGTGCTGCTCGCCATCTGGGCGCTGGCGCCGGCCGTGCTGTGGTTCAGCCCGACGCTGTTCGGCGTGTTCCAGGCACCGACGACCACCGCTGCGTTCATCAGCAACGTCGGCGTGCTGTGGCTGACGGTGGGTCTTGGCGGCCTGCTGTTCCGCACGGTACAGCTGTTCTTCATCCGCGACGTGCAGACGGGCCTGGTGTGGATCACCAAGATCATCACCGACCCGTTCCACGATGTGATGCTGTACTACCGCGCCCCGTTGGCGCTGCTGCGCGGCGAGCTCATCGACCCGATGGATGATGTGACCTTGGGCGCGGCGGACGAAGAACCGCTCCACCAGGCCTGAAGCACTTCACGCAGCAATCGGCGGCGGATCGCGCGATTGGTGAGGGTCGGATCGGACCACCACCAGCCGTCGCGATCCATGTCCCGCGCCGCCGCGACAATCCGCGCGGCGACTTCGGCAAAATCCTCATCGGTGTAATTGTGGCTGAAGATGAAGCGGCCGGTACCCACCCAGCTCAGGGCGAGCCCGTGCGCGCGCAGGTAGTACTGGAACATCCAGTTGTACTGCGAGGCGCGGGTGTAGCTCACCGTCCAGATCGAGGACAGATTGGCCACCTGCACCGGCAGGTTCTCGGCCGTCAAACGCGCGTTGAGTTGGGCGGCGCGGCCATTCCACACGGTATCGAGGTCGCGGTACAGGAGCTGCACCGCCTCGCTCCCCAGGCGCTCCAGGAACTCGTGCATGGCCCCCATGACGTAGGGATGAGAGTTGAATGTGCCGCGGGCGAGACAGACATCCCCCGGTCGCTCGTCACGATAGCGACGCATCAGGTCGGCACGGCCGCAGACCACCCCCACCGGCAAGCCGCCGCCGAGCGTCTTGCCGTAGGTGACCATGTCCGCACGCACGCCGAAGTATTCCTGCGCGCCACCCGGCGCCAATCTGAACCCCACGAACACTTCGTCGAAAATCAGCACAACACCGCGCGCGGTGCAGACCTCGCGCAGCTGTCGCAACCAGGCGCTGTAGGCGGCACGATCGAAACCCGCGCGCCGCCCACTGTCCACCAGCGCGCCGTCACTGGGCGCGTTGGCATTCGGATGCAGGGCCTGCAGCGGATTCACCAGCACGCAGGCAATGTCACGGCGCATGCGCAGAACCTTCAGGGTCTGCTCGGCCATGTCCTTGAGCGTGTAGGTATCGTGCGCGGTCGCCGGATTGCCTACCCCGGGCTGCACATCACCCCACCAGCCATGATAGGCACCGCAAAAGCGCACCAGGTGCCGCCGACCGGTGTGATAGCGGGCCAGCCGTACCGCCTGCATCACGGCCTCCGTGCCGGACATGTGGAACGACACCTCGTCCATACCGGAGATTTCACGCAGCCGGCGCACGTTGTAGGCCATGACCGGGTGATAGGTGCCAAGCACCGGACCCAGGTCGCGCACCAGCTCGGCGCCGCGCGCCATGCACTGCTTGTAGAAATCGTAGCCGAATACGTTGACGCCATAGGATCCGGCGAGGTCGTAGAACTGATTGCCATCCAGATCGGTCAGCCGCACGCCCGAGGAGGCCTGCAGGAACGAGCCGCCCTTGAGGTTCTCACGCACCATGCGGCTGAACTGGAAAGGCACGCGGTAGCGCGCCGTAAACTGCATGTCGGACACCGACTTCGCCACCTCGGCGGTCACACCGGCAGAGCGCGCGAAGCGCGTGGCGAACAATTCGCTCAGTGCCTGGAAGCCGGCACGGCGCTGAGCGGCTACGGACTCCGGCGCCGCGTCGGCACAGAAGAAGCGCGCTGCCGAATATTCGTAGAACGGCAGCAGCCGCGCGATGCGGCGCGACCAGCGGGCATGCCCCGCGAGCGAGCGGTGCTTGGCAGCCGACAAGGCGAGGCGCAGTCGTACCCGATACAGCAGCCACAGTACCAGCAGCCCCGCAGGGACCATCAGCAGGTATGAATTCATGAGATCTTCCATCACCAGTAGACGCCCGGAAAACTATTGCATGGGAATGACATTCGCATGACGGTCCGAACCGCCATCAGCCGGGTAGTGCAGCAGGAGGACCTCAATTTCCTCTTGACCAACCGTATTCCACGCCGTTGGCTGACGCTGTTCGTAGGGTGGCTGAGCAAAATCGAGAATCCCCTGGTCAGCGTCCCGGCCATCGCGCTGTGGCGCCTGTTCTGCGAAGTCGACCTGAGCGATGCGCGCACCACGCGCTTTCGCAGTCTGCATGAGTGCTTCACTCGCCAGCTCAAGGAAGGGGCCCGGCCGATTGACCCGGATCCGGCCACTGTGGTGAGCCCCAGCGACGGCATTATCGGCGCATCGGGCAAGGTCGTGGCCGGGGAGTGCCTGCAGGCCAAGGGTTTTGCCTACACCCTCATGGATCTGCTGGCCGATCGCGACCTGGTACGCCACTACCAGCAGGGATCCTACGTGACCCTGCGACTGACCGCCGGCATGTATCACCGCTTCCACGCCCCGCATGATTGCCAGGTCGAACAGGTCACGTACATTTCGGGGGACACCTGGAACGTCAATCCGATCGCCCTGCAGCGCATCGAGAACCTGTTCTGCAAGAACGAACGCGCGGTCATCCAACTTAAGCTTGAGCCCTCAGGCCACATCGTCACGCTGGTGCCGGTGGCCGCCATCCTCGTGGCCAGCATCCGTTTGAACTTCCTGGATGTGCTGCTGCACTTACGGTATCGCGGCCCCAACCACATTCCCTGCGCCGCGAAGCTGAAGCGCGGCGAGGAAATGGGCTGGTTCCAGCATGGCTCAACGATCATTGCGTTTGTCCCGCCGGGTGTGCGCCTCGCCGAGGGGCTCCTCGCCGGCGCAACCGTGCGCATGGGACAACCGCTATTCGAGCTGGAAGAGGAACGGCATGGTGAACCCGGATGAGCAACCGACCCATCGCGGTCATTACCGGCACGACCCATGGCATCGGCACCGTGACCAGCCATGCGCTGGCGCGTGCCGGATATGACCTGGCGATGCTGTGTCGCAACGTCGGGACCGCGGCGGTATTGGCGCGGGAGATCATGCAGCGCGCACCGGGCAGCCAGGTTGAGGTCGTGCACTGCGACCTGGCGGACCTGACCAGCGTGCGCACGGCGGCGCGCGAGGTGCTGACCCGTCACGGGCCCATCGATCGGCTGATCAACAATGCCGGCATTGTCAGTACCCGACGGCGCTTTTCCGTGGACGGTCATGAGCTGACCTTTGCGACCAATCACCTCGGTCCCTTCCTGCTGACGCGGCTGCTGCTGCCCGCACTCACCTCCACGGCCCGCATCATCAATGTCGCATCAAAGGTGCATTACCGCGGACGCATGGACCTGGACAGCGTCGACAACCCCCGTGTCCGGTACAGCAGTGTTGCCGCGTATTCGCGCTCGAAGCTGGCGAACGTGCTGGATACCTTTGCGCTGGCCAGGCAATTGGCCGGCAGCAGCATCACCGTCAATTGCCTGCATCCGGGCGTGGTGGCCACGAACCTGCTGCCCGGCTGGCTGAACCTCATCAGGCCGCTGTTCAAACGGGTCATTCTGAGCGCCGAGCAGGGTGCACGCACGACGCTGTACCTCGCATTGGACCGCCAGGCCGGCGCGCTGCACGGTGAGTACCTGGATGAGCACCAGCAGGTGCAGCCGGCGGCGGCGGCGGCGCGTGACCCCGTCCTGCAGGACGAGCTATTCGCCTGCAGCGCCCGGTGGACGGGTCTCGATCAGGCCCGTGCCTGAGCGGAAGCGCAATTGCACATCCTGAACCAACCAACCCAGCCCCTCGTACAGCGCGCGCTGCGAGCGCACCAGCGCGTCGGCGTTCGGCACGAACGCCACGATGCCGGTCTCACGCCGCGTCCCGATGGCCGCCGGTGCGGGGATCGTGTCGATTCCCGCCTGGTTGAATTCGACCACTGCACGGGCCATGTGCGCGGCCGAGGTCACCAGTACCACCTTCTGGACGCCCGCACGGGCGAGGATCGCGGCGGAGAACTGGGCATTTTCGTGGGTGTCCCGCGAGCGGTTTTCCACCCATTGCGCGCTGACCCCCAGGTCCTGGCGCAGGAAGTCACTCATCGAGGCGCTCTCAAAGCGGCTGCCGGAAATCAGTACCGGCAGATGGGTGCGACGGGCCAGCCGCGCACCGTAGACCAGTCGCTCGAGGCTGGTTGCACCCGGCGCCGAGCTGCCGTATTCGGGTGCGAACACCCGTACCCCCCCGCCCAGGATGACGATGGCCTGCGCATCGCCGATTTGTGCGGGATCCAGCGCCGGGTAGCGCTCGGCCCAGCGCACCAAGGAGTCTGCAGCGATTGGCGTGGCCAGCACCCACAAGGCGGCCAGGCCGACCGCGCACAGGATCGCGCCGCCCAGCCGCGCCCTGCGGTACCCCAGCAGGGCCAGCCCCAGGCCAGCGAGCAGCAGCGGCCCGGTGGGCGGCAGCACCAGGTTCTTGAGCAATTGCTTCCAAACGTAGTAGTCCATGCGCCCGAATGATAGCGCCCATTGAATCACGTAAGATCAGCCACGTGTTCCATCCGATCAGACTGAAAGGATCCGACATGCCGGTGACAACCCGCTCGCCCCTGACCCAGCGCCTGCTGTTTGCCCTGAATTTTTTTCGGCACCCTTTCATGCTGGGTTCCATCTGGCCCAGTTCCCGTTACCTGGTCGACGAGGTGCTGCGGCCCATCGAGTGGGAACGCGCCACGGTGATCGTCGAATACGGGCCCGGAGTGGGCACGATTACCGCCGAAATCCTCGGCCGCATGCGCCCGGATGCACACCTGGTCGCCATCGAGACCAATGCCGCCTTCGTGAAGTTTCTGAATACGTCATTCAATGATCCGCGGCTGCATGTGGCCAACGAGTCCGCCGCCGATGTGAGCAGCATCCTCGAGCGCCTGAACCTGCCGCTCGCCCAGTATGTGGTGTCCGGCATTCCGCTGGGCAGCATGCCCGAGACCCTGCGGGCGGACATTGTCGCGAAGACGCGCCTCGCACTGGCCCCGGGCGGCCAGTTCCTGGTGTATCAGTTCACCAGCCGGGTTCTGCCCGTCCTGCAACGCACCTTTCGCGAAGTGTCACGCAGCATGGAGAAGCGCAATATTCCGCCGGCGCATCTGTTCGTGTGCGCGACGGACGCCGGTTAGCAGCTTCAGGCGCCCTGCAACAGTTCCGCGATCGGGCGCGGCCGGGCCAGGTAATAGCCCTGCACGAAATCGACGCCGATCCGCTTCAGTTCGGCCAGCACCGTCTCGGATTCGACGCATTCGGCCACCGTGCAGATGCCCAGTGAGCGACCGATCTTGCAGATCGCCTCCACCATGTTGCGATCAACGGGATTGGAGGCGACCTGGGCGACGAATTGCCCGTCGATCTTCAGGAAATCCACCGGCAGCGTCCGCAGGTACATGAACGAAGACAGGCCGCTGCCAAAGTCATCCAGTGCGAAGCGGCAACCGCGCTGCTGCAATTCCTTCATGAAGTACAGCGCATTGGACCAGTTGGTCACGGCCGCCGTTTCGGTGATCTCAAAGCACAGGCGGCGCGCGACGTCCGGGGCACCGGCGTTCTCAACGACGAACTCCAGGAATGACTGGTCGCTGAGCGAATTTCCCGACAGGTTCACGGCCAGCACCGGCGAGGCGGCGGCCCCCAGGGGCGCATTGCGCAGGCGCTCCAGGGCCCGCAGGATCACCCAGCGATCGATGGCCGGCATCACATTGTAGCGTTCCGCCGCCGGAATGAATTCCCCGGCCGGTACCAGACGCCCGTCATCATCGCGCAGCTGCACGGTGAGCTCGTAGAAGGCCATCGGTCCGGCATTCGAGATGGGTACGATGGGCTGGTAGAGCAGTTCGAGACGGTTCTCCTCCACCGCGCGGGTCAGCCGTGCCGCCCAGTGCAGCTCCCGATGGCGGCCCACCGCGCCGTCACCGTCGTAGACCTGCACGCGGTTGCGCCCGCCTTCCTTGGCGGCATAACAGGCGATGTCAGCGGCACTCAACACTGATGCAACGCTGTCCGTGTCGCGATTGATCTGCACCACACCGATGCTGGCGCCCACGTTGAGGGTGCTGCCGGCCCAGATGAACCGGTAATTGTGGATGGCCTGACGAATCGTGTCGGCAATGCGACCCGCCTGCGCGACCGTGGTGCCTTCCAGGAGGATGCCGAACTCATCGCCCCCGAGGCGCGCGATGGTGTCCTGGGTGCGCACGCGCGCACGCAGTAAGCTCGTGACATCGCGCATCAGCCGGTCACCGGCCTGATGGCCGCAGGTGTCATTGACGACCTTGAACTGATCGAGGTCCACATAGAGCAACGCGTAATGGTGCTCGCCGCTTTGCGCCAGGGTGAGCGCATCGCGCAGCCGCACGTCGAATTCGCGACGATTGATCAGTCCGGTCAGGGCATCGTGCGTGGCCTGGTAGGACAACGCGCGCTTGAGCCGACGCTCGCCGGTGACATCATGCACCACGATCACCGCGCCGATGACCTCGCCATTGCGGTCACGAATCGGCGCGGAGGATTCCTGCACCGCCACCTCCTGTCCCTCACGCGTCAGCAGCACCGGATGCGTGGCCTGTACCGCGGCATCGCCATGGCCCTGCATCCGCTCCAGCGAATGGCTCACGTGCTTGCGGGTGGCTTCATCGATCAGATTCAGCACCTCGCCCAGCGGGCGTCCGCGCGCCTCCGCAATGGACCAGCCGGTGAGCTTCTCGGCCACCGGGTTCAGATACTCGATCAAGCCGCGGGCGCAGGTGCTGATGACGCCATCGCCAATCGACTGCAGCGTCACCTGCGCGCGTTCCTTTTCGGCGATGACCGCCTGTTCGGCCTGCTTGCGGCGGGTTTCCGCCAGCAGGCGTTCGATGGCGATCCCGGCAAGCTTCGAGGCATGGGCGATCGAGTCGGCCTGCTCCTCATCGGGCAACCCAATGTCGTGTTGGAACACGCCAAGCGCCCCCAGCGTCCTGCCGTCGCCGCTCTTGATCGGGGTCGACCAGGCCGCGGCCAGACCGGATTTGAGCGCAGCGGCGCGGTTCTGATTCCAGTAGTGATCCTTGGACATGTCCGCGACCAGCACCGGCCGCGACAGGTACACCGATGCCGCGCACGATCCATGCCCGAGACCCACCGCGGCGCCCAGCAGTACCGCACGGAACGGCGCGGGCACCCCCGGGGCCACGACCGAGGCGAAACGGGTGCCGCTCTCATCCAGGATGCTGACCGAACACAAGGACCCCGGCTCCACGGACTCGACGAACTGGGTGACCGCCTCCAGGACCTCGGGCACCGGTGCGCCAGCGGTGAGGCGGTCGAGCACCTCGCGCTCCGCCTCGGCGCGTCGTTCGCTGCGTTTGCGAGCGGAGATATCGGTCACACTGACCCGGATCAGCCGCTGGGTGCCTGAGGGCACCAGTGACAGCCGCATCTCGCAGTCCAGCTGCGCACCGAGCGCATTGCGGACGACCCACTCGAAAACCAGCATCTCCCCGGCCATGACGCGCGCGGCGTTGCTGCGGACTTGATCCGCCGATAATTGTCCGTCGGGTTGGAACTGCGGTGAAAAGTCGCTGGGATTGGACTGCAGCAGTTGTGCCCGGTCCATCGCGAACAGGCGCTCGGCATTGGGGTTGGCATCCACGTACCGACCGGCATCCACGTCGAAGACCAGGATGGCCTCGGGCGCGTGGTCCACCAGCATGCGATAGCGCAGTTCGCTCTCCCGTAGCTGGCGCTCCGCCTCCCGCCGCTCGGTAATATCGCGCAGGCACAGAACAAACAGGGCCCGACGCCGCAGAGGCGCGCGACTCACCGCGAACTCGGCCGGAAAGACCTCCCCACTGCGTCGCCGACCGCGAATCTCGCGCGCCGAAAGATCCAGGTGGGTATCGCCGGTGCTCTCCGCCATGCGTTCGAGCGCCTCGGCGGAGTCGCCGCGATCGCCCAGCTGCGGCAGAAATTCCTCGATCCGCAAGCCCACGGCATCCGTTTCCGGATAGCCAAAGACGCGCTCCGCAGTGGAATTGAATGTGAGTACGACACCGAACTCATCCAGCGTCAGCACCACGTCCTTGATGTTGTCCAGGACGATCTGCAGATGATCGGAACTTTGCTCCTGCGCCTCGAGTGCCAGGGCCCGCGCCTCGTCCGCCATGAGCTGCATGGTCCGCACGATGCCGCGCCGCTCCTCATCGACGGCGGTGTAGTGGCTGCTGATCAGCCGCAACAGCGCGGCGGCCTCGGGCTGCTCCGATCCGGTGCGCAGCTTCAGTTCGCGTATCTGCGCGAGCATGAGGGGATGCAGGGGTTCGCCGCCGGCCAGGGTGGCCGTCAGATCGATGCGCACGACCGTGGTGGCATGACTTGCCGTGGCGGACACATCGCCGGGTGGGCGCTGGGCGTGAAGCGGATTTGTCATAAGGAGCGTCAAAAGGCCAGTCCCATCATAGGTTCTGCCTGATGGCAGCCGCGTGATCGGGTCGCGGTTTCCAGCAGTTTCGAAGGCCTGCGGCGCGCTGCTATTTGCGCTTCGCCGCAACCACCGGGGCGACGGGAATGACGGGGGCTGTCGGGGCGGGGGGCGCGACCTGCGATGCCACGACAATCGGGATGACGAAGCTGCGGCTGACCGCCTCCGCGGCCGATCCGGTGGTCACCGTTGCCATCACCGTGTAGATGCCATCATGGCTCGGGACCACCGTCAGGGCATGGTCCACTGCCGAACCCGCCTCCATCGGTCCCTCGGGGTCAAAATCCCCCCCCTGCGTCACCTCGATTCCCTCGTCGGGATGAAAGCGAGCTTCCAGGTGCTCCAGCGGCTGATTGGCGGTCAGGCGCAAGGTGACGACCACTGGCGCGCCGGACACGGGTCGCTGCGTCACCTGGAACTTCAGCCCGACCGGTCCTTCGCCCCCGCCGGACACGGCAGACACCAGATCGGTGGGGCCCGGATCGGCCACATTGCCCGGGGTTGCACCGCTCCCACCGGGCGTGCCTGCGGCATGGCGCTTGATGAACGGCGTCGTGGCGCTGCCCGTGGAATGGCTGCAGGCGGCGAGCAGGCCACAGGCGCCTGCCACCATCGTTGCGATCCACATGCCTCGAACGCGTCCCATCGTTTGCGCCTTATGAATCCGGCCACTATTGCAGGAGCGGCTGCTCGCGCATGTTAGACGATTGTTCCAGCAGGTCTAAGATGTAGTTCTCCCAATTGCGACGTTCACCAAACCAGGGGAACGCGCGGGGAAAGGCCGGGTCCTGCCAGCGCTGGGCCACCCAGGCTGCGTGGTGCAGCATGCGCAGCGACCGCAGGGCCTCCACCAGCAGTACCTCGCGGTAGTCGAAAGTGGCGAACTGCTGATAGCCCTCGAGGATCTCACCCCACTGCCGTTGCTGATCCGGCGCCGGCCCGGACAACAGCATCCACAGATCCTGTACCCGCGGACCCATCATGCAGTCGTCAAGGTCCACGAATACCGGACCGCGCTCGTTCCACAGCAGGTTCCCGAGATGACAGTCGCCGTGGATGCGGATGGCGGCCACCTCCCCCGCGGATTCAAACACCGCCTCGACCCCTTCCAGCAGTTCGCCCGATACTTCCTCGTAGCGGCGCGCCAGTTCCTGCGGCATCAGGCCACTGGCCAGCACCGCCTCCTGTGCCTGCCAGCCGAGACGCTCGGAGCTGAGCCAGGGTCGCTGCTCAAATGGCCGCACACAGCCAATCTGGTGGACCCGGGCGATGGCGCGGCCCAGCAGCGCGAGCGACTCGGCCGCATCCAGCTCCGGCGCACGGCCGGGCATCCAGGGAAACACACAGAAACGATAGTCCTGATATTCGAACAGCGTTTTACCGGCGATTCGCTGCGGCGCAGCCACCGGCAGCTCGGCGGCGGCCATTTCGGCGGTAAATTCGTGCTCCTCGGCGATCTGCGCATCGCTCCAGCGGCCGGCTCGATAGAACTTCAGAACGAGATTTCCCGCATCCGTACCGAGCTGGTACACGCGGTTCTCATAGGAGTTCAGCGCCAGCAGCCGCCCATCGCCTTCGATGCCAACGGAGGCGGCGGCATCCAGCACCACATCCGGGCTCAATGCCTCAAAAGGGCGCGTCGGTGGTTGAACAGCGCGGCCGGGGGACTTTCTGTTTATCATGCCGACATCACAGCACAGTTGCGGGGGTGCACATGAGGCGAGGTACGATTCTGGTCACGGGCGGCGCGGGGTATATCGGCAGCCATGTGGTCCTGCAACTGCGTGAACGTGGCGAGTCCGTGGTCGTGCTGGATGATTTGTCGCGTGGCTTCAGGCAGTCGGTGCTGGACACGCCGCTGGTGGTGGGCGACATGGGTGATCGGGCGCTGGTAACCCGCCTGCTGCGCGAACACGCGGTGGACACCGTGATGCATTTTGCGGCGTTCACGATCGTGCCCGAATCGGTGCGGGACCCGCTCAAGTACTACGCCAACAATGTGTGCGGGACCCGCAACTTGTTGCAATGCTGTGCAGAATCCGGCGTTCGCCACTTTGTGTTCTCCTCCAGTGCGGCAGTATACGGGACCCCGGCCAGCGATCTGGCCGCCGAGGACTCCGCGACCGCACCCATCAATTCATACGGCACGTCGAAGCTGATTTCGGAGTGGATGTTGCGCGACCTTGCGTTCGCCTCCGATCTGCGCTACGTGGCGCTGCGCTACTTCAATGTCGCCGGATCCGACATGGACGGTCGCATCGGTCAAGCGACGCCGGGCGCGACACTGCTGATCAAGGTGGCCAGTGAAGCGACCGTGGGCAAGCGTCCCCATGTGAGCATATTCGGCACCGATTACCCGACGCCCGATGGCACCGGCATCCGCGACTACATCCATGTCCAGGACCTCGCTGCTGCACACCTGGCGGCACTGGACCATCTGCGTCGCGATGGTGCCAGCGCGGTACTGAACTGTGGATACGGGCACGGCTACAGCGTGCGTCAGGTGCTCGACAGCGTGCAGCGCGTGTCCGGCCGCAGCCTGACGATCCGCGAAGAACCGCGGCGCGCCGGGGACCCCGCGGTCCTGGTCGCCAAGGCCGAGCGGATCCGCGCCCTGCTGGGCTGGAGCCCGACCCTTGACGATCTCGATACAATTGTGCGCAGTTCCCTGGATTGGGAAGCCAAATTGCTACGCGAGCCCTGGTAAGGCCTCAGCCCAACGGGAAAACTGTCACGTAGGGGGGCATTCCCCGTGGCGTAGAATGGGCAGGATGCGTTTTCTCTGGCCTAAGTCCTTAAGCGGTCTGATGCTTCTGGGCGTCGCGGTAATCGCCGTGCCGCTGCTGGTCGCCATTTTCAATGCTGCGCTGCAGATTCAGCAGCTGGCGGATTCCAGCCGCACCATCGCCTCCGAGGGCATCGGCGCCGCGCGCGCCAGCGAAGACCTGATGTCCGAAGTACTGTTGCTGGAGCGGGCCACGCTGCAGCAGCAGGTACTGGCTGACCCGAAGCTGCTGGAGGTCTACCGGGAGGATCACGCGCAGCTGACCGCCTCGCGCACGCAGCTGGCCCACCAGCTGCGCACCACCGAGGGCATTCAGGCCTTGACCCGGCTGGGCGATTTGCAGAATCGCATCGCCGCCGATGTCCAGGGGGCGCGTGCCAATACCCAGACCGTGGGTGAGAATTTCACGGAGATGAGCATCCTGGCGCAGCGCATCGCCGTGCTCAGCAAGGCGCAGATCGACGCGCAGATTGCCGGCATCCAGCGCCGCACGTCACGGTCGCAGCGGCTGCTGCTGTGGCAGAGCGGCCTGCTCATACCGCTTGGCGTATTCGCGATCGTGGTGCTGACCTTCGGTGTCGGTCAGCCACTGCGCAGGATCGATCGGGCGATCAGCGAACTGGGGCGCGGGAACTTATCGCACCCGATCAGCGTCAGTGGCCCCAAGGATATCGAGCGACTGGCGCGGCAACTGGAATGGCTGCGCGGCCGCCTGT
>Ga0210388_10002556_pt1 | contig 14138 bp, 13 predicted proteins | sample IncBWC19OmetaG_FD_155485 | JGI IMG/M metagenome (GOLD analysis project Ga0210388, IMG submission 155485) | Forest soil microbial communities from Barre Woods Harvard Forest LTER site, Petersham, Massachusetts, United States - Inc-BW-C-19-O ...
GACCTCCGTGAAGGCCCGTGCCAGCGTATGGACGACCTTGTTGGTAAGCGTGCCGCCAAACAAAGGGTGCGGGTGACACACCACCGCGAACGCAGCGGGCAGAACCGGGACGGTCGGAAAATCCACGCGGGCTTCCAGGACGCCCACGGGCCCTTCCAGCATCAGGCTCTCGGCCACGAAGGGCGCGGACGGGCTCATGCGCTGCCGGGCACCGCCAGTCGCACCAGCAGTCGATTCAAGCGCCGCACATAGTCCGCAGGATTCACCAGCTGGCCGCCTTCGGACAACGCCGCCTGGTCGTACAGCAGCTGCGCGAGTTCAGTGAACGAAGCCTCATCGCTTCCCGCCTCCAGATGGCGGACGATGGGATGCTCCACATTCAGCTCCAGCACCGGCTTGGTGTCGGGCAGCTTCTGGCCCTGCGCCTCCAGCATGCGCCGCATGGCGGAGCCCAGGTCCCGCTCGCCCATCACCAGGCAGGAGGGTGAATCGGTCAGGCGCGAAGCCACGCGCACTTCGGCCACGCGCTCGCCGAGGGCCGCCTTGACCCGCTTGAGCAGATCCTGGTGCTCCTTGAGCTGTTCCTCCGCTTTCGCTTTTTCGGCCTCGGGCGCGAGCGCCCCCAGTTCCAGATCGCCACGGGCGGCGTCCTTGAAGGTCTTGCCCTCGAAACCCTCGACCTGGCCCATTACCCACTCATCGACCCGCTCGGACATCAGCAGCACTTCGATCCCGAGCGCCTTCAGCTGCTCGATATGCGGGCTGCTGCGCGCCGCGGCGACGCTGTCGGCGATGACGAAGTAGATGCGCTCCTGGCCGCTCTTCATACGGCCCACATAGTCCTTGAGACTGACCGTCGGCGCATCCTCGGCCTCGTGAGTGCTGGCGAAGCGCAGCAGCGGCAGAATCTTCTCGCGGTTGGCATAGTCCTCCGCGAGGCCTTCCTTGAGCACGGCACCGAACTCCTTCCAGAAGGTCGCGTACTTGGCCGGTTCCTCGCTCGCCAGCTTGGCCAGCAGCTCGAGCACGCGGCGCGTCAGGCCACCCTTCATCGCCTCCACGTCCGCGTCCTGCTGCAGCAGCTCGCGCGAAACGTTCAGTGGCAGGTCGCTGGAATCGATCACGCCCTTGATGAAACGCAGGTACAGGGGCAGGAACTGCTCCGCGTCGTCCATGATGAACACGCGGCGCACGTACAGCTTCAGACCGCGCGCTGCATCCCGATGCCACAGATCGAAGGGCGCGCGCCCGGGGATGTACAGCAGGCTGGTGTAGTCGCGCTTGCCCTCGACCTTGTTGTGGCTCCAGGCGAGCGGCTCGGTGGGGTCATGGGCGATATGCTCGAAGAACTGCTGGTATTCCTCATCGCTGATTTCACTGCGGGCACGGGTCCACAGGGCGCGCGCCTGGTTCACGGCCTCGAACGGTTGCGGCGCGGGCGCGGTCTCGTCCTTGGCAGACTTGGGCGGCGCCTCCTTGCGCATCAGCACCGGGAAGCTCAGATGGTCCGAGTACCGGTGGATCAGGGAGCGCAGGCGCCAGCTGTCGGCGAACTCCTTGGTGTCCTCCTTCAGGTGCAGGATGATGGTGGTGCCGCGCTGGGGCAGATCGACGGTCTCGACCGTGAACTGGCCATCGGCGCTGGATTCCCAGTGCACCCCTTCGGCCGCCGGGGTCCCCGCCTTGCGGGTCAGCACCTCGACGCGCTCGGCCACGATGAACGCCGAGTAGAAGCCCACGCCGAACTGGCCGATCAGCTGCGAGTCCTTCTGCTGGTCCCCGGACAGGGATTTGAAGAACTCGGCGGTGCCGGAGCGCGCGATCGTGCCCAGATTGGCGATCGCCTCCTCGCGGCTCATGCCAATGCCATTGTCGCGCACCGTCAGGGTGCCCGCGGCCGGATCGCCCTCCACCCACACGGACAGTTCCGTGTCATCCGCCAGCAGCGCCGGGCTCGCGATGGCCTCGAAGCGCAGCCGGTCATTGGCATCGGAGGCGTTGGAGATGAGTTCCCGCAGGAAGATCTCCTTGTGGCTGTACAGCGAATGGATCATCAGCTGCAGCAGCTGACTTACCTCGGCCTGGAAGCCAAGAGTGGTTTTCTGGTTCTCAGTCATGCACGCGCCCACCGGTCAAAAAGTTGATCAGGCGTGCATCTTGGGTATCCCGACGGAATTTTCAAGCGCGAATCGCGATTTCGCGCGTTCGCGGCCGGCTACCAGAGCTGGAACAGGCTCTTTTGCGTCACCAGCAGGGCGCCGGCCAGCAGCAGCGTCGCAACGCTCCCCAGGTGGCGGGTCGGCGGGTTCATGCGCATCAGCGCGCGGGACGCCAGGCAGAGGCCCACACCCACCAGGTCGTCGATCTCGTCCCACACCAGCAGCAGTCGTTCCATGGGTGCGAAGCCTACAAACTCGCGGTGCGCTCCGGCGTGCCGCAGATCTCATCTTGCGGCCCTGCGGCAGCACCAGTACCCTGTGCTTCCATGCAGCGCATCGTGGTCCTGAACCCCAAGGGCGGGTCCGGCAAAACGACCATCGCCGTGAATCTGGCCGGCTACTTCGCCTCGCGGCAGCAGCGGCCGGTGCTCATGGACTATGACCCGCAGGGATCATCGGGGCGGTGGGTCTCAAAACGCGACCCGGCACGCCCGAAGGTGCACCTGATCTCGGCGCACGAGCGTGACCCGCGCGTGACGCGCACGTTTCAGCTGCGCACGCCACCGGACACCACGCATGTCATCGTGGACACCCCGGCCGCCGTGACCGGCCAGTCCATGATCGAGTTGACGCGCCTGTCGGATAAGATCCTGGTGCCCGTGCTGCCTTCGGACATCGATATCCATGCCTGTTCACGCTGCATCCGCGACCTGCTGCTGGTGGCCAAGATCAGGCGCAATGACAATCGCCTGGGGGTAATCGCCAACCGCGTGAAGGTACATACCCTTATTTATCAGTCGCTGCTGCGCTTCCTGGACACGCTGGGAATTCCGATCGTGGCGACCCTGCGCGATTCGCAGAACTACATCCGCGCCGCGGAGTCGGGCTTGGGTATTCACGAGATGAAGGATAACCAGGTCCACGACGACACCCAGGCGTGGGAGACGCTGACGGGGTGGCTGGCGGGCACCAGCGTGCCCCAGCGGCTCACCTCCATCGAGGTCAAACCCGAGCCCGAGCCGCTCGTTGAAATAGTCTGAAAAAGCGACTACTTGCGCTTCGGCTCCGGTACCTGCGCCGGCTCCTGCTCCCACGAGCCCTTCACCTGATCGGCCCAGCTCTTGTAGTTGGACCAGGTGTAGAGATTGCGGGTGATCGCCGCGTGACGCGTGCGCGCCCGCTGCATGCGATCCAGCCACGAGCCGTACTCCTCCGTGCCCACCAGCGGCGGGGCCATGGCGGGGACCAGTGCTGCGGAATCTGCCGGGGCACCTAGCGGATCACCCCGCGTCCTGTCTGATGAGTTCATGCGACAACTCCTAAAGTGGTTGCCGCCAGCGTACGGAGTCTGGACCGCAAACCTACAGGAACTGGGTCACAGCGATCGTTGACCACCAACGGCGCGCGCGAGATCTTTCGGCCAAGGATTGGTGCGTCGCTTTTTGCGAAGCGTTATGTCACGCAACAAGACGATAGCACGGACGGTAGACCGAGCCCGGCAATTTCATGCGTCCTTGCGCGACGAACGCGGTGAGCAACTCATCCAGCAGGCGCATGACATTCGGATCACCGGTCAGCTCGTACGGCCCGAGCTGTTCGATGGCCTGCACGCCGTAGTCCTTCACATTGCCGGTGACGATGCCGGAGAAGGCGCGCCGCAGATTCGCCGCCAGCATATGCGCGGGCTGCGCACGCGACAGCACCAGCGAGCGCATCGACTCGTGAGAAACCTGGAAGGGACGCTGCAGCTCGATGCCAACGGACAGCAACCAGTTGAAATTGTAGGAATCGCTGCGCTCGCGCCGGAACGCGCGGACGGTCTCCATGCCGGCGACCATGCGCCGCGCCACCGCCGCGGGATCATCGATGATCACCTCCAGGCGCTGCACGGCCTGACGGCCCAAGGTCGCTTCGACGAAGCGCAGGATGTGCTCGAAGTAGCCGGCGCTGGCGGCCGGTCCGGTCAGCACCACCGGAAAAGGCTGGTGCGCATTGGCCGGATCGAGCAGCAGGCCGGTCAGATACAGGATCTCCTCGGCCGTGCCGGCGCCGCCGGGAAATACCACGATGCCATGGCCCATCCGCACAAAGGCCTCGAGGCGTTTTTCGATGTCGGGCAGAATCACCAGCTCGCTGACGATGGGATTGGGCGGCTCCGCGGCAATGATCCCGGGCTCGGTGAGGCCGATGTAGCGGCTCTGGGCGGCGCGCTGCTTGGCATGCCCGATGGTCGCGCCCTTCATCGGACCCTTCATGGCGCCCGGACCACAACCGGTGCACACATCCAGGCCGCGCAGGCCCATCTCATACCCGACCCGCTTGGTGTAGTGATATTCCGCATCACCGATCGAGTGCCCGCCCCAGCACACGACCAGGTTGGGGTAGCCCTTGTACTCGAGCGCGCGCGCGTTGCGCAGGATGCGAAACACGGTGTTCGTGACCGCACCGGAATCGGTGAGTGACACCACCCGGCTGTCGATGATCTGGTCGGCGATATAGATGACATCCCGCAGCACCGCGAACAGGTGCTCCTTGATGCCGCGGATCATTTCCCCGTCGACAAAGGCCGTGGCCGGGGCATGGCGCATTTCCAGCTTGATGCCGCGGGCGTGGCGCACCACCTCGATGTCGAAGTCGGCATAGCGCTCGAGGATTTCCTTGGCGTTGTCGGTGTCGTTGCCGGTATTGAGCACCGCCAGCGCACACTTGCGGAACAGCCCGTGCAGGCCGCTGTGACTGGTGTCCAGCAGCTTGGTGATCTCCTCCTGGGACAGGTTCTCGAGGCTGCCGCGCGGGGCGACCAGGGCGTCGACCGAATCCGGGACAATGATGCTGCTGGTATTCACGATGCTCGATGAAATCGCTTCCGGGTCGGCAGTCTACGGCAGGATGTCGATCGGGACGTCCTGCGGGGTCATCAACCAGATCTCGAGCATGTCCGAGTCGGACACCGCGATGCAGCCATCGGTCCAGTCGCGCTGCTCGTAATAGGACGGTTCGCGTCGCAGGTCATTGGGCAGGCCGTGGATCATGATCGCGCCGCCCGGCGTCAGGCGGTTGCGCCGCGCCCGCTGCAGATCCTTGTCGTTCGGGTAGGACACCTGGATCGACAGGAAGTACTCGCTATGCGGATTGCGGCGGGTCAGCTGGTAATGTCCTTCGGGAGTGCGCGAGTCGCCCTCCTGCTCCTTCGGTCCCACCGGGTTCAGTCCGAGGGCCACGCGATAGCTGCGCAATACGGTGGCGCCGTGCATCAGGTACATCTGCCGTTCGGACTTGCGCACGATGACCCGATCGGCGAGCAGCGGCGCGGGAATAGCGCTGTTGTCGCTGGCGCTCGAGTCCGCCTGGTCGCGGGCCGTTTCCTTGGTGGGGCTGTGCGGCTTGCCGATGGCGGTGGCCGCAGGCGCGGCCACGCCGATCGCAAGCGCCACGACCAGCGCCAGTACGGCGGGGTGCGCGAGCCTGCGCACGCAGGTCAACTTCGATCGATCACACATGTCGGCAATTATAGGGTCTAAGCGGTTTTTAGGCGAAGTACGTCCGTCACAGGCGCACCTGAACTGGCGCCATTTGCCGACAGACTTCTCAATTTTCCCCAGCGGCGCTGCCGAGGTCCTCGACACGCGGCACGATGATCTGCGTGCCGGCCTTCAGGTCATCAAAGGACGCATCCGGGTTGTACTGCTGCAGCAGCCACACCGGCAGATCACCGAAGCGATGCCGCAGGCTCCAGAACGAATCCCCGGATCGCACCACGTGTACCTGCGTGCCCGAAATCCGGTGCGACGCAAAGTACGCGGCCTGCAGCTGGCGGTGATAATCGCGGCGTTGTGATTCAAATTTCTCATGCGAACTGTTCGCAAAATCCAGCTTCACCTTGTGGCCAATGCGCACCGCCGCCTTGCCGCGCAGGTGATTCAAGGCACGCAGCCTCGCGACGCTCACGTCGAGCCAACCCGCGTAGTAGCCCAGGGTTTCCGTCCCGGCCACTACGATGGTGTCATCCCCGCCCACGGAGTAGTCCGTCGCATCCGCATTGTCGGCCGCGACGACCTGGGTGGGCCCCAGACCCGGCGTGATGGCCTCGGCCTGCTTGGCCGACACCGGCTGGGAGGGCGTGAGCGGTTTCTCCTGCGCCACCGCGCGTGCGTCCTGCTCACTCTCCTGCTGCGCCACCTGCGGTGATACGCCACCGGCGCTGGTCTCCGGCTCGACATCGGGCGCGACCGGGGCGGCGCCCGACTCCGGAGTCGCGTTTGCCGCCACCAGGCCGGTGCCCGGCGCCGCCGCATCCGAGGTGTCGGGCGCATTGGCCGCCACCACCAGCGGCGCGCTGGACGGAGCCGACCCATTCGCCGCCACCACCTCTGGCGCACTTGCGGGGCTGGGCGGCGCGGACGAGGCTGCCACCGTTTCACCGGCACCACCGGGCGTGGCCGCGCCGGCGGTTGCCGCCGGCTCCACGCCACTCGCGACTTGATCCGTACCATGATCCACTTTCGCGACGCGCACCGGGCTCGCTTCCGGCACGCGCACGAACCAGCCGGGCCGCAGTCGCCGGCGGGCGCTGAAGCCATTGAGTCGCGCCAGCTCGCCCGGCTTCATGCCGTAATCGGCGGCGATACTGGCCAGCGTTTCGCCCTTCATGACCTTGCGCTTCTCGGGCACGGTCTGCCGGGCCTGCAGGTCGGAGGGCGACAGTCGGGCGGCCAGCATGTCCGTGGTCCAGTCCGGCCCATTGAGTGGCAGGCGCAGCACGTATCCCTTCGGCACACGGCGCTGGCCCTCCCAGCACGCCGGCAGCAAGGCCGGGTTCAGCCGCCGCAGCTGATCGGCGCTGATGTGCAGTGCATGGGTGAGCGCGCTCACCGTCACAAACCCCGGCATGCTCACTTCCCGGAACTTCGCCTGGGGCTCACGCTTGATGGGACCGAAGTACTTATCCGGATTGCGGTCCACGGTCAGCGCGGCGAGGAACGACACGTAGTAGTTGCGCGAGGCGAATCCAAAACTCGGGCTGTGGTAGTTGCGCAGCACCTTCACGATGTCATCCGAGCCCACCTGCGCCTTGGCCCGGCGCATGCCCTCGGCGCCGTGGTTGTAGGCGGTCAGGGCCAGCGGCCAGGTACCGAGCAGGCGGTAATTGAAGCTCAGCAGCTGGGCGGCAGCCTCGGTGGCACGAAACGGATCCATGCGATCGTCCACCGCCGAATCAATGCGCATGTAACGCCGGCCCGTCGAACGCATGAACTGCCACAGGCCCGCAGCCCCGGCCTTGGAATATGCGGCTGCGTTGAAGGATGACTCCACATGCGGCAGCACACCCAGTTCCGGGGGCATACCCAGATCGGTCAGCGTCTGGATGATGTGGTCCTGCCACAGTCCGGAGCGCAGCAGCCCTTCGCGAAAGCGATCGGCCTGGCCGAGCTGAAAGCGCACATCTTCCACGGCGCTGAGCAACCGCGCGGGCGAGTAGGCATCGCCCCACATGTCGCGGATATGCTGGTCCTCCGGCGACAGGGTGCCGGTGGCGTGCGCGATGCGCTTCAGCGAGGCGATGATGCGCTCGCGCGCCGCGGCGACCATGCGCTCGCGCTGTCGTGCGGAGGTCTCCGGTCCAAACTGCAGCGTCTCGTAGACGACACCGAGATTGTACTGATCGTGGAGAAACCCCGCGTTGGTCCCGATTTCGGTATAGACACGGATCCAGAAATTCACGTCCCGGTCGAGCGCCGGCGGCTGGGGAAACAGTTTGTCGAGTACGCGTGGCGCCGGCGCTTCGGCGGCGCGCGCCACCGCGGGCGCACCGCCCGTGAGCACGGGAGGTGCAGGCGCTGCCGGCGGCGCGGTGGCGGCGACGGCCGCATCGGGTGCAACCTCCGGCGGCGCCGGAGGCGGGGTGGGGAGGGGGGCCGGCGGTACTGCGGCGGTCGCGGGGCGAGCGTGGCTCTTGGGCGTCGATGGCGCCGTCGTGGAACAGGCCGCAAAACACAGCGTCAGGCTCGCAAGTGCGGTCAGCGCCCAGGCCGGCAGAGGGGGTGTCGGTCCCATTTACACTCCACCAAATGCAATATTTTTCATTAATATCAATATCTTATGCGCAATCACGGTCACCGTTGGGGCCGCGCCGGAGAATTAAGTGTCGATGATTTTGACACCCGCCGATGCACCGCACCAACCCATCGCATGTTCTGTCATGCCGAATACCGGCAAAGGGTCGCACATGGCGCGTTGCGGCGCGGTTGACCCCCGTCTCAGATACAAGATGTCACATCGCATCCCACGTTATGCGCTCTGGCATGCGCATTGCTTATAGATATATGGGAACGGCCCATTTGGCCGGAAGCAAGGAAGCGGCACAGGCGGATTCGCCTGAAGAGATCAAGAAGACTGGGCACCGGGCTCTCACGGATGCCCACAGACCAGACAAGAATCAGAACAATTGCTCCTCCACAGCAAGCAAGCAAGCGACCGAATAACCCCGCTCACGCGGGGTTTTTTTTGAGCGCGGAGCGCAGTATGCCGTTCATGCACAAACTGTTCGGCCCGGCGGGCAAAGCGGCGCCGCGCAGCCGCGGCAAGTCACCCCCGGAACACAATCCGGCATTGCAGGACCTCTGGCACGTCATCGCCGCGATTCCGCGCGGCCAGGTCTCCACTTATGGCGAGGTCGCCCGCGCCGCGGGGCTACCGGGCCGGGCGCGGATGACGGCTTACGCGCTGCGCGTTGCGCCGGAGGATTTGGCGCTGCCCTGGCACCGGGTGCTCGGGGCCGGCGGCCGTATCGTTTTTCCGCCGGGCTCCAAACACTTTCTTGAACAGGCCCGGCGTCTGCGCAGCGAGGGGGTCAAGGTCACGCAGGGGAAAGTGCCGCCGAGCGCCATCGCCGATCTCACCAGAGCTCGTCACAATCCTTAATACCGTGTAACCCAGGTCAGCGCGGCGCCGGTCCCGCCGTTGTTTCATTTCATGAGGCGGGAATTTCGCCCGCAATTGATAACTCAACGACCAACGTTCGAAGAGGATTGTGTATGTCAACCAAATTTCGCAAAACCCTGACCTGGGCCGCGGCTGCGGTAATGTTCGCGGGCGTGGTCGGCACCGCTTCGGCCGAGACCACCTGGCAGAAGAATCACCCGCGCCGCACCCAGGTCAACCATCGCCTGCACAACCAGAATCGCCGCATTCACAATGACGTGAAGAACGGCACGATGACCCACCGCCAGGCAGCTACCGCGCACCGGGAAGATCACCAGGTGCGCCAGGAAGAGCGTGACATGGCCAGCCAGAATGGCGGCCACATCACCAAGCCCGAGCAGCGGGTGCTGAACAGGCAGGAAAACGGCATCAGCAGCCAGATTCCGCCGAAGTAAGCGCCGGTCCGCGCCATCAGGGCGATGGCGCGGACTGCTCAGCGCTGGGCGCCCACGAATGCGGCCACTCGCCGCAGCACCTCTGGCGCAATCGTTTCATCCAAACGCGCGTATTCGTCTCCCAGGCCACTCTGTGCGGTCTGGAACAGGTGATTCAGCCCCGGGAGTGATTCAATTTGGATCCGTGCATTGCCGCCGGCGGCCAGCGCGGATTGGATGCCGGCGAGGTTCTCCACGGCCGGCACTTGAACATCCAGTGTTCCGTTCAATGCGAGCACGGGACACTTCACCCTGCGCCAGTACGCCGGTACATCGGTCATGAGCAGCGCAGATTCGTAGGGCAGGCTTGCCTGCTGCAGGCTCAAGGAACCTCCCGACGCGAATTTTTGTACCAACGCCTGCTCCGCCGGGCTCAATCCACCGTACAGCGCCTTGAGCGCGTTGAGGCGGGTCTCGGCAGTGTCATTGGACATCACGGTTTCGTAAAAGTGCTGGCTGTAGCGGGTCAGCGTGGCGGCGTCCGCCTGCGGCAGTCCGCGGCGTTCATATCCGACCCGATCCTGCAGGACGATCAGGTCGATGCCCTTGAGCCCGGGCCCGGCAAGGGACACGGCGAAAGTCACCGCTTGCGGATGGTCCGCGGCGATCATGGCGGCCAGCAATCCACCCTCGCTATGCCCAATGACACCGACGCGCGCGATGTCCTTGCGGGCACGCAACGCCTTGACCGCCGCAAAGCCATCATCAGCCAGGGTGGCAGTCACGACCCTGGAATAGTCGCCCGTCGAACGCAGAACACCGCGTTTGTCGTAGCGATAGACGGCAATACCATTGCGCGTCAGGTAGTCCGCCAGGACAGCGAACGGTCGGTGAGCCGCAACGGTCTCGTCGCGATCGGTCGGACCGCTTCCGGACAACAGCACGACGGCGGTCACCCGCTTGTGGCCCGAGGGCCGGGTCAAGGTACCGGCCAGTAGAACCCCGTCCTTGGCGGTGACCACCAAGTCTTCGACTGAGTATGGCAAGGGCTCCTGGGGCATCTGGGGTCGGACGGGCCCGCCAAAGCTGCTCACGCGCTTGAGTGCAACGGGCATCACGAGCGTGCCCTGGCGAACTTCGCCTGCCAGGGCGTCAGGAGCAGCCGTCAGGTGCCAGGTGATTCCCACCATGGCAACGCCAATCTCGATCACGTTGCCGGTAGCCGACACCTGATCGGCGGAAAGTGCGAATACACCCTGATCGGGGCTGGCCATGCTGGCGCCCAGGGAACCATCGGCGCGTGCAAACAATTCGATTCCCGTCGACACAGTCGGACCATTGGGAATGCTGATCTTGCCCAGCCATTTGCCGTAATGATCCTGGATGACAGCGGCGAAGGCGCTGGGCATCATCCATAGCGATGCCATGCCCAGGGCTGCCAGGAGCTGGAATCTGGTTTTCATTGTGAAGATCCATCAGTTGGGCCGGGTCGCACTGAAGTCTTGGGGAATGCGAACCGAAGTGCCCAGCGCAGGATCAGTGTTGTCAGAATCAACGTGAGCGGGCCGGCGACGAGCCCGATTGGCACCAACCACCACCCAAGTACTTCCGTGGCATGGTCGCGGGCGCGTTCGGCTGCGCTGAGCGCGCCCAAGCTCAGGTTCCAATAATTAGGCCCCACCCACAGACCAACGCGGTCCGGATAAAGCATCTTCAATATCGGACTGGCGAGAAATGAGAGGCCGAATACGTAGCCGAGCACACCGAAGAGGCAGGCCACGAAACCGACCAGGCTCATACCAGCCCAGCGAATCGTCGTCATGAGTATCAGAAGCGGCGAAGTGCTGGCACGCGCGCGCGCCACCAGCGCCCGGGACTGATAGAGCGATGCAATGTCCTCCGGGTTGCCGAGCGCGGCAAGGATCCGGGTAAGCGCCGCCTCGCTCAGTGAGTCCGTCGCTTCGGCGCGCTCGACAATGTGGCCGCGAATCTCGCGCACGATTTCCGCAATCTCATCGGGTGGCAGCGCGCGCAGAGCGTGGCGGAGTCGCTTCAGATAAGCGTCGATGCGCTCCTGCGACGCCGAATCAATCGGGTTCGTCATTTCGCCTCCGCCAGCAACGGCTTGATGAGAGCCGTCATCTTTTCGAGAAACAGGTTCGAGTGCCTGGCCAGGACGAGCGTGCGTTTGCGTCCGGCGGGGGTGAGCTTGTAGTACCTGCGGGGATGGCCGGAGGTGCCCTCTTCCCATTCGGCTTCAACCAGGCCGTCGTTTCGCAATCTGGCCAGCACCGGGTAGATCGTCCCCTCGGCGACCGCCAGATCGGAACTGGTCTCAAGTTCGCGAATGATCTCCAGTCCGTAGAGGCGCCCGCGCCACAGCGTCGCGAGAATGGCCACTTCCAGCCATCCCTTGCGGATCTGCGCTTCCCAATTGGCGATTTGATCTACCATGACGATGCAAGATATATTGCATTGCTATGTATCTTGTCAAGCACTGCTTGTCAGGCGGGCTGCGCGGCTCGTGCCGCGGGTCGTAGAATGCCGGGCGTTACCCGGTGGAGGCCTGGCCCATGAAATCGACTGCCGCCTCGGCGACCTTGTTGGGGATTTTGCTGATCACCTTGCCCATGGTGGACGCCAGTGGTGTTCAGGCGGCCACGGCGGATGCCGGGGCAATCACCGGCGAACAACTGGGGAGCGTCACCTTTACGGTGTCCTGTCTGCCCTCAGTACAGCCACAGTTCAATCGTGGCGTCGCCCTGCTGCATGACTTCTGGTACGAGGAAGCCCGACCCCAGTTTGCAAGAATTCTGCAGGCCGACCCGAATTGCGCCATGGCGCATTGGGGTGTGGCCATGAGCGGGTTTCGTCAGATCTGGGACACGCCTGATGCCGCCGGCATGGCCGCGGGTTGGCACGAAATGCAGGCGGCACAAGCGACTGCCGTGAGGACCGAGCGCGAGCGTCAATACATCGCCGCGCTCAGCGACTTCTTCAAACCAGGCAAGGCCGCATACCAGTCGCGCATCGAGGCCTATGCGGCGGCCATGGGAACGCTGTACACGCATTTTCCGCAGGATGTCGACGCCGGAGCGTTCTACGCCCTGGCTTTGCTCGCCGCGAAACGGCCGGACGATCTGAGTCTCGCGCAGGAGCACAAGGCACTCGCAGTGCTCACGCCGCTATGGTCCCGTTACCCGGATCATCCGGGCCTGGTCCACTACATCATCCACGCCAGTGACAGCCCGACGCTCGTCGCACAGGCACTGCCGGCGGCGCGACGCTATGGCGCGCTTGCGGCCTCGGGCGCGCACGCCGTTCACATGCCGGGCCATACCTTCGCGCGACTGGGAATGTGGCAGGAGGATATCCAGGCCAACCTCGCCTCAGTCGCGGCTTCCCACGCGGCCGAAGCGCGCCACGAGAACCAGTGGATGGACCAATTCCATGCCGATGATTTTCTGTCCTATGCGTATCTGCAAGTCGGCGACGACGAGCGTGCCAGGGCAGTGGTCGCCGAATCGGCAGCAGCGCTCGCACACTATGCAGCGATGCCCGGCATGGCAAACGACAGTTTCATGACCTTGGTGCTGGCCAATTTTCGCATGAAGCTGCCGGTATTCTTCGCCCTGGAACGGCACGACTGGCTGGCCGCTGCAAAACTCGAACCCACCGCTGGGCCGCCGCGCAGCCAGACTCAGGTGTATTGGGCGCGCGCCATCGCCGACGGGCACCTGCGCCGCCCGAAGCAGGCGCACGCGGCTCTGGCCGCATACGATGTCTTGATCGAGAAGATGAAAGAGACGGAACACTCGGCCACCGCGCCTTCAACATACAGACAGCTCAACCGCGGCGAGATGTTGGCATGGGTCGCCTTTGCCGACGGCAAGATCGCCGACTCGGTCACCGGCATGCGCACCTGCGCGGACCAGCAGGATCGGGTCGGGCAGGATGAAGTGGACATTCCCGCACGAGAAATGCTGGCTGACATACTGCTGGAATCAGGACAGCCCGCGGCAGCACTGGTGGAATACCGCAAATCATTGCAGCTGAGCCCGAATCGTTTCAATGGACTGTATGGCGCCGGCCGTGCCGCCGAAGCCGTCGGCAATATGCCCGAGGCGCGCAGGTACTACGCCGCGCTCCTGCAGTCGACCGACAACGGCGCACACACCCCACGCCCTGAAATTGCGCACGCGCAGGCAGTCACCCGGGGAGCAACGTTATGAGTGAGGCGGAGGGCCGCAAGCGCCTGCGCTCGGCGGTCGACAACCAGCGCGCCGCGTTCCTGAAGCGCTGCCGGGCACGCATCGACCCGGCGCAACTGGGATTGCCATCGACACCGCGCAAGCGCACGGCGGGGCTGCGGCGCGAAGATGTGGCCGCGCTGTCCGGTGTCAGCGTCTCCTGGTACACCTGGCTCGAGCAGGGCCGGGACATTCGTGTTTCGGACGAGGTGCTGGAGCGCCTGTGTGTCACGTTGCGGCTGTCCGCAGACGAGCGCGTCTACCTGTTCTCACTCGTTCAGCATCGCGCGCCACGCATCCAGGGCAGCGAGCTCGAAGAGGCGCCCGCGGAAGTGGTACGCATGATCAATGCCATGGGCATGCCCGCCGTGGTC
>Ga0210388_10002557_pt1 | contig 14137 bp, 11 predicted proteins | sample IncBWC19OmetaG_FD_155485 | JGI IMG/M metagenome (GOLD analysis project Ga0210388, IMG submission 155485) | Forest soil microbial communities from Barre Woods Harvard Forest LTER site, Petersham, Massachusetts, United States - Inc-BW-C-19-O ...
TTTACCCGATCCACTCATGCCGGTGAAAACGACCAGTCGTTCTCGAGGAAACTCGACACTGACGTTTTTTAGATTGTGTTGGCGGGCGCCAATTATGCGGATCTTCTCAGCAGCCATCGGTTGAAATCCGGTAAACAGTCACCAAAGCATAAGAGTCCGCCTTGCACTAGTGTCCTGTCCCCGAAATACCTCCTATTTCGAGGACAGGACATTGGTGTACCGTCTCCTAAATCCCTTGAGCTTCGCCGCAGGTTTCGCCGCGACGGATTTTTCAAGGCGCAAGCCAAGTGCCGCTATCTGGGCCATAACGGTCGATCCGCCGCGGCGGAAGAAAAACAGCCAACCGCCTGCGGCCCGGAGGGTTGCGTTGAAAATGGGTCGGCTGTCTTCCGGTGGCCGCCGGATCAGTCACGTATCGATCCATTCGACGCGCTGTCGCTTGCTCATGGCAAGCCATCCGAGGCAAATGAGGTGAACACAGGTGACACGGGCCGCGTGAGGAAGCGCGTCGAATGCCCTGAGCAAGCGACAGCGCGTCGAATGGGCCAGATATGCTCCTTTAGCGCCAGTCCGGCTCGGACCGCCTCGCAGACGACCCATTTTGAACGCAACGAAACTCAAGGGATTTAGGAGACGGTACACGAGGCTTCATCACTGATAAAGCGCCGATACGGGTTCCCCGGGGAGGTGGATTACTCCGCGGTGATGCCAAATTTCTGCAAACGACGGTAAAAGGCGCTCCGGCTGAGCCCAAGATCTTTGGCAGCGAGCAGAGCATTCCCGTTGTGCCGAGCAAGCGCACGGTTGATCATGAATAGCTCGGCCGCTTCTAAATTCATCTCCTCGAGTGGCGGCGCCTTGGCAGGGGTGCCGCGAATGCCAAGATCCACCGCCTGAATCACGTCGGAACGCGTTAGTAGAACCGCCCGCTCCATCACATGACGCAACTCGCGTACATTGCCAGGCCAGGCGTACGTCTGCAGTGCGGTGATCGCGTCAGGATGAAATCCATGGATCTGTTTGCGGTATCGTTGCATCAACTCCGTCAGGAATTCCCCGGCCAAAGATGGAATGTCCTCCGCTCGTTCCCGGAGAGGAGGCAAATGAATTTGAATCGTATTAAGGCGGAAGAAGAGATCTTCGCGAAATTTGCCGCTCTCGATTTCATTCTGCAGTTCTGCATTTGTGGCGGTCAAGATTCGCACGTCCGCACGACGCGTCTTCGAAGAGCCGACTCTCTCAAACTCTCCGGTCTCTAACACGCGCAGGAGCTTTGCTTGCTGGGTCGGGGTGAGGTTTGCGATTTCATCGAGGAACAGAGTACCGTTATCAGCCAGCTCGAACCTGCCAGCTCGGTCGGTGCGAGCGTCCGTGAACGCACCTTTCACATGACCGAACATTTCACTTTCGAAAACGCCTTCGGGCAACCCTCCCATGTTCACCGTGATCAAGGGCTGAGCAGAACGCAAAGACGCCTGGTGCAGCATTCGCGCCACCACACCTTTCCCGGTACCGTTTTCCCCGGTGATCATGACGTTCGCATCCGAGGGCGCCACTTGTTCGACCATCTCCCGGACCTGTCGCATTGCGGGCGATGTGGCAACGAATCCGGCCGTGGGCACCTGGGAGGATCGCAACGTGCTGTTCTCCGCTTCAAGGCGCTCTTTACCGCGCAGCGCATCGCGCAACGCGAATTGCGTCCGGAGAATGGATAAGAGTCGTTCATTTTCCCAGGGTTTCTGCAGGAAATCCTTGGCGCCAAGCCGAACCGCCTCAACCGCCAGTTGGATCGACGCATAGGCTGTCATCACCACCACGGGTATCGAAGAATCGATCGCGCTAATCTGTTTGAGTAAATCCAGACCTTCTTTTCCGGTCGCGATGTCTTGGCGATAGTTCAGATCGATTAGAACAACGTCAAAATCTTCCTTCCCGAGTTTCGCCACCACTGCGGCCGGCGAATTGACCGTAACCGTTTCATAACCTTCCGCCGAACAAATGAATGAAAGGGCTTTTAAAACTTCCGGTTGATCATCGGCGATTAACACACGTGGAGCAGGCATGACAGAGACTAAGAAGACTATTTTCTCCCCCGAGGTTCAAGTGGATTAAGACCCCAATCGTCCTCGAAGTCTTTGGATGTGGGAAATTACTGGTAATACAAATTTTCTCTTCGCAGTGCTCTTTTATTGCACAAACCGGCAAACATACGTACAAAGGGGAAAACTCTTAATGAAGCGTTGGTTGTTTGTTTTGGTAATGGCGGTTGCATTCGCACCCGGGTTCGTATCGGCACAGGAAACTGCTTATAAGGCGTTGCGGGCAGTGGGGGCACAGCACGGGGAAAAGGCTTTGAATGAGGTCACGGCGATTGTCGGTAAGGCGGGCAGGCCGCAGCCAGTCGCTTGGCGGATAACGCTCGAAGACCCTGCGGCGCGTGGCGGGGAGCGTGAATTTGATGTCGTCTCTGGACGGATCTCGTCTGAGCGGACTCCGGCCCGGTCAGCCGCGTCAGGATCAACTCCAATTGAATTAACAAAGTTGAATCTGGACTCTGACGGAGCTTTTCGGACCGCTGAACAGGCGGCTAGCCGCAATCAAGTCGGTTTCGACAGTGCGAATTACCGGCTTTCTGTGGATGCCGCGTCGGGGCAGCCAGTCTGGACCGTGGAGATGTTTGATTATGAGCAACGTCCGGTCGGGACCGTGCGGGTAGCCGCTGGCAACGGGACTTTACTCAGCGCCGGGAACTGGGTTTCGGAAGGTAAGGTTGCTCGTGGTCAACAATCGCGGCAATCTTCCGATGCCGAGGCGTTAGCCGGGCCACCGCCCCCTCCTGCGAACGGAGAGGTCAATCCTCCGCCGGATTACCGCCAGAAGGAAGCTTCTTCGGAAGACGATTCTGACGGGCACACCGGCGAAACTGTTGGTGAGCGGGCAAACCGATATGGTTCTTCGGTCGTCCAGTTCGGCCAGGGTGTCGTGCACAAGACCACCCGGGTGTTTCAGACTGTCGGCGGTTGGTTCCAGGAAAAATTTACCGGTCACAATACCATCGACCCGAAGCATGGTCAGGACGATGACGGTGACCAGCAGGAGCCGCCCGCCGATTCCTACAGCCGCCCTGTCACCCCTGCACCAGCGGATTAGGACGAGAAGCACACCCGATTCGCCGACCAGTCTTCTGCCTACGCTTTCCAGATCGTCTTCCCGGCGACGATGGTGCGGACGGCGCGTCCCTTGAGTTCCCAGCCGTCGAATGGTGTGTTGCGCGAAAGCGAAAATGAGTCCTGTTTGCGGAACGTCCATTCCAGGTCAGGGTCGATAATGGTGATGTCCGCATCTGCGCCAGCGCCCAGCGTTCCTTTTGGCAGACGCACCAGTGTTGCCGGATTCACGGTGTACATCGTGATCAAACGATTGAGGTCGATCGCCTTCGTGCGATGAACGAGGATCGTGAGAAACAGCCCGAGTTCCGTTTCCAAGCCGAGGATGCCGAATGGAGCTCGATCAAATTCAACCTCCTTTTCAAAGAACGCGTGCGGCGCATGGTCGCTTCCAAGGAGCGTGATGGTGCCGTCCGCCACCCCTTCGATTAACGCTTCGACGTCTTGGCGGGCCCGAAGTGGCGGATTCATTTTGTAGTTGGTGTCAAAAGAGCTGACGAACTCGTCCGTGAGCGCAATGTGATGCGGGCAAAGTTCGCCGGTCACCGGAATCCCGCGTGCTCGCGCGTCTCTCAGGAGCCGGACGCTGCCGCCGGAACTGAGATGCTGGCAATGGATTCGGGTATTGCAGAGTTCGGCGAGAAGAATATTGCGTGCGACAACGATTTCCTCCGCAGTTCGCGGCCAGCCGGCCAGACCGAGCACGGTGCTCCAGTACCCCTCGTGCATCACGCCGCTGCCCACCATGTCGTAATCCTGGCAATGGTCCATGACAGCAAGATCGAACATTCGCGCGTACTCGACGGCGCGCCGCATCATTTCATGATTTTGCACGCAGTGACCATCGTCGGTGATCGCGACAATGCCGGCCTGAACCATCGACCCGATCGACGCCATTTCCTGACCGCTCAGGCCCTTGGTGATGGCACCTGTCGGATAGACGTTGACCGCAGCGCAGGCGCGAGCGCGATCTGTAATCCAGGCAATCGTGCTCGCGTTGTCCGCCGGTGGATCGGTGTTCGGCATGCAGACGATCGAAGAAAAACCGCCGGCTGCCGCCGCCTGACTTCCGGTCTCGACTGTTTCCTTGTGGGATTGTCCGGGTTCCCGCAGGTGAACGTGAATATCGATCAACCCGGGCGCCACGACCAGGTTGCGGGCGTCGATCGTCTCGCATTCAGCGCCCGATGGTCGCGCGGAGATCCGGCCATCCACCACATAAAGATCGGCAATCTCATCCCGTGCAATCGACGGATCGATGATCCGGCCATTTTTGATCGTCAGGTCCATCATCGAAATTTTCTCGCGGCCGTGCTGCACAAATATAGAACCGCCATCCGCACCGCAAGTCCGTTCGTGACTTGCTCAAGGATCACACTTTGCGGCCCGTCGGCGATATCGCTGTCGATCTCGACGCCCCGATTAATCGGGCCCGGGTGCATGATCAGACAGCTTGATTTCAATTTTGCCGCTCTCGCCTTGGTCAACCCGAAGAATCGAACGTACTCGTTCAGGTTAGGAAAATATTCCTTACGCTGGCGTTCGTGCTGTACCCGCAACAGGTTAATAACATCGGCAGTCTCCAGGATATCGTCGATGTGGCGGGCCACCTTGACGCCCATCTCCTCAAAGTTCCGTGGCACCAGAGTGCTTGGGCCGACCAAGGTGACTTCCGCTCCTAGTTTTTTGAGCGCCCAGATGTCCGATCGCGCCACTCTGCTGAAAAGAATGTCTCCGACGATGGCAACGTTCAGACCTTCAATCTTTCCCAGTTGCTCTCGAATCGTAAAAACATCCAGGAGCGCCTGAGTCGGATGTTCGTGAGCCCCGTCACCGGCGTTGACGATGCTGGAATTCAGCCGTTCAGCGAGAAATTTCGGTGCTCCGGCGCAGCTGTGACGTATGACGATGATGTCAGCGTACAACGCCTGGAGATTGAGCGCGGTGTCTTTGAGCGTTTCGCCCTTTTGCAAACTGGACGTTGTCGCCGAAATATTCACGACGTCGGCGCTGAGCCGGAAGGCCGCCAGCTCGAATGAAGTCCGGGTCCGCGTACTCGGTTCGATAAAAAAGTTGACCATCGTTTTCCCGCGTAAAGCCGGAACTTTTTTGATATCTCGCGAGCCCACAGTTTTGAAGGCGGCCGCAGTGTCCAGAATCGTTTCGATTTCACTGAGCTCCAATTCTCGGATTCCGAGCAAGTCTTTCCGATACCAGTTCGCGGGTTCCGGCAGATCCCTGGCCGCTTTGAGGTCGGCTGTTTTCATGGCCTCTCGAGCCGGACTGAATCCGGTTCCGCGTCAAGGTTTTGCAGGCGCACTTTCACTCGCTCTTCGCGCGAAGTGGGCAAATTCTTCCCGATGTAGTCCGGCCGAATCGGCAATTCCCGATGTCCTCGATCAAGGAGTACCGCGAGCTGAATCCGCGCGGGACGCCCAAAAGAACTGATTGCATCCATCGCCGCTCGGCACGTGCGGCCGGTGTAGAGTACGTCGTCAACCAGAATGAGGGTAAATTCTTCGAGGTGAAGGGGTAGATGCGTCGACTGAACTCGGGTGAGCGTGTATCGAAGGCTCAGGTCGTCCCGATGCATCGAAATGTCGATGGCGCCCAACTCCGGTTTCCTCCCCTCCGTGGCCTTGATTAAGTCCGCCAGGCGGCGAGCCAGTTCGACGCCGCGAGAAGGAATTCCGATCAGGGCGAAAGCACCAGGATCCGGATTATGTTCCAGGATTTCGTGACCAATACGCCGCAACGCGCGCGTGATCGCGTCGCCATCCATGATGAGGATCGAGTTTGCCATGTCTTACCTTGGTGACCTCGCGGGATCACTTTAAAGGTTAGTATTCACGCTGCCCGGGTTAGGCGCCTTTTAACTGTCTTTGTCTGCGCTCCCGCCAGGCCGATCGATGTTTCACGATCCAGTCGAGGAGAGCTCGCTCGAATCCGATGTCATAACCGGCCTTCTCGCTTTCAATCCACTTATGGCGCAAAATCTCCTCGCGCTCGGCCAAGAACTCCTTGTAGAGCACAGAATTTTTCACCAACTCTGTGGCGTCTTCTTTAGGGGGTTCCATTTACTGTAGGGCGAGTTTCAACATCTGGCGTTCGTAGTCAACCAGAATCTATGAACGCGCGAACAGTCACGCTCAAAATCTGTCAATGGCCAGGGGCAAACTCGATCTTCTTGCGCAATTGATCGGCAATTTTTGCGAATACTTTAGAAATAGGATGTTCCGGATTCTCAAACATGATCGGCATACCTCGATCACCTGCTTCTCGCGTCTCAATATTAAGAGGCACGGTGCCCAGAAGGGGCACTTTGAGACGCGCCGCCTCTCGTTCACCACCGCCGGACCCGAAGATGTCATAGCGTTTTCCGTCGCTTGGAGAGAGGAAATAGCTCATGTTTTCGATGATCCCCAGGACCGGCACATTGACCTTGGCAAACATCGAACTGGCTTTGCGTGCGTCAATGAGGGCGACCTCTTGCGGCGTCGTTACGATCACGGCACCGGAGAGAGCCACAGTCTGCACCACGGTCAACTGGATGTCGCCCGTTCCCGGTGGAAGATCCAGAATTAGATAGTCGAGGCCGGACCAATCTACTTGGCGAAGAAATTGTTGAGTCGCTCTGGTCACCATCGGACCTCGCAAAATCGCCGGAGAACTGTCTTCCAGCAGCGATCCCATGGACATCAGCTTGATGCCATAGCGTTCCATGGGAATGATGGTGTTGTCGCTGGTGGCCATTGGCCGTTCCTGGGTTGCACCGAACATCAGCGAGATACTTGGCCCGTAAATGTCACAGTCGCACAGACCAACCTCTGCGCCGGAGCGATTCAGTGCCGCGGCAAGATTGGCGGCGATTGTTGATTTGCCAACGCCTCCTTTTCCGCTGGCAATCGCGATCACGTGGTTCACTCCGGCAATCTTCGTGGTGGCGGTCTGTCCGCCCGAAGCGACGTCGGGAGGGTTCGTGATATCGATCACGATTTTAGTCGACCTGACCCCAGGAATCGCGTTTAACGCTTGTTCCGATTCTTTCTTGAGGGTTTGCGCCACAGCCGGATTGCTGGTCGCGACACTCAGACGCACCAGCAGATCCGAGCCCGCGATCTTGATCTCTTTCACCAGACCAAAACTCACGATATCGCGGCTGTACCCTGGAAATTTGACGACCTTCAGGCGCTCCAAAACGAGTTCTTCGGTGAGATGCGACATCGCTTAACCTAGTACGATCCGCCCCGGGCGGCAACGTGGCGGCGCCTTCGGCGTTCGCCGTTCGGTGTTCGGCGTTCGGCCGTGCAGTATTTGAGTTTTCGAATTTCGGAGTGATGGAGTGATGGAGTATTGGAAGCGCGTTGGAGTGCGTTGGTAACGCCGAACGCCGAACGCCGAACGCCATGGGTATTTCTGGACGCCAGACTCGGGATGCGCTTGGTTAAGCGGGCATTCACGCGATGAATCAAATCCCTTTTTTGTATGTTGATCTTTGGATGCCGGGCACTCGGAGGGTCCGGGTGGGGTCCACATCCCATCGTCCGCCGGATCGGGTCTTGTGAGCCATCGGCATTTTGAGCCGCTTTCCGGAGGGCGCTCGAGGATCGATTGGGGGATCACGGCGTTAATGGTCGTGGTTTTTTTGATCGGCCTTTTCTGGTTTACTCGCGGAAACGGATTTCCATCTTTTTATCACCCGGAAGAAGAGATCAGAGCCACGCAGATATTGAAGGGAGATTGGGACCTCCACCGTCCGTTGCTCTCGGCGATCACGACGAAGTTGTGGAAGGCCGTGTTGCATGTTCCCGATGATCTGCAGGCTATTGTTCAACTTGGCAGAACCGTTTCCGCCTTCTTCGCTGTCGGATCGATCATCTGCCTCGCTCTCGCCGTTTACCTCCTCGGCGATACTGCCGCCGCCGGTTTGCTTTCCTTTCTGCTGCTCTGTCAGCATCAATTCTTCGATCTCGCACATACGATGAGCGAGAACAGTTCACTCATGTTCGGAGCCAGTCTTACGCTGCTGGCTATTGTGCTCCTCGAGCAAAAGACCACGGTGCCGCGAGCCTTATTTCTGGGCGTCAGTGTGGCAATCGCCGTTTCGGCTAAATACATTGGAGCTCTATTGGTTATCCCCGCGTTGATTGCCGTTCTGCGCAGCGGAGATCGAGAGTTCCGCGTGAACAGAGTGATGGAATTCGCGCTCGGTCTGTTGTTTGCCATCCTCGTGGTGAACTTTTATGCGGTGACCGAACTGCCGTTGGTGGCGCTCGACGTGCTGCAGGATCTTGGCGCGGCGTTCGCAAGTACCCCGAACGGGTTCAAGAATCTGGTGCACGGTACCTATTGGTTGGCCCTTTGGCACAATACGACCCCGGCGATTTGGGTTATGCTGGGCATTTCGCTTTGGGTTCTCTGGATTCGGCGCCGCCACCTGAAGATGAGCGAGGTTCTTTTGGTCTTGATCCCGCTCGTTTATTTCCTGCTGCTTTTGTTTACGCCTTCCGGCGACCTGCGCTTTTTGCCCGTCATCGGTTTCAGCTACGCACTCGCGGTCGCCGGAGTTGCCTGGATGACGGAAATTATCTCAAACGCTGGGGAAGAGGTGAGGGGATGGTTGCTGCCGGCCCTGCTCGCCATGTGTCTGGCGGCTTGCTTCTTTGAGTTCTTGCGTGGCTATCCGTACTACGCAGCATTTAACTGGGACGAACGGCTCGAAATGTTAACCTGGATGGATGGCAATCTTCGACCACGGAGTAAGGTCATCGCGGACCCGTCCGTGCTCCTGCCGAAGCTTCTGGCGCAGACAAAACAGAAATATCGCTTCGATCTTCTGATGGATGGGTTTCCGAAAGTGAAGGGTGACCAGCCACGGCTAGAGCAGCTTCTGGCCGCGGGTGCTGACTACGTGGTGGTGTCTGCGTCGGACTACAAAAGCCTTCTCTGGAGCCCTGTTTCCGTTGCCATGGTAAACGACGAATCGATCAATGCTGCCAAGCGGTTTTATTCCGAACTGTTCAAGAGGGGAACGCTGATCTGGAGCAGAGACCAGGGTCCTGTGCCATACTTGCAACCAGGTCTCGAAATTTATCGCGTTCCCAGACCCGGCCAGGGTGCGAAAGCTACGGAAATCGGGAGGGAGTAGCGAAACCGTTCACCGTTCACCGTTCGGCGTTCGGGCGTAGCCTTCGGACTCACCGCTTTCACGCGAAACATGGACTATTTGCAGCCAACGTAGACCTCCCACTGATGAGATGATCCACTAATACTAGTGTGCTGTCCCCGAATGGCGCTATGATACTGCATGACCTCGAGGTATCGCTCGACGCGCCGAAGAGCAATGTAGCATAGGCTTCCAGCCTGTATTCATTCACACCATCGAGCGATGCTTTATTCCCGCCCACAAATTGTGTATAAAGCCCTGGGCTGAGCCCAGGGTTGTGTCCTGTCCCCGAAATAGTAGGTATGTATGTAGGTGTTTAGCGCCGGTTCTACAGCCGGGAAGGGCCAAGAAAGCTGCCGGCGGTGGGAAAAACACTCCTTCTCCAAAGGAGTAGTCGATTTATACCAAGGTGTAATTGCGGGTCCCCCCAAAGGCGGCGTCCTTTCCTGGGCGGATTCTTGCCACACGGAGAGAAAATTGGGGTGCGGTGCATCATGACCGCTAGCTGTTGGTGCGGACGCACTCAGGGGTGTATTTGTTTTTGGACAGAGAGGGAAGCTTAGCTTAGTTTCGGACCACGGTGAATTGGCCGAGAAGGCGACCTGGGCTTGAGCGAAGTGAATAGTCTTAGTGTAGTAGATTCTACTACATCGTCGTCAGCAAATGTATGAATCAGGAAGAGCCAATCGTATTCGCGATCGATGACGACGCTTCTATGCGAGAAGCGCTAGCGCGGCTATTCCGTTCAGTCGGGATGCGGGCCCAGATCTTTGCCTCAGCGCAGGACTTTTTAATCTTCAAGCGACCGGGCGTGCCGGCATGCCTGGTGCTCGATGTGCGTCTGCCGGGATTGAGCGGCCTCGATCTCCAGCGCGAACTGACGGCAACTGATTGCGCGGTTCCGATTATCTTTATCACCGGCCATGGCGACATTCCGATGTCGGTGCAAGCGATGAAAGCCGGCGCGGTTGAGTTTCTGACCAAGCCCTTTCGCGACCAGGTGTTGCTCGATGCGATTCACCAGGCGATCGGGCGCGACTGCGCAAACCGAAAGCATCAAGCGGAGATTGCCAAACAACGGGCACGGTACGATTTGTTGACGCATCGTGAACGCGAAGTACTGGGTCTCGTCGTGACTGGGCTTCTCAATAAGCAAATTGCCGCCAAGCTGGGGACCACCGAATTTACCGTCAAAATCCAGCGTAGAGGAGCCATGCAAAAGATGCGGGCCGGATCGTTGGCGGAGTTGGTACGGATGGCGGAAAAATTGGGCATTCCTTGTCCAAAGGACTAGTCGATTTACACCTGCGTGTAATTGCAGATCCCTGGAAGGGCGGCGTAATTTTCTTGGCGAATCCTCGTGCCTGTCAGGGCAAATTGGGGCCAGGTCATGAGGGTTGGCGGGTGTTGGTGCAGACGCACTCAAGAGTGGCGGACTGTAGGAACAGCGACGTGTCATGCGTGAGGAAAGAGATCCGCAACTTGTATGCGAGAAAAAGCGTATTGGAACCTGTCTGCAAAACTGCGGGGAAGCCTCATTACCCCTGGTAGCAACGCATACGAAATTGCCCGGAAAGTGTACAATGGAATGATCGATCGTCGACCGGGGGCTATCGTTCGTTGCGCGGACGTGGCGGACGTAGTGACCGCGGTGAATTTTGCGCGTCACGAAGATCTTGCAGTTGCGGTGCGCGGGGGCGGTCACAATGGGGCGGGATTGGGCGTCTGCGACGGCGGATTGGTGATTGACCTTTCCTTAATGAAAGGAGTGCTGGTTGATTCGGCCACGAACACCATACGGGCCGAGGCAGGCTGCACTCAGGCTGATCTAAACCATGCGGCTCATGATTTTGGGTTGGCCGTCCCACTCGGGGTGATTTCCAGCACGGGTATCGCCGGCCTGACCTTGGGCGGCGGAACGGGGTATCTGACCCGGAAGTACGGTCTAACGGTGGACAATTTGTGGGAAGCCAATCTGGTGCTGGCCGATGGACGCTTCGTCACCGGCAGCGCCACTGAGAATTCGGATTTATTTTGGGCGATCCGAGGGGGCGGCGGAAACTTCGGCATTGTTACCTCATTTCTCTTCCGCGGATGCCCGGTGGCTCAAGTGTTTGCCGGTCCGATGCTTTGGGAGATGGAGCACGCGGGCGAACTGTTGCATTGGTACCGCGAAGTTGCGCCGACACTGCCAGAAGAGTTATATGGGTTTTTTGCCTTCTTGAAAGTGCCGCCAGGTCCGGCGTTTCCGGCAGGGTTGCACCGCAAGACGATGTGCGGAATCGTCTGGTCCTACTGTGGCCCTTTGGACAAAGTTGAGATCGCGTTTCGCCCGGTAAGGAAGTTTCGGGCGCCAAAATTCGAGCTGATGGGAATGATGCCGTACCCGGCGCTGCAAAGCATGTTCGACGCCATTTATCCGCCGGGACTGCAGTGGTATTGGCGAGGGGATTTTTTGTCGCATATTACGGATGCGGCGATCGAGAAGCATCTGGACTATGGAAAACTATTACCAACTCTTCAATCGACCATGCATCTTTATCCGATGGACGGTGCCGCGAGCCGGATTGACCGACACGAAACCGCATTTAGTTATCGTGACGCGAAATGGTCAATGGCTATCGTCGGAGTCGACCCGGACCCTGCCAAGGCAGAAATGATTACGGCATGGACGAAGGACTATTGGGCCGCCCTGCACCCATACAGTCTGGGGGGCGCATATGTAAACTTCATGATGGACGAAGGAGTCGATCGAGTCAAAGCGACCTACCGAGATAACTATGATCGTCTCCTGGGAATTAAGCGAAAATACGATCCGAATAACTTCTTCCGGATTAATCAAAATATAGCCCCCGATGCAAAGAACGCTCTTGAGAGTAACTGATCGAGGGAGCTCACGGTGGAAAGTGCGTCGTGCTGTCCGAATGCTAAATCAAGATTATCGTATCGCTATGACAAAATCGGATCGGATCCGGACGCTGATGCGAATGCTTTCGAGCTACGTGGTGGCTGCTCTATCAGTGGGTGCAGCGGTGGTCATCATCCTTAATTTAGGGGCCCTTATCAGGCACAGTACAACCCTGTTCTTTTGCTCGGTCATGCTCAGTAGCTGGTACGGGGGGCTTGGGCCGGGAATCTTTGCCGCTTTGCTGTCCGTGGTGGCGCTGGATTACTACTTTATCCCGCCCCTCTATGCCTTGGGCATTAGCCTGGAAGAAGCACCTGATATGATCGTCTTTGTGGCCACGGCGTTGTTCATCAGTTGGCTGAGCGGCGATCAGAGAAGGGCGAAAGAATCGCTCTGTCAAACGCGCGATGAGCTAGATGCTAAGGTGCGAGAGCGAACTGCTGAGCTCAAAGGAGCCAACGAACGTTTGCAATCCGAAATTGCCGAACGGGAGGCGGCAGAGGAGGGTTTGACCCGGGCGCAGGCCGAAATTGCTCGCATCGCAAGGATAACGACGATGGGCGAACTTGTGGCTTCGATTGCTCATGAACTCAACCAACCACTCGGCAGTATTGTCATGAGTGGAGATGCTTGTTTGCGTTGGCTCGCCGCCAAAACGCCCAATCTGGAGGAGGCGCGACAAGCCGTGGAGGCCATCATTCGGGATGGAACGCGGGCCAGTAGCGTCCTGGTGCGAATTCGCGGCCTTCTCCGGCGGGGGGAACGATTGAGGGAGCGCTTGGATATCAATGAGCTGATTAGGGAAGTCATTGCCTTGTTGGACGGTGAACTTCGTCGAAACGGGGCGTCACCGCGGACGGAAATGCCGGCCCACCTTCCTCCGGTAGTGGTGGATCGGGTCCTGCTGCAGCAGGTGATACTGAATCTGATCATGAATGCCATGGAAGCGATGCGCGCCGTCAGCGATCGGGCGCAGGTCTTGCGCATTCGAACAGAGAAGGAGTCTTCGGGCCGGATAGTCGTCCTCATCCAGGATTCGGGCGTGGGTGTAGATCCGGAACATTCCGCCCGCATGTTTGATGCGTTCTATACGACCAAGGTGGAGGGCATCGGCATGGGTTTGACCATCAGTCGATCGATCGTCGAGGCACATGGCGGGCGACTCTGGGCCGTCGCTAACGACGGACCGGGAAGTAGCTTCTACTTCAGCCTGCCGATTGCCGAGGGAGCTAAAGCGTGATTCCCGGGGTGCGCGATCGATGACGGCGCGGCCAGGCGAGAATTGGCCATCCCGTTGCTGCTTGGTGTGAAAAACCTTCAGCCAAACAAGTTCTGCGAAGACAAATACTCTACAAACGTCTAAAGGATAGTATTACATACAGGTTAAGCCCAGGATTGAACCCCATAAGCGCTAAGATAATTGTGAGGCGCCTCGATGGGCGAATGGCTTTTGTCCCGGAGGGACAGCACGATAGTAGCCAGGCACGAAGTGCCTGGAATCATGAGGAAAATAGCCCGTCCCAGCGGGACGATTGAACCGATCTCAGCTTAGATCAGACGCAAGTAATAAACACTTAGTAAAGCAATGTTTTAGTATTCGAAATGCCAGAATATAATCGGCCATGGCCAACACCTCTTGCTCTCTCAATATTCATTGTAAGAGCTTCATTCCATCCAAAATCAGGTCGAACATCATCGGAGCCGAACTTTTCCACAGTAAGACCTGGCGTTTCTGAAGCTGCATGAGCATTCGAGGCGCGGTCGCTTGCTCATGCCGGGGCTCAGTCTCGACGACAAATATCTGTGGGACTGACAATGACTTCGACCGTCCCTCCGCGACGGGGTCTCTCTGCATCGCTACCCAGGCACTTCGTGCCTGTATCTGTTTAGCGCCAT
>Ga0210388_10002559_pt1 | contig 14134 bp, 11 predicted proteins | sample IncBWC19OmetaG_FD_155485 | JGI IMG/M metagenome (GOLD analysis project Ga0210388, IMG submission 155485) | Forest soil microbial communities from Barre Woods Harvard Forest LTER site, Petersham, Massachusetts, United States - Inc-BW-C-19-O ...
CAGCCGCGGCTGGGGGCGCCTGGATGCCTTCGAGGCCGGTGAGCTCAATGCCGGGCTGGTACGCCAGGGGCAGTGGTGGCGCGCCTGGACAGCGTTGACTTTGCATCTGGATCCGGCGCACATCGCAGCCAATCTGCTCGCCGGCGCCTGGTTCGGATACCTGGCCGGAAGGTTGCTCGGACCCGGCACTGCGTGGGCCCTGGTGGTGCTGGGTGCGGGCGTCGCCAATTGGCTCGAAGCATGGCTCGCCGTCGCGGACCACCGCGCCGTCGGTGCCTCCACGGCGGTGTTCACGGCCCTGGGGCTGCTGGCCGCCTATTCGTGGCGCGAGCGGCACATGATGACGCTGCGACCGGCGCGGCGCTACGGGCCGCTGTTCGCCGGCGTCATCCTGCTCGGCTGGCTGGGCACCTCCGGTGAGCACACCGATATCATGGCGCATCTGTTTGGGTTCGCCGTAGGCGGCCTGCTCGGCGCGCTGATAGCGGCGGACCGACTGCAGCGCCTGTGGCGACGACTGCCTCAGTGGGTGGGTGGCGTACTGGCGCTTGGCACGCTGGGGCTGGCCTGGTTTTGCGCATAGCCGACCAGCTCCACGTAACCTTGGGCGCTGACCGGTGTCCCGTGCCGTTGACCGGTCACCTGCACCGCACCTTCCCAGTAGCGCGGTTGCGTCGACAATTCCTGATCGGCGAGCAGCGGCGTCAGGTTCAGCTGCAGGTCCTGCGAGCGCACCCGCAATGCCCACTGGGCCGGATACTCGCCGCCACGCGGACTGCTCCAGTGACGCAGCACCGTGATCTGCACGTCATCATTGCGCAGCGGCGTGGCGTAACCGGTGGCGTCGACGAAGGTGCCGGCACTGTGCGGATCGCGCCGGCCGTCGCGGTCGCGCAGCGCATAGAACATCAGCGTACTGCCATCATCCAGATCGAGCGCGAACCAATCCCAGCCCTGCTGATCGGACCCCAGTGAGCCACTGCCCCATTCCCGATCCAGCCACACCAACCCGGACACCGGCACGCTGCTGCCCTGCCGGTCAACAGTGCCTGTGGCCTGCAGGCGCGGCATCGAGTAGTAGTAACTCGCGGCACCGGGCGCCTCGGCCTTGCGACTCAGGCCCGCATCGCCGTTCAACACCGGTGGCTGTGCGCCGCGCAGGTCCAACCGCAGCTGGTAATCGCCATCCGCCGCCTGCAGCTGCCACTGCAAGGGCGCACCGGCCGCCTCGATCACCGACCAGTCCGCCACATGAATTGCGAAGGGCCGCGCCTGTGCCCCTGCCAGGTCCAACGCATCACGCGCATAGCGTGTCGCGTTGAAGAAGCGGCGGCGATTCACATCCGTGATGGCGAAATGCGCCGCGTACACCTGCCGCGCCCGCCACGCCGAGACCGCCGCGCTACCGGACGCAGTGAACTGCGGCGGGCGCAATGCCAGCCGAAAAACCGTCAGCTCAAACCCAAACGTCTCACCCGCACCACGCAGCTGGCCGGTGAAGTACCACCATTCATGCCGGAACAGGGGGTGGGGTCCATGGTCCTGCGGAAACTCGAAGCGCCGCGGGGTATTCGCCGAGGCGAAGCCGGCCGTACCCGCAGCGCGCAGGACACTCAGCCGATCAGCCTGCACCGCGGTGGTGGCGCCCGCGGGATCAGTCGCCGCCGTGCTGACCGGTGTGCGGCGCTGACAGCCAGCCTGGTTCAGGCCCAGGAAGGCCACTATAAATGCCGGCAATACCGGGTGAACGCGGCCCGACATGGCTACTCCTCGCGCAGATCCTGGGACAGCGGCGCATGCGCCATGCGCCAGGCAGGGTAGAGGCCCGCCAACAGTGCGGCGATCAGCGCCAGCGCGATGGCACTGGTGATCTGGGCAGGATGCAGGTGCAGATCAATCTGCCAACCAAATGCACGGCGGTTGATGACACGCACCAGCAGTATGGCCGTGAGCACACCGGCCGGCAGCGCCGCGAGCAGCGCCACCGCACCCATGAACAGCGTCTGCGCCATGATCAGCAACGCCGCACCGCGGCGCGTCAGGCCCAGTACCCGCAACAGGGCCAGTTCATGCGTACGGCCCAGCTGCCACGCCAGCAGCGCGCTCAGCAGTCCAATGGCGGCAACGCCCGCGGCCAGCCAGTTCAGCACCCGCGTAATGATGAACGTGCGCTCGAAAATGTTCAGGGAGATGACGCGCACCTGCGCCGGGGTAGTCATCTGCAACGCCTGCCGGCCGGCGGCGACCGCATACAGGCGCTGCACCACATCCGTCACATCGCTGCCGGGGCTGACCGACATCGCGAGCGTGCTCACCGAATCGTCCTGCCACAGGCGCCGGTACACGGCGCGGCTGATGCGCACACTGCCACGATCGTTGCCGTATTCGCGAAACACACCGACGATGCGGAAGCTGCGAAACCCCAGTGCGGTCCGCAGCTGCAAGCTCGCACCGACATCCAGGTTCAGCCGATAGGCCAGCGGCTGCGCCAGCAGCAGCGCGCCAGCGGCGAACCCCGGCCACACATCCGCAGCGGCCGCCGTCATATCAACACCGGCGCGCATGGCCGGCGTGCTGTCCATGGCATCGAGCACCACCGGCCCGCGATCCGAATCGACCTCGGCGCGCCGGCTCGCGCTGTAGCCGGCCACGCCGCTCACGCGCGCCAGGTCGGCGACCACGCCGGCATCGATGCGACGCTCGGGCCTGGCAAATCCGGGCCCCGGCGCACCCACATAGATATCCGCCGGCAGCGTGTGCGCCAACCAGTCGCGCAGCGACTCGCGGAAACTGTCGACCATGATGCTGATGCCGATCATCGCGGCCACGGCCATGGCCAGCGCCGCAACGGCCACCCCGGTGCGGCTCAAGGAGCCGGCAACGCCGCCGAGGGCCAGACGCACGGGGGGCGATGCGCAGATCTGCGAGCGTGCCAGCGTCCGCGCCGAACCGTACAGCACGGCCGGCGTTGCCGCCGCGACGCTGAGCATGGCCAGCACCAGTGCGGCAAAACCTGCGTACACGCTGCGCTGGGTAGTCAGCACCAAACTCAAGCAGCCGAGCGCCAGCAGCACACTCAATGCGAGCAGACTCAGGGTCACGCGGCGCGCGCGCCCCTCGAGCACCGAGCTGCGCAGCGCCAGTTGTGGCGCACTTTGCACGGCCTCCAGCGCCGGCACCGCGGCGGCCAGCAGCGCCACGGCCAGCGCCGCGCCCAATGCCAGCAGCGGCTCCCCCGCCGGCAGCGCGACGCTGTTGACCGCGACCACGTAATACAGGTCGTTGATGGTGCGCGATACCATTGCGACCAGTTCCCGGCCGATGAGTGCGCCCACGACCAGCCCGGACGTGCCGCCCACCAGCGCCAGCCCCACCGCCTCGAGTGCAATGATGCGCAGCAACTGGGCGCGCGTCGCCCCCAGCGCCCGCAGGATGCCGAGGCTGCGTCGCCGCTGCACGATGGCGAAACTCATGGTGCCGTAGACCAGGAACAGTCCCACGAGCAGGGCCAGCAGACCCAGCGCCCGCAGATTCGTGGTGAATGCCTGGGTCATATCGAGTCCGGTGCGGGCGCGCTGCGTCGCCACCGCCAGGGTCACACCCGCGGGCAGCGCCTGGCTCAGTTGGGTCAGCTCCGCTGCGGCCGCCGCCCCCGGCGGCACGTTCAGATCGATCCGCGTCAGCCGCCCCAGCGACCCCAGCCATTGCTGCGCGGTCGCCACGTCCGTGAGCATCACCGATTCCAGGCCCGCCGCAGGCGCGCCCAGCACTCCCAGCAGATGACCCGACAGCGCGTGGCCCCCGGCATCGACACTGAAGGTTGCTCCGGGGTGCAGACCCAGCTGCAGGGCCCGCTGCCGCGCGAGCAGTACCGCACCGGTGCCGGACAGCCACTGTGCCAACGGTTCGGCGGAATCGAAAATGACCGAGCCGGTGCCTTGCCCGGCAAAACCGCCGGCCACCAGCGGATCCACGCCGAGCAGCTGCAACGATTGATCCTGGACCGTCACATATCCATCGACAACGGGATTGGCGCGCACGTAATGCAAGGTGCGCGCGAGATGCACGTACAGCGCCTCATCGATACCGGCGGGACCGCCGTCCAGTTCATGGGTTGCCGGTCCCTGCACGGCCGCCAGCGACAATTCAAATGCGCGTGCGGCGCTGCCCGTGGCGACATCGACGGCGACGATCGTGGCCACACCCAGCGCCAGGCCCAGCAACGCGAGCAACAGCTGCACCGGGTGGCGCAACAGGTGACGGAAGCTCGCCGACCACAGCATGCCCATGTTGGTTACTGCAGCGTGCCCTCGCGCAGCATCAGGCAACGATCCGCACCGGCCGCCAGCGCTCGATCGTGCGTCACGAGCACCACGGTCGCACCGCGCTCACGTGCCAGTTCGCGCAACAGCGGCGCAATCTGCGCCGCCGTGACTTCATCGAGATTGCCGGTGGGCTCATCGGCGAGCAGCAGCGCCGGTTCATGGACCAGGGCGCGCGCCAATGCCACGCGCTGCTGTTCGCCTCCGGAGAGCACGTCCACGGGCGCGTGCAGCCGGTCACCCAGGCCCACGCGCTCCAACAGCGCGCGGCTGCGGCGCCGCGCCTGTGCCGCCCCGACGCCGTCCAGCGACAGCACCAGGCGTACGTTCTCCTCCACATCCAGAGTCGGCAGCAGATTGAAGAACTGGTAGACGAAGCCGACCCGGCGGCGCCGGAACAGCGTGCGCTCAGGCTCGCGCATCGCGCTCAACTCCAGTCCATCAAAAGTGATGGTTCCGGAAGTCGGACGGTCGATGCCGCTGATGAGATTCAGCAGGGTGGATTTACCCGAGCCGCTGCGGCCGATGATGACCGTCTCGCTGGCCGCTGCGATGCTGATGCTGACCCGGTCGAGCACACAGCGCCGATGCTCACCGGCGCCGAAGCTGCGACTGACCGAATCCAGGGTCAACACGCGGCATTGGCGCCCGGGTCATAGCGCATGGGCTTGGTCACACCCATACGCGTAAGCTCCCGACGCAGCGCCTCGCTCAAAGCGGCGTATTCGCCCCGGTCAAACAGTGGCGCCGCCTGCCAGTCATGCGCCCAGGGGTGCGCGGTGCGCAGCGCCTCCGGCTCCTCGGCATAGCGCGGAATCACATGCGCGTGCAGTGCCGGTTCGAGATTGCCGAGAATGGCGTAGTTGATGCGCAGCGCATTGGTGACTTTGAGCAAGGCATCGCCCAGGCGTGCCATGTCGAGCAGGAACTGGCCACGCTCCTTGGCCCCGAGCGCGTTGAGGGTCGGTACCACCGGATCGGGCAGCAGCAGCACGTAGCCGCGCACAAACTGGCGCTCGCCGAAGACGACCCAGCCGCAGAACAGGCGTGCGACGACCCGGGGGTCCTTGCCCTCGCGCGCCGCCACGACCTGCTGGTGAATCGCGGTCGGGTTTTCAGCTTTTTCACTCTTCATCGCGCTGCCTCCACGCCCAGGCGCAGCAACGCCTCGCGTGTGTCATTGAAATTGCGGTGGACAATGCCATGCCAACCCCGTGCGCGGGCCGCCTCGATGTTCTGCGCCCGATCATCCACAAACACCGTCGCTGCGGGGTTGAGAGCAAACTTGCGTTCGGCCAGCGCGTAAATGGCGGTATCCGGTTTCATGACCCCCGCCTGGAAGGATGGCAGAGCGCCATGACCAATGCGATCGACGCGGTGACGGGCGACCAGATGGTCCCAGTGCAGATCCCCGATATTGGACAGCAGGTAGACACCATGCTGCAGCGCAACCCGGCGCGCCAGCTGCATCATGTCCTCGAGCGGGGCCAGCATATCCAGCCATTGCTGGCGCAGGGCAGCGAGCGGTGCCCGCGGCGCCAGCGCTGATAAGCGTTCAATCAGCCCCGCGCCATCCAAACGCCCGGTTTCATGGTCTGCGAGCCGGACCTGCTCGAGCGTGGTATTCAGGTCCATCGCTGGCGCACCATGCTTCGCCAGAAAATCGAGCATGGGCTCGGGATGGATGCCGACGAACACCCAGCCGATGTCGAAGATGATGTCGCGGATCAAACCGGGAGCACCGTGCCGTGATCAGCCGCGGTCATGTTCACCGATACCACCGTGGCCTTGGGGAAGAAATTGAATTCCGAGGCGCTCGCCCAGGTGTAGGCGCCCATCGCCCGACCGACAATCAGATCCCCGACCTCGAGCTTCGGCAGCATCAGGTTCTCGGCGATCACATCGATACTGTCGCAGGTCGGGCCAGCCAGCACCGACGGCAAATGGTTCGCTCCCGGGCGCAGCGGTTCGACCGGATAACGCGCATGGTCATACAGCTGCCCGCTGTATGAGCCATACAGTCCATCGTCCAGGTAGTACCACCAGTGGCCCTCGCGCTGCGCACGCCCCATGACGCTGGCGACGCCGATGGCGGCGGGGCCGGCGATGAAGCGCCCGGGCTCGGCAATCACGCGGATGCGCTTGGGGAGCTTGGCGAGCTGCTGCCGGATCGGGGCGCAGAAGCGCCCGATGTCGGGCACCGGCGCGCCATAGTCAATGGGAAAGCCGCCGCCGATATCGAGGGTGTCCAGCGAGCCGAGCTGCTCGCGACGCGCCGCGGCCATGAGTTTGGCGCACGCCTCGATGGCTTCGACATGCTTGGCCGGATCGGCGGCCTGTGAGCCCACGTGGAAGGAGGCACCCTGGACATCGACGCCGAGGCTCGCGGCCAGGCGCGCCAGCTCCAGGAAATGCTCCGGATCACAGCCGAATTTGCGCGACAGATCGCACACCGCGCCGGGACTGCGAAACGACACGCGCAGCAGCAGCTGGGCGCGCTCCCCGAGACGGGCGAATTTACGCACCTCATCCGGATTGTCGGCCACAAAGGTGCGCACGCCGAATTCCATGGCGTTGCGAATGTCCTGGGGGCGCTTGATCGGATGGGTGTGGATGCAGCGCTCGGGACTTGCGCCGAGACTCTTCACCAGCTGGACCTCACCGCTCGTCGCCAGATCAAGGTAGCCGCCCTCCCGCATCACCACCTGGACCACGGCCGGATGCGGCAATGGCTTCAACGCATAGTGCAGGTCAACCTTCGGCAGCGCCTTCGCGAGCTTGCGCAGCTGCACCCGGACCCGTTCGCAATCAATGATGAGGAGCGGTGAGCCGAACTCGGCCACGAGGCGGCGGATCTGTGCGGGTTCAAACGGGTCGACAAAGCGCGTGACGCGCGAACGGGTCGGCATGGAAAGTCTCGTGGCGGGAATGGGAGCGATCTTTAAGGCAGCACGGCGTTGGCGCCGGTGTCATCACTTTCGGTGACCCGAGTGGCGGCACGCAGCAGGCGATCCCGCGCGGCATCCCAGCGCTCACCTTCGGGTACATCCTGAACCAGGATTTGCTGGCAACCGGCGGTATCCAGTGCGCGCAGATTGGCATACAGATCATGCGCGTACTGCTCGGGGCGCCGTCCGGCATTCACCCAGGTCACATAGGCGTGCGACTTCAGCGGCAGGCGCTGCGCCAGCACCGCGATTCGGGTACCGCCGCTGGAGGCCGCCGCGGCCTGCGCATCAATTTCCCCGGAGGGCACGACGCTCATCGGGGTGGTCGGCGCGTAGTGTGACGGCAGGCTGCCCGGTACCCGGGAGCTGAACGCATCCGCACCGACGATGAGATCCGGCGCCACCTCGCGCAGCTGGCTGGCGGTGACCGCACCGGGCCGCAGCAGCCGCACCTTGTCGCCCTCGCAGGCGACGATGGTGGACTCCAGACCGATCTGACTCTCCCCGCCATCCAGCACCATCCGCACCGCATCCCCCAGCTCATCGCGGACATGCTCGGCGCGGGTCGGACTCAGGCGGCCATAGCGGTTGGCGGACGGGGCGGCAATGCCGCCGCCGAAGGCGGTCAGCAACTGCTGGGCCATCGGGTGCGATGGCACCCGGATGGCCACGGTGTCCTGACCCCCCGTGACGATGTCATGCACATTGGCGGCCCGCGGCATGACCAGCGTCATCGGGCCGGGCCAGAAACGCTCGGCAAGCCGCGTGGCCGCGGCCGGTACCTCGCTGACCCAGCGGTGCAGGAACTTGGGGCTGTCCAGGTGGACGATCACCGGATGGCTCAGGGGGCGGCCCTTGGCCTCGAAGATCCGGCGCACGGCGGCCGGGTTCTGCGCGTTCGCACCCAGCCCATAGACCGTTTCGGTCGGAAATGCGACAAGATCGCCATCGCGCAGCGCCTGCACGGCAGCATCTATATCGACCTGACTAGCCCGGAGAACCTTCACCATGGGGGAATTCTACCAAGGCTTGGGGCCCGGTCCGTGCTTTGTGCGCGACAGGGCCAGGTCCGCTCCTGGGGCGGTTTCTCCCGTGGAGATCGCGCCTCAGGCTTGCCAGACCCCAAAATGTTGTGCGGCCACTACTCCAGCAGCTGCCGCTCCCAGCCGCCGGCGGTGCGCCGGACCTCATAGGCCGGGAAGTAGTGCTTGTCGAGCTTCAAGGTGATGACCTCGGCCGCATCATTCCAGTTCAGCGTCTTCAGTCGCAGCGAAGACCGATCCGGCCGGCCGCTGACCGCCTTGAGAAAGGCATCCAGGTCAGGCGTCGGCACCCCGTCCACTTCCACGATTCGCCGCCCCGGGTACAGGCCATAGCGGGCCGATGGGGAGCCATAAGTAAAGAAGGCGACGTAGACGCCGTAGGGGGCGATACCGCGCTGGGCGGCGATCGGCCGTTGCGGCGCCTGCAGGGTAGCGCCGGCCCATTGCACGACCCGGTCGATATCCTGGCCATTGAGCGCCGCGGTTTCGATGGTCAATTGCACCGGTGCCGTGGCGCGCCACACGGTGACTTTGACGGTGGGCGCATCGGCAACCGCCTGTTCGACTTCCGCAAAATGGGTGACCGTGCGATCGTCGATGGCCAGCAGGATGTCGCCCTGCTGCAGCAGGCTCGCCGCGTTCGAGCCGCCGACCATGCGCACCACCATCAGTGCCTGGCGCTCATTGCCATCGTGCAGCTCCAATTTCTTCAGCCACTCCTCCGACAGCCCGAGCTGCCGCGCATCGGCCAGCTGAGTCGGAACCAGCTCAGTCTCCAGGCTGTGCAGCGGTGTGGCAGCGTGGATGTGATCGAGCATGGTGGCCACGCCATCAATCGGCACGCCTCGATTCTCCTGTGACAGATCGCGACCATTCTCGACCGCGTAGCTGGACCACAGTCCGAGCACCTGACCGGCGTCATTTGACAGCACGCCATCGTAGTCGGTCGGCGGATTCACCAGCTCCGCGACATCCAGATTGGTATCGCGAAAGCGCATGGAGCGCGACAGCGGCAGGGCCAGCGGGTCGACGTTCGCAATCGGGGTGCTGCGGGTATGCGGCTGCCCATCGGCACTCAAACCGACCACCCACACCGGATTGCCTTCATGCAGCGCACCGGGGGCCAGGGTCGCGCTTTTCACCGGCGTGTCGCCAATCAGCGCCGGGTCATACGCCACCACCGAAAGATTGTGCAGCGGATTGACATACACCACGCGGCCGGGCACCTGGATGGTCCCCGCGAAGGTGATCTGCACATTGCCCACGGACACCGGCACCGTGTTGCGGTCCACGACCACCAGACCCCGCGCCGCATCCACGATCAGTCCGGTGCCATGGAAGCTGGTTTCCGTGACGCCGGATACCGAGTACGGCATGTCATAGGTGACGAACACCAGCGAGGGCGTGAGCTTCTTCAGCCGCGCATCCGCATACGTCGGCAACGGTGTCGAGGCCGGCGCGGGCGGGGGTGCCGGCGCGACGGTCGTCAGCTCGGTGCAGTTCCACAGCCCCACGTGATCGTCGCGATGACAGCGTCCGGACAGAAACCACTGCCGATCCATGCGGAACGAGCGCAATTGCGTACTGCGCGGATCATCCAGCGAGAAATATCGCACCGTCGCGCGCGCGCCATCCCCGAGCGTGTCGAGGATTGTCTGCAGGTCATCGAGGTTGTTCACGGGTTTGGCGTTCATCGCCACGATGACCGAGCCGCGGGCAATGCCTGCCGCGCCCAGCGCATAACCGGGATTGGCCACGTACACGCCCCTGACCGGCACATTGAACTGCCGGGCCAGCTCATACGACAGGTTGTTGAGCACGCCATCGCCGAACTGCAGATACGAATCGGGCGTGATGGCGTGCAGATCCGTGATGGGCAGCTTCGCCGTGACGCTCTTGCCACCACGCTCCAGGGTCAGTTCAACCTTACCGCCCACATTGTCGTCCAGCAGCGCCTCGAGCGGCTCAAACTGGGTGACATAGCGGCCGTTGACGCGCACCAGAATGTCCCCGGGCTGCAGCACGCCGCTGCTGGGTGAGCCGGGCAGCACCTTGCTCACGACCAGCATGCCGGTCAGCGCCGGAAAAGCGCCGCGCACCTCGGTCTCGGTCGCCGCCCCGAGGCCGAGTCGTTCCAGCTCATCGTAAGGCACGTAGCTGAAGTCCGTGGACAAGGTGCCGCGGGTGACCGGCTTGCCCTGCTGGATCAGTTCGAGCGCGCGGCGTACCCGCCCCAGCGGCAGATAGAAGCTCGAGGCCGCGCCATTGGCACCCCCGGCGTTCAGGGCAATGACCCGGCCGCGGATATCGACGACGGGGGAGCCCGAGGAACCTCCCGAAGTGCCCGATGCCGCCTGCAGATAGAAAGTATTGAAGTCGTTGTACTTGTACAGACCGTACACCGGCGCATCGCGGTCCAGCCGCGCCAGGGTCCCGGCGAGAATCGACAGTTGCTCACCGGCATTGTTGCCGATGACGCGGATTTCGGTGCCGACCTTGGCACCTTCCGGGTACAGCGGCAGGGCCTTGGGCTTGATGAAGTGCAGCTTCGAGGGGTCGTAGTGATACAGGCCGAAGTCGTGGACCGGATCGCGGTACACCGGATACAGCTGCACCTCCTCGCGGTTCAGAAACGTCGCCTCGGCCGTGACCGGCCCCGGTGTGACGACATGCCGGTTGGTGAGGATCAGCCCGCGCTCGGCATCCACCACGAACCCGGTGGCCTGGGCGGTTGCATTCCATTCAGTGTCGAAGGCGCGTGTCTGGTCGATATTGATGGCGACCACATTGCTGACAATGCGCTCCAGGGTGCCGGACCAGTCGGGATTGCCCTCCGCCGCGGTGGCCTGCTGGGCCAATGTTGCAGATTGCGCGGTTGGCGGGCTGGGCGCATCCGGCTTGGCCGCATCGGGGGCGCCTTGCACCAGGGCCGGCAGCCACATACAGGTCAGCAGCGGCAAAGCCAAGGCGCAACGAAAGGTTTTCATTAATGAGCAATCAGTACCAGCAGCCACACCACCCCCAACAATACAAAAGACATTAATACGGCGGCCGAACCGATGTCCTTGGCGAGACCCGCCAGGACATGCCGTTCCAGGCCGATGCGATCAACCGTGGCCTCCACGGCGCTGTTCAGCAATTCAACTATGAGTACCAGCAGCATGGGCGCGACCAGCAACGCCCGTTCCACCCCGGTCCGACCCAGCCACAGGCCCAGGGGTATGACCAGGAGGCTCAAACCCAGTTCCTGCCGAAATGCGGCCTCCTCGCGATAGGCGCCCAGGAGGCCTTTGCTGCTGGCCCCGGCGGCCCTGAGGATGCGGGTCAGGCCTTTCGGCTTCTCGCGGGCCAGCGTTTCCGGGACGGACATGCTCTTCCTACGGTTATTTTGCCGTCATGTTAAGCGGTACAATGCACTCATGTCGCATCCACGTCGCAAATCGCTCGTAACCACCGTTGGGGGTATCCGCGTCGGCGGCCCCAATCCCATTGTCGTCCAATCCATGACCAATACGGACACGGCTGATATTGCCGGTACCGTGGAACAGGTCAGGTCCCTCGCCCGGGCCGGCTCCGAACTGGTGCGCCTCACGGTAAACTCTGCGGAAGCCGCTGCCGCCGTGGCGCCGATTCGCGAGCGTCTGGACCAGCTCGGCGTCACAGTCCCCCTCATTGGCGACTTCCATTTTAATGGCCATAAGCTGCTGCGTGAATATCCCGGCTGCGCGACTGCATTGGCCAAGTACCGCATCAATCCGGGCAATGTCGGCCGCGGCACCAAGCGCGACCCGCAGTTTGCGGAAATGATCGAAATGGCCTGCCGGCATGAAAAGCCGGTCCGCATCGGCGTCAACTGGGGCAGCCTCGACCAGGACCTGCTGACGCGGATGATGGACGAGAATTCGGCGCGGGCCGAGCCCCTCGATGCGCGCGACGTCATGCGTCAGGCGGTCGTGGCTTCGGCGCTCTCCAGCGCCGAGCGCGCCATGGAAGTGGGCCTGCCGAAGGATCGCATCATCCTCTCGGCGAAGGTCTCCGGCGTGCAGGACCTGATTGCGATCTACACGGATCTGGCCGCGCGCTGCGATTTCCCTTTGCACCTCGGACTCACCGAGGCCGGCATGGGCTCCAAGGGCATCGTGGCCTCCACCGCCGGCATGTCCGTGCTGCTGCAGCAGGGCATCGGCGACACGATCCGCGTATCGCTCACCCCCGAGCCCAACGGTGACCGTACCAATGAAGTGATCGTCGCGCAGGAGATCCTGCAGACCATGGGCCTGCGCTCCTTCACGCCCATGGTCATCGCCTGTCCGGGTTGCGGCCGCACCACGAGCACCTACTTCCAGGAACTTGCCCAGCGTATCCAGTCGCATATCCGCCATCGCATGCCGGAATGGCGCCGCTCCTACGATGGCGTCGAGGAAATGACCGTGGCCGTGATGGGCTGCGTGGTCAATGGTCCGGGTGAAAGCAAGCACGCGAGTCTGGGGATCAGTCTTCCGGGCACCGGCGAGCGGCCGGTCGCCCCCGTGTATGAGGATGGTGCCAAGACGGTGACGCTCAAGGGCGAGCGCATCGCCGAGGAATTCCAGGAACTGGTGGAGCAGTATGTCGCCCGCAAATACACGCCGAAGCAGGCCTTGTGACGCAGCGTCATGACTGAATTGGCCGACCGCCGCTGCGAACCCTGCGAAGGCGGCGTCGCGCCCCTGACGCGCGCGGCGGCCGATGAATTGCTGTTGCGCCTGGATCCGGCCTGGACTTTGGATGACGCCGCGGCCAGCCTGCGCCGCGAGTTCACCTTCCGCGATTTCTATCGCACCATGAGCTTCGTCAATGCCGTGGCGCATGTGGCCAATATTGAAGACCATCACCCGGACCTCGAAATCGGCTACAGCGTCTGCCGGGTCCAGTACAGCACCCACGCCATCGGCGGGCTGTCCGAAAACGACTTCATCTGCGCTGCCAAGCTGGATCAGATTCCCAGGCTCTAAGATCGGGTGCCTGGCCCAGCGCATGTCCGATGAAGAAGCGCTTCAGCAGCGCGCTACGATTGGTCAACACCAGCGCGCGCCGCGCCAGGGCGGATACCGGTCCGACACCCTGCGCCAGCACGCGGTTGAAGGCATCGATGGCAAACTCCATCAGCTGATTCTCGCCCTTGCGCCAGCGTTCGTACGCCCGCAGCGTGCGCTGCGCACCCAGGTATTCTCCGGAGGCGCGCGCCTGCAGACATAGCTGCACCAGCGCCGCCGCGTCCAGCAGCCCGAGGTTTACGCCCTGCCCCGCCAGCGGGTGGACGACATGCGCCGCATCACCGACCAGTGCGCAGTGCTCGGCGCTATAGCGCTCGGCCGTCAAGCGGTGCAGCGGAAAGGCCAGGCGCGCACCGGTCAGGCGCAAGGCCCCGAGCACCGCATCGCTGTGTTGCAGCAGCTGCGCCTCGAAGTCCGCGCGGGTCGCATCGAGCAGGGCGCGCGCCTGCGCCTCGCGCAGTGACCAGACGATGGAGACGCGGCCATCCGCCAACGGCAGCAGCGCGAGCGTGCCGCCATCGACAAAGCGCTGCCAGGCCGTGTTCTGGTGTGAGCGCTCGGGCGTGAGCCGCGCCACGATGGCGGTCTGTTCGTAGCTCGTGGTGCGCGTCCCGATGCCGAAGGCCGTGCGTACGGCGGAGCGGGCGCCATCGGCACCCACGATCAGTTGTGCGGTGAGTTCCCCGGCCGACGACTGGACGCGCACCCGGCCTTGCTCCCCGGACGGGGCGATCAGGCCCTGCCATTCACCATTGAGTACTTCCCCGCCGGCCGCCTGGAACGAA
>Ga0210388_10002560_pt1 | contig 14130 bp, 11 predicted proteins | sample IncBWC19OmetaG_FD_155485 | JGI IMG/M metagenome (GOLD analysis project Ga0210388, IMG submission 155485) | Forest soil microbial communities from Barre Woods Harvard Forest LTER site, Petersham, Massachusetts, United States - Inc-BW-C-19-O ...
GTCGATCAGTTCTGGCTCGCGTAGGCGGTCGCCGGATCGTGGCAGCTGGCGCAGCTGGTGCCCGGTGGATCGGAGAGATTCGGATCGTTGAAGAGCTGCCGCCCGAGCGCCACCACCTCGGCGGCCGAGGGCCGAGGATTGCCGGGCGTCGTCTCCGCCCATGCCGCCCCGCCGGCACTGGCGAAGAATCCGGTGACGATCGCCGCCGCCAGCGCGCATCCGAAATTCGGAGTCGAAATTCGAAAACAGGATAGCTGGCGCACGTTGTTCGGCGATGTGTGCCCACCTGCGCCTGGAGTTTTGCGGACTTGTTCCATGCGAGGTGACTGGACCTTTCCTTGCACCCGCCAGCGAGCAGATTTTCTCACCAGTACTCCTGCAAGAAAGAAGACACCACGTGCAAAACAGATCGACACCGTTTGTTTTCCTGACTGTCACCATGCTCGCGGGCGGCCTGCTCGCGGGTGGATGCATGGGCGGCGGCGCCGGCTCCACCATCAACAAGCAAGGGTCGGGCTCGGTCGAGATCGCCCTGCAGGTCGGCGGTGCCACGATCAACACGGTGAGCTACACGATCACGGGGCCGGCGTCGTTCACGCAGAACGGGACCATCGACGTCAGCCACAGCAGCACGATCTCCGCGGTGCTCGGGCCGTTCGCCGCCGGCGGCGGTTACGCGATCACGCTGACCGGTGTCTCCACCGACGGGTCGGAGAGCTGTGCCGGCTCGGGGACCTTCAGCGTCATGGCCGGACAGACCTCGTCCGTCACGGTTCCCCTCACCTGCCACCAGGCGCCGCACACCGGCAGCGTCTCGGTCAACGGGGCGCTGAACGTCTGCCCGCAGATCGATTCGCTCGACGCCAACCCCACCGAGGTCTTCGTCGGTGGAGCGATCGGTCTCGCCGCCAAGGCGCACGACGCCGACAACGGCCCGTCCCCGCTGACGGTGACCTGGACGGCGACCTCGGGCATCTTCACCGAGCCGTCGTCGCTCGACACCCGCTTCACCTGCACCGCGCCCGGAGCGGCCACCATCACGCTGACCGTCTCCGATGGCGACAGCACCGCCGGTTGCCCGGCGACCTCCAGCGTGACGGTCAACTGCGACACGCGTCCGCAGGCCGCCAGCTGCCAGCTGGGCAACGGCGCCGGCGCCGTCAAGCACGTCATCTACCTCCAGTTCGACAACACGCACCTGATGCGCGACAAGGCGAACGTCGCCTCCGATCTGGAGCAGATGCCGCACCTCCTCAACTTCATCCGTGGCAACGGCACGATGATGGCGAACGACCACACCATCCTCATCTCGCACACCGCGGGCGGCATCCTGTCGTCGCTCACGGGCGTCTACCCCGACCGCAACGGCCAGACGGTGACCAACAGCTACGTCCGCACCAGCGCCACCGGCGCCTTCTCGTTCCCCAGCTCATTCGAGTACTGGACCGACACGGCCGCGGCCGGCGTCTTCAACATGGTCACCCCCACCGGCCAGAACGTGCCGGCACCCTGGGTCGCCTACACGCGCGCCGGCTGTGACGTCGGCGGCGTGGGCACGGCCAACATCGAGCTCGAGACCGCGTCGGCCTCGACCTTCAGCGACGTCGCCACGGTGTTCGGAACCAGCTCGCCCCAGTTCGCCGAGGCGAAGGCGTCGGCCGCAGCGGCCTCGGGCACGGCGGCCGCCCTCAAGGCCCAGACCGACTTCGTCGGCATCGCGGTCCACTGCGCGCAGGGCTCCCCGAACTGCGCCAACGGCGTGGCTGACAAGCTGCCCAGCGAGCCCGGCGGTTACAGCGGGTTCAACGCCCTCTTCGGCGCGCAAACGGTCGATCCGCTGCTGACCGGCCAGCCCGCCAGCGTTCCGCTCACCAGCATGCTCGGCAACCCGATCGTCGATCCCTTCGGCCAGCCGGGCTTCCCGGGCTTCGACGGGATGGAGGCCGAGGTCTCGCTCCGCTATGTCGCCTCGATGCAGGAGGCCGGCATCCCGGTGACCTACGCCTACCTCTCCGACGCGCATGACAACCACAGCACCGAACTGGCGATGGGCCCCGGCCAGCCGGACTACGTGGCGCAGCTGGCCGCCTACGACCAGGCCTTCGCCAACTTCTTCACCGAGCTGGCGGCGCATGGGATCGACAAGACCAACACGCTGTTCATCATCACCGTCGACGAGGGCGATCACTTCGTGGGCGGCACGCCCACCCCGGCGACCTGCGACGGCACGCCCGGCAACACCTGCAACTGGACCGGCCAGATCGGCGAGATCGATCTCAACATCGACACGGCGGTGCAGAACCAGTTCCCGTCGCTCTACAACACCTTCCTGGCCTCCACCGGCCCCGACACCTTCACGGTGCACGGGGACGACGCGCCGCCGTTCTACCTGGCGCGCAAGGGGGCCGGTCCGCTCGCCCAGACCGATCCCGACACCCGTACCTTCGAGCGCACGATCGCCGGGCTGACCGCCGTCAACCCGTTCACGGGGAACACCGACCAGGTGCTCGATCTCTACGCCGACCAGACCGGCATGAAGTCGCTGCACATGTTCACCACCGGCGATCTGGGCCGCAACGGGACCTTCGTCTTCTTCGGGGATGCGGACTACTTCATCACCGACTTCCCGACCTCGACCTGCGCCACCTGCGTCAACCCCGGCTTCGCCTGGAACCACGGCGACGTGCAGAAGGAGATCGGACAGACCTGGATCGGCCTGGTCGGTCCGGGCGTCGCCAACCTGCCGGACCAGACGGTCTTCACCGACCACACCGACGTGCGCCCGACCATCAACGCGCTGACCGGGCTGCCCGATACCTACGAGGACGACGGCCGCGTCATCACGCAGGCCCTCGTCTCGAGCGCGGTGCCGGCCGCGCTCTCGGCGGAGCAGGCCACGATCGAGGGGCTCGGCGCCGCCTACAAGGCGATCAACGCCCCGTTCGGTCAGTTCGCCCAGGACATGCTGATCACCTCGACCAAGGCGCTCCAGGGCGCCGACCCCGGGGACACGATCTACACCTCGAAGGAGACGTCGATCGCCAACCTCACCACCGCGCGCGATGCGCTGGCCGTCGAGATTCGCGAGGCGCTGGACCTGGCCGAGTTCGCCAGCCAGCCGATTGACGGCGTGACGGCGGCTGGTTGGATGAGCCAGGCGCAGACGCTGCTCACCAGCGCCGACGCCCTGGCGACGGCCCCGTAACAGCGCAACGCCCGCGGGACTCGCGCCGGCCCCTGTTTTCGGGTCGGCGCGAGCTGGGCTTTTTCTGGCATCATCTGCCGGTGCCAAAGGTCGCGACGCCCCAGCTGAAAACCAAGAGACCGACCAAACCGGCGGCCAGCAAGCCTGCCGGCAAGGTCGTGAAGAAGCCGACCCCCAAAGCGGCGCCGATGAAATTCGGCCCGCGCAAGGACCTCGGTGCGCCGGTCGAGGGTTTCTTCGCCAAGCAGCCACCTCAGTTGCGAGCCATCCTCGACCAGCTCCGGTCGCTCATCGCCGAAGCGGCGCCCGAGGCCACGGCGGCGACGAAGTGGGGAATGCCGTTTTACTCGGTCGGGGCCAACATGATGTGCGCAATGGCCGCCTTCAAGGCGCACGTCAACCTGATCCTCCCCGGCCCGCCCGGCACCTACCCCGATCCCGACGGTCTCCTGGAAGGCGACGGCAAGACGGGCAAGCACCTCAAGCTCCGTCCGGCCGACGCGCTCCCGCGTGCCGCCGTCCGCGGGTGGCTGCGAACGGCCGCTGCCCGCGCCCGGATCTAGCGGACGACCCGCGCTCACCGCATCGTGAACAGACAGAACGCGCCGATCGTCGCCAACACGAACAGCAACGAGCCGGCCATCAGGATCCGCTCGCGGAGAGTTTCGCGGGCGATGTGCCGCTTGAACGGATCTCCCACCACCGCCCGCACTTCGTCCGCACGTTCGTAGTACACCCGCCACGCGTCGTTCGTCGGTTGCTTTCCCAGCACTCGGCCCTCCCTTTTCCCCCCGGCCCTGTTATCGGCGGAAGTGACCCGCAACCTGAGCGGCGTCTCGGCGCAGCGCGGCGAGAGCCCGCGCGACCCGAGCGCGCGTTCGAGCTCGACCGCGCATCGCCATCGGCCCGAGGCGCATTCCGTCGGCACGACGTTGTCTCGTGCGCCCCGATTCCCACCTTCGGCCGGACGGAGGGAATCCATGAAGAAGACCAACGGCGCCCCGACGCAGCAGCCGAGCGCCACGCGGACGTCGAACGACGACGATCTGCAACGCTCGGTGCTCCCGATCCCCGATCGGCAACACGTCGGCCTCACCACCTTCGACGCCAAGGATCCGGCCACCCACTATCCGCCGATCCGTCGGCTGCGCCCCCCCGCCGGCGCGCCCAACGTCCTCATCGTCCTGCTCGATGACGTGGGGTTCGGCGCCTCCAGCGCGTTCGGCGGCCCTTGCCACACCCCGAACGCCGAGCGGCTGGCGGGGACCGGACTCAAGTACACCCGCTTTCACACCACCGCTCTCTGCGCGCCGACGCGCGCCTCGCTGCTGACGGGGCGCAACCATCACTCGGTCGGCATGGGCGCCATCACCGAGATGGCGACCTCCGCGCCCGGAAACAACAGCGTCCGCCCGCTGAACAAGGCGCCGCTCGCCGAGATCCTGAAGCTGAACGGCTACTCCACCGCGCAGTTCGGCAAGTGCCACGAGGTCCCGCTGTGGGAGACCAGCCCCATGGGCCCCTTCGACCACTGGCCGACCGGTTCGGGCTTCGAGTACTTCTACGGCTTCGTCGGCGGCGAGGCGAACCAGTACTACCCTGGCCTCTTCGAAGGGACGACCGCCGTCAAGCCTCCCCGCACGCCCGAGGAGGGCTACACGCTCAACGAGGATCTGGCCGACCGCGCGATCAACTGGGTCCGTCAGCAAAAGGCGTTGGTGCCCGACAAGCCGTTCTTCATGTACTACGCGCCCGGCGCGACGCACGCGCCCCACCACGTCCCGGCCGCCTGGTCGGCCAAGTACAAGGGCAAGTTCGATCAGGGCTGGGACCAGCTGCGGCAGGAGACCTTCGCGCGGCAGAAAAAGCTGGGCGTGGCGCCCGAGGACGCGGAGCTGACCGAGCGGCCGAAGGAGATCCCCGCCTGGGACGAGATGCCGGCCGAGCTCAAGCCGGTGCTGGCCCGCGAGATGGAGATCTACGCCGGGTTCCTGGAACAGACCGACCACCATGTCGGCCGCGTCCTCGACGCCCTCCGCGATCTCGACGTTCTCGACGACACGCTCGTCTACTACATCATCGGCGACAACGGCGCCTCGGCCGAGGGGACGATCAAAGGGTGCTTCAACGAAATGACGACGTTGAACGGCATGCCCGGCCTCGAGACAACGGAGCTGATGCTCCAGAAGATCGCCGAGTTCGGCACCGAGAACGCCTACAACCACTACGCGGTCGGCTGGGCGCACGCGATGTGCACCCCCTACCAGTGGACCAAGCAGGTCGCCTCGCACTGGGGGGGGACGCGCAACGGCACCATCGTGCACTGGCCGAACGGGTTCGACGCGAAGGGGGAGGTCCGTTCGCAGTTCCACCACGTCGTCGACGTGGCGCAGACCGTCCTCGAGGTCGCCGGCCTGCCCGCGCCCGAGATGGTCAACGGCATCGCCCAGGCGCCGTTCGAAGGGGTCAGCATGGCCTACAGCTTCGGCGACGCGCAGGCGCCCGACCGGCACCAGCTGCAGTACTTCGAGATGTTCGGCAACCGCGGCCTCTACCACCAGGGGTGGACGGCGGTGACCAGGCACAGCACGCCCTGGCTCACCGACCCGCCGCCCCCGTTCGACAAGGACGTCTGGGAGCTCTACGAGCCAGGCGACTGGACTCAGGCGAAGGACGTCGTCGCCGCGAACGGCGCCAAGCTGTCCGAGCTCCAGCGGCTCTGGCTGATCGAGGCGACCAAGTACAACGTCCTGCCGCTCGACGATCGCCGGTACGAGCGAATCAACCCAGATCTGGCCGGACGGCCGCAGCTCGCCACCGGCAACAGTCAGATGCTCTTCGCCGGAATGCACATCACCGAGGCGTCGGTCCTCAACGTCAAGAACAAGTCCCACTCGGTCAGCGCGGAGGTGACGGTGCCAGCCGCCGGCGCCGACGGCGTCATCATCACGCAAGGCGGCCGGGTCGGCGGATGGAGCCTCTACGCCAAGGATGGGAAGCTCCGCTACTGCTACAACTTCTTCGGCCTCCAGCACTTCATCGTCGGGTCGACCACCGCGATCTCACCCGGCCGCCACGAGGTGCGGATGGAGTTCGCGTACGACGGCGGCGGTCTGGCCCGCGGCGGCAACGTCACCCTCACCGTCGACGGCAAGCCGGTCGGTAAAGGGCGCGTCGAGCGGACGATCCCGATGGGCTTCTCGGCCGACGAGGCCTGCGACGTCGGGGAAGACAGCGGCTCCCCGGCCTCGCCCGAATATGAACCAACCGGGAACGCCTGGACGGGCGAGATCGCCTGGGTCCGCATCGACCTCGGCGACAATGATCACGATCACCTGGTGGCGCCCGAAGATCGCCTGCGCCGCGCGCTCGGCCACCACTGACCAACCGACCACCGATCGCCTTCGTGCAGCGTCGCGCGTCTGCCGCTACACTGCGCGGATGAGCGATAGCCGGCAGGTCTTCATCGGCACCGACTGCGGCGCCACCATGTCCAAGGTGGGCGGCGTCTGGTCGGATGGCACCACCGTCTCGACCAAGCTGTACCAGCATCCGACCAGCTCCGAAGCGGGGAGCGCGGCCGTGGTGGCCGGCTGGATCGAGGCGGTCGGCAAGTACCTGGGGCAGAACGGCCTGGTCTGGGATCAGGTGAGCGGCGTCGGCCTGGCGATCCCCGGGCCCTACCAGCGCTACGGCGTGCTCGGACACTCGGCCAACATGCCGGCCCAGTTCGAGGGGTGGGACTTCTACAACGACTACGCGCAGGCGCTGGCCGGCAAGGCGGGGCGCGCGGTGCCGCTCACCGTCGGCAACGACGGCGCGTTCGGCGGCGTCGGCGAGGCGCACCGGGTGCGCGGCTCCGGGACCGGCGGCGTGGTGATGCTGGCGCCCGGCTCGGGGCTCGGCTCGGCCTACATCGACGCGCGCGGCCTGCCACTCTCCGGCGACACGCTGGCCGGGATGGAGACGGCGCACATGGCGGTCCCGCTGCACCTGCTCGGCGCCAAGCCCTACAAGTGCGGCTGCGGCCGCAGCTGGGGCTGCGCGGAGCTCTACACCACGCTGGCCGGCCTCCCCTATTTGCTCGAGGAGAAGCTGGCCGGCGCCAACTATTCCGACCATCCGCTGGCGCGGTCGACGGAGGCGCCGAAGAAGAAGGCGCTCGCGCTGCGGGGCCTGGCACAGTCGGGTGACCCGCTGGCGGTGGAGCTGTTCGACTTCCAGGCGCGCGCGATGGGCTACCACATCGCGAACCTGGTGCTGGCGCTCGATCCCGAGTTCGTGGTGATCGGCGGCGGCCTGATGGATCCGGAGAGCACCACCGAGGCTTTCCGCGAGCGCTACCTCAAGATCGTCGGCGACACCGCGCGGCCGCACCTCTGGCCGGTGCAGCGCGAGCGGCTGCGGATCCTGCCGTCGACGCTCGGCGAGCTGGCGCAGGCGATCGGCGCCGCGCTGGTCGCCCTCTACAGCGCCCGCAGCTGAACGCAGCGCAGCGGACATCAGGCGCAGAAACCTGGGTGGCGAGGTCAAAACTGTAAGAGCCGTCACGGCGGAAGATCACCCGATTCCGGAACTGACGAAATCGAGGAGGCGCGGCACTAACCTGACATGCGCACCTTTGACAGTCTCGTAGGGGGGCTCATCCTCGGTCTCTTCGTCTTGCTCGCCGGCACGCCCGCGGCGGCGAGCTGCCGGATCAAGAACGAGACCGGTTACACCTTCGCGGTGGCGTCGGGCAACGTCCCGAACCAGCGCGTCGGCGCCCGCGCGACGACCACGATCGCGCCGGGGAAAGTCCAGGGGCGCAGCGATGAAGGCAAGACGATCAGCGGCGTCTGCAAGGACGGCGGCGACCTGGTGATCAAGGAAAAGAACGGCGTCCCGCTGCTCGGCGCCGCGCCCAAGAAAAAAAACGCGACCGTCCGCGCACGGTCGTCGCGATAGTTCGGTCCGACGCGCGGCCGCGATCAGCGCCGGCTAGAGAACCGAGACGTCGCTCGAGCCGACCGCGGTCAGCGTGATCTGCGAGCCGTTGACCGTGTAGTACATGTCGAACGTTCCGCTGGGCGTCGTCCCCGAGTTGCACACCACGGTGGCGCGGAGCGTGTTGGCGTTGATCTCGCTGTAGGTCATCCCCACGTACTGGCTCCCTCCGACAGTCGGAACGAACTCGCCGATGACGATGGTCTTGGCGGTCGCGTCGAGGGTGTACTGCGCCTGCTTCGAACCGGTGTACGAACCGCTACCGTAGTGGGTCACCGAGGTGAGGTAGTACCTCCCCGAGACGATCGTGCCGCCGGTGTAAGCCGAGCTGTCCGGCGCGACGCCGGCGTCGACTTCGGAGACGGAGGCAAAGGGCAGATTGAGCGGGGAGGTCTTGCACAGCGACGCAGCAGCGTCGCCGCTCAGCCCGGCGTCGATGGCGCCGGACGCCCCGGCGCCGCCGCCCGCACCGGTCGTCCCGGCGCTGCCGCCGGTGCCCGTGCCCGTTCCGCCGGTGCCCGCTCCCGTTCCGCCGGTGCTTGCGCCCGTTCCGCCGGTGCCTGCGCCCGAGCCGCCGGCGCCATTGCTGGAGCTCCCGCCAGCGCCGAGGCCACTGCCGGCAGCGCCAGAGACACCGCCCGCCGCGCCCGCGCCGGCCTGTCCACCACCTCCCGAAGCGCCGGACGCGCCACCCACGGCGGACGAGCCACCCGTACCGCCGGTCGTCCCGCCGGTCTTCGGGACGGCGCAGAAGCCGATGCTGAAGTGGGTGACGTTCGCGGTGAGGCTGGAGCCGGTCACGGTTCCACCGACGTCATCGAATCCGCCGCTGGCGTTCGACCAGAAGAGGTGGACGCCCGGCGTCGCCGACGTCAGCGGGATCGTCACCGCCACCGGCTGCGCGAAGGTCGTGCCTGACGGACCGAACTGATACGCCTCGGAGGCGAGCGTGTACCCCGACGGCGCGGCCGTCGTCGCCACGGTGATCGCCGTGCTCGTCGAAAGCGCGCTGGAGGGAATGGTGAGCGTCACCCCGGCCTGCACCACCGTTCCGCCCGAGGTGCCGACGGCCTGACCGCCGCCGCTCCCGCCGCTGCCACTCCCCGAAGCTCCCCCGCTGGTCCCCGTCCCGCCCTTCCCGCCGGCCCCTGTCGTGCCGCCGCTGCCGCCGCCAGAGCCTCCGGTCCCGCTGACCCCGGAAGACGAGCACGAGGCCAGCACGCCGGCCAGCACACAGCAACCGATCCAAGTCTGCACAAAGGTCCGCACGGGTCGAAAAGTCATTCAACGCTCTCTGGTGGAGGGGATCGCCCGGAGACCGGGCGCGGGTCAGCGTATAGGAGCCCGCGCACGCCGGCAAATCGCCACCCCTAGAGCGCGTTCAGAAAGACGACCAAATCGGCAATTTGACGGTCCGAGAGTCCGATGGCGAAGCGATCGTTGTAGAAACGCACGACGGTCGTCAGATCCTTGGCGGAGCCGTTGTGAAAATACGGCGCGCGTCCCGCAAGGCCACGCAAATTGGGCCCTTTCGTCTTCCCCAGATCGATCCACTTTCCGGTGACGAGCGCGCGCCCAGGATCGGTCAGCCGCACGTCGGTGGTCCCGTCGGTGAGCGTGTAGACGGGGAGCCGCTCGATGTCCAGCCGGTTGTTGGCCGAGCCGTCGTTGTTCACCGGATTCGCCAGCGTCACCCCGATGTTGAGGGGGAGGCTGGTCGAGTGATTGCCGACGTTGGGCGAGTTGTGACAGACGGCGCAACCACCCTTGATGTCCTGGCCCGCCAGCGGATCGGCCGGGTTGTAGAGCGGGTTGGTCGGCGCGCTGTTGAGGCCGGGGACGTCGTGAATGACGAACGTCGTCTGGTTGAAGATCGCCTCACCGCGCCCGATCGCCTTCTGCAAAGGGCTGAGCGCCGAATGGCCCGGGCTCCCCGGCTCCCACGCCGCGTAAACCGAGAAGTCGGCATTGGTGAAACCGGGCTGCAACGGATCGTTGACGCCGACCGCGAAGGCCGGCGCCACGGTGTCCGCCAGGTACTGAGCGCCACCGTGGGCGCCCGCGACGTCGAGCGGCTGCCGGAACCCGGCGTTCGACTGCGCGCTGTAGAGGTTCGTCTCGAACGCGACGATGTCCGCCTGCGCCTCGGTGCCCGCGATGGCCGCGCCCTGCGCGTGCGTCACCGTCGCCGTGTTGGCCTGATCATTCAGATCGAAGAGCCAGGGTGCCTCGTTCTGGAACCCGGCCGCATTGGTGACCTTCTGCAACGTCTCGCGACCGTCCCACATGATGGTGGAGTCGAAGACCAGGTTGGTGGACGGCAAGGGACGGCGAAACAGGAACAGCTGGTTGCCGGCGGCAGCCGATCCGGGCGCGATGGCGCACCGTTCGGGGTTGCTGGCCGACACGAGCGAAAAGTTCGCGCCGCTGGGGATCCCGAGCTCGATCCGGATGAGGCCGTAGTCGAGCACCTGAGACGACAGCGCCTTGCGCGGCCTCTGCATCGCGACCACCGGCGGGCAGTCTGCCCCGTCGTTCGGCGTGAACAGCGGGTCGTCGGAGGCGAGAGCACGCGCGTGCCCCGGCGTGATGGTCCAGCCATCCTCGATCACGTGGCAGGTGTTGCAGGTGCGCCCGTTGCTCCCGAGGTCGCTGAAGAAACCGTTGGTCGCCCCGGCGCTGAACGCGTTCGTCGACGTCGATGCGATGAGGCCTGACGAATCGGGCAGGCCGGCCAGATCGGGCCGCTCTTGCCGGTTCGGCGCCGGCTTCAGAGCCTCGACGGCGACCTCTTCCGGCGCCTGACCGTCGCCGAGACAGCCAATCGCGAACGGCGACAGCGACACCAACCAACACAGAACGTTCCAGCTCGGCCGGCGAACGTGCATGAGGGCCTCCTTCCGCGTGAACGCCTGTCCGTCCAGGTCCGATCCGTCAGACGCACGCAACGAGACAACGACCGCGCGCGCGAACATTCCCTCGCGGCAATTGCAACACCGGGCCTGCCCGGCCGTCTCCGGCCGAAGTCCGGATCAGTCGCCCTGGCTGCCGAGCGGGTTGGCGATCGACTCCAGCGGCTTCCGCGCGGCGTCGACACCGATGAACGCCTCCACCAGGCCTCCCACCACCATCGCTGCGGCCCCTGCCAGGTATCCTCGGGCCAGCAGCGCGCGATCGCCCGTTCCGACCAGATAGCCGAACAGCGCCGGTCCGAGGACGCCGCCGGCAAACGTGCCGCAGGTGTAGAAGAGCGCGATGGCGAGGGCGCGGATCTCGAGCGGAAAGATCTCGCTCACCGTGAGATAGGCCGAGCTGGCCGCGGAGGAGGCGACGAAGAAGATCACGCTCCAGGAGAGCGCCTGGGTGAACGTGGTGAGCAGCCCCTGCTCAAACAGCCAGCTGGTGATCGCCAGCAGGAGCCCCGACAGGATGTACGTCCCGGCGATCATCGGGCGCCGGCCCACGCTGTCGAACAGCCTCCCCATCAGCAGCGGCCCCAGGAAATTCCCCAGGGCCAGGGGCACCAGGTAGAGACCGAGGTGCTCGGCGGGCACGTGGTAATAGCGCAGCAGCACGAGGCCATAGGTGAAGAGGACGGCGTTGTAGAAGAACGCCTGCGTCACCATCAGCACGAAGCCGAGCACCGAGCGGCGGCGATGCTGATGCACCATCGCCTGCCAGATCTCGCGAAACGGGACGCGCGAGCGGCAGCGGACCCGGAGCTTGCCGATGGCGGGCGGCAGCCGCGCCGGATCGCCGGCGATCGCGCGCTCGACGCTGGCCACGATCCGCTCCGCGTCGGCCGGATCGCCGTGGACCATCAGCCACCGCGGGCTCTCGGGGACATGGCGCCGCAGGACCAGCACCACGGCGCCGATGGCGGCGCCGAGCCCGAAGGCGAAGCGCCAGGAATAGGTCTGCGGAATCCAGGTCGCGTTCAGCAGCAGCACCGAGACCCCCGCGCCCAAGGCCGCTCCGAGCCAGAAGCTGGCGTTGATGCCGAGGTCGACGTGACCGCGCACCCGCCCCGGAATCAGCTCGTCGACCGCCGAGTTGATGGCGGCGTATTCGCCGCCGATCCCGGCGCCGGTCAGCGCGCGGAACAGGCTGAAGCTGGCGAAGCTCCAGGAGAACGCCGTGGCCGCCGTGGCGGTGAGATAGAGCATCAACGTGATGCTGAAGAGGCGCTTGCGTCCGAGCCGATCGGTCGCGTAGCCAAACACCAGGGCGCCGGCCACCGATCCGAACAGGTAGATGCTTCCGGAAAGGCCGAGCTGAGCGTCGGAAAGGCCGAGGGTGTCCGGGCGTTTCAGCACGCCTGCCAGCGTCCCGGCCAGGTTGCTCTCGAGGCCGTCGAGCAGCCAGGTGATCCCGAGCGCGGCGACCACCAGCGTGTGCCAACTGCTCCAGGGGAGACGATCGAGCCGGGCGGGGACGTCGGTCTCGATCCAGCGCTCCTCGGCCACGCGCGGTCCCTCGCGCAAAGTTAAGCCCGAGCGCAGCCGGCGCAACCGCCTGCCGGCGCGATCGACGATTCCGGAGAGCGCCTAACGTGAACGCGACGGGCGCCGGTTTCGCCGGACGGTCAGCGTCCCGGCCGCCAACAAGAGGGCGCCGAAGACGAGCATGCCCCAGGTCCCGACGGCGGGGACCGGCGCCGCAGCGACGAGGTTGATGGTGCCGGTCATCGCCGTGTGAACGCTGCACTGGTAAGAGAAGCTGGCCGGCGTCGACGTCGACGGCGTGAAGGTGACGGTCCCGCTGGCGGTCCCGTTGCCGCTCAACCCGGGATCGACCAGATCCTGAACCGGCAGCCCGGGGACGCTCGTGATGTGGAACGGGTGGCCGGGCGCATTGACCACGAACATGTAGGTCTGCCCGCGCGTCAGAGTCAGCGTCTCATTCGGGTTGGCCCCGTTGAAGAGCCAGGCCGACATCCCCTGATTGGTCATGTTGATGGTCACCGCGGCGTTCGCGGTCTTGGGGCTATGGAGATCCACCAGCCCCATCAGCAGCACACAGAGAACGAGTTGCAATCGCATCGACGGCCTCCTTGATGCCGGGAACGGCGTGCACGTCGAGTGCCACAGCGTGCCACGCCCAATGCGGCGACTTTCTTGAGCACGCCAAGTCGCACGGCGCTCTCGTTCATCGATTTTCCAAGAGCGCCTACGATTCTCGGTGAGCGCTGACAGCGCGGCGCGAAACACAGTGGCAACGTCCGGCAAAGACCAGCCCCGCGTCCGGGCAGACAACCGCTTCGGGAAGGAGGGCGCAGCAGCGCTGTCTCAGAGCCACTCGGCGCCGAAGCTGAAGTCGAGGACGGAGCCGAAGCCACCTTCGAAGTGAGTGGCGTTGGAGCCCGAGCCGGAGTCCGGCGGCAGCGCGACGGCGCCCGCCGTCCAGGGCGAGTAGCCGAACTCGCCGGAGAGCGCGAGGCCGCGGAACGGAAAGAACTTCATTCCCGCCGCCAGGCGCGCCTGGACCACGCCGCCGATCAGCTTGTGCGAGGTTCCGGGGTCCGACGTCTCGTGTGAGGTCATTTCGCTGCCTACGATGCCAGCCGACAGATACGGAAAGATCGCCAGGCGTTCGACATAGATCCCGTAGTTGATCGGGTAGAGGCCGAGACCGATCATCGAGAAGCTCGACCCGAAGCTGATGGGGAGGTCGAGCTTGAAGAAGTATCCATTGCCGCCCAGGTGAAGCGTGGGGGTGACGGTGGTGACGTTCGATCGCAGCGCGAACTGGTCGGCACCGGACGAGGTCCCGCTGATCTGATTGAGGTCGTTGACGATGCTGGTCGGGGCCGTCAGCCGCAGCTGGGTGATCCCGACGCGGGCGCCGATCCCGAACCAGCCCATCCTTCGGACCTCCGGCGGAGCGGGCGGTGCAACGGTGACGGTGGCGGCCGGTGAGGTCGACCCGTCGTAGCCCAT
>Ga0210388_10002562_pt1 | contig 14124 bp, 13 predicted proteins | sample IncBWC19OmetaG_FD_155485 | JGI IMG/M metagenome (GOLD analysis project Ga0210388, IMG submission 155485) | Forest soil microbial communities from Barre Woods Harvard Forest LTER site, Petersham, Massachusetts, United States - Inc-BW-C-19-O ...
TAGGGGCGCCGGCCGGCGGCGGCGAGCTCCGCCGCGGCCGCATGCAGCCCGGCATCCACGCTGTCCCGCTCGGGGACACCGGTCCAGCGGACCGCCGCCCCCCAGGAGCGGGCCAGAGCCAGGGCCGGGCCCGGGGGGCCCGGGTGCCCGGCGATCACAAGCTCACAGCGCAGCCCGGCCCGCGCCGCGGCCGCCGCCGCCGCGGCGCAGAAGTTCGAGCCCGGCGCGCCGCCCGTCACGAGCGTATCCGCGCCCTCTCCGAGCGCGGCAGCCAGCAGGAACTCCAGCGGACGGGCCTTGTTACCGGCGAACGCGAACCCGGTGAGATCGTCGCGCTTGACGTACAGCGCGCCGACTCCGACGACCTCGGCCAGGCGCGGTGTGAGGATCAGCGGCGTAGGCAGCGCCGCCAGCCGGACCCGCGCGGCCACCCCCATCCCGGTCACGGCCACGCCCGCCCCGGTCACGTCCGTATCTGCCCCGGTCACGGCCATGCCTCAGGCTCGGCCGCCCGGGTCGCCCGGGCCCGCTCGACCACTAGGTCCGTCATGACCTGGCACGAGCCGGTATCCGGTTGCGCGGTGAGCTCTCGCGCCTCGGCCGGGCCGAACAGCCCCGCGTTCACCAGCGCCTGCTCCGCGGTCAGGCCGGTCGCACCGACACCGAAGGCCTCCTGCAACAGCTCCTGGGCCCGGCGAGCGCCCAGCCGCGGCGCCAGCAGGCCCAGGGCCCGTTCGCTGACCGGGTACCCGCCGTGCCGGGTCAGGTTGCGGCGCATCGCCTCGGGGTCCACGCTCAGGCCCGCCAGCAGGCCGAGGGCGAGCTGCAGGGCCGCGGCCGCCAGCAGGCAGGCCTCGGGCAACGCCACCCATTCGGCTTTCCAGCCGCGGCCGTCCCGCTCGTGCTGCTGAACCACCGCTTCGGTCATCACGGCCGCGTTCGCCCGAACCAGCCTGGCCAGAGTGTCCAGATGCTCGCTTGCCTCAGGGTTGTGCTTATGCGGCATGGTGATGCTGCCGACCGTCCCGGCCGGAGCCGCCTCGGCCAGCTCGCCGATCTCCGGCCGCTGCAGCTCGTACACCTCGCCGCCGATCCGGGCCAGGGTGCCGCAGATCAGCGCGAGGAGCTGGGCGAATTCCGCACCGCGGTCGCGGGCCGTGAGCCAGGAGATGCCGGGATCGGCCAGCCCGAGCTCGTCGCAGAACCTGGCCCGGACGACCAGGCCCTGGTTCCCGTAGAACACCAGGCTGCCCGTGCCGCCGCCGAGCTGCGCGACCAGCCACCGGGGAGCGCCCTCTCGCAGCCGGTTCAGGTGGCGGCGGACCTCGTCGGCCCAGGAGGCGGCCTTCCACCCGAAGGTGACCGGGCTGCCCGGCTGGCCGTGCGTGCGGCCCGCCATCGCGGTGTCCCGGTGCGTCACGGCCAGCTCCAGCAGCCGTTCTTCGAGCCGCCGTAGGTCCCGCCACACGATGCCGCCGATCCGCCGCAGGGTCAGGGCGGTCGCCGTGTCGGTGATGTCCTGGACGGTGGCCCCGGTGTAGACGTACTGGCGTGCCTCCTCGGGTACCACCTCCTGCAGGGCGCGGATCAGGCCGAGCATGGAGTGGGAGGTCTGCCGGGTCTGCTCGGCCGCGTACCCCAGGTCGAGTCGGCCGGGCTGTGCGTGCTCGGCGATGAGGCGGGCGGCGCCGTCCGGGATCACGCCCGTCGCAGCCTGGGCCCGGGCCAGCGCGACGATCACGTCGAGCCAGCACCGCAGCCGGCCCTGCTCGCCGAGCACGTCCCTGGCTTCAGCCGTACCCCAGAGGTGCTGGTAGAGGGGCGAGTCGGTAATCCTGGTACTCATCGCGGGACCGGGTCCGCGGGCTGCCCGGCGGTCAGAGCCAGCCGCAGCCCTTCCCGTATCTGGGCCAGGCTTGCGCCCCAAGGCACCACCACCAGACCCGCGTCCTGGGCGACTCGGTCCTCCAGCAGGCAGCACTTGGTGATCACCGGCATCGAGCCAGTGCACTCGTCGGCGAGCCGACGGGGGCACATGTCCACCATCGGCACGTCGCCGCCGTAGAACCAGTCGTGGATGGACCGCGACCGGGCGCATCCCACCAGCGTCCAAGGGGCCCGTTCGGGGATCTCGTCCAGGTAGGACACCTCGGCCGCAACGCGGGCCCGCTCCGCGGCGGTCGGCTGCCCGGCCCGGCATGGGAACAGGTAGTGCTCGGCCGGCCGCGTCGCGGCCAGTGCGTCCAGGTCCACCAGATGCGGGACGAGTTCGACCGGCGGCAGGTCGTCGGCCAGGTCGAGGACCCGGCTCAGCTGGTCGGCCAGCTTGGGCGGCCACGGCGGCACCACCTCCACCACCCCAATCCGGATCGGGGCCGGGTCGAGGATGAAGCTCACGTGGCCGTACCGGCCGCGCACGATCACGCACCGGGCGCCGGGGGCCTGCTCGGCCGCGACCCGGGCCAGCTGGGTGGGCACGGCGGTGTCCGTCTCGGGCGCGTCGACGAACGCAGTCTCGTCCGGCCGGGCGAGCACCGACATCTCCACGACCGGGGAGAACAGCGGCACCTCCGATTCCTTGCTGACCTCCACCACCGCGCTGGCCCCGCCACGGCGCGCCACCACGTACCTGGTCCGGCGGTAGACCGGCCGGCCCAGCAGGTGGGCGCGCAGGCTCTCCTCGTCGAGTGCCGCCGGTACGTCAGCCACGCTGACGTTGCGGTACTGCGAGGGAACCAGGTTCAACGTCACGTCCGATGCGTGGGCAGCGAACCGGGCGACCAGGCCCCGTAGGTGTCAGCCCGCAGCGAGAGCCGCAGGGTCTCCAGCCCGAGCACGTCGGCCGGGGCCACGTTGGCCAGGTTCACGTCGGGGCCGAACCGGCGGACGAACCACGCCTGTTGCTGCTCCCGAGGAGCCTCGAAGACCAGGAAATCCGGCCCGGCCACCGAGACCAGGGCGGCTACCACGTCCTCGCGTACCGCCCCGGAAGGCTCGTAGATGCCGACGGTGCCGCTGGCCCGGCCCTCGGCCAGCACCCAGGTAGCACCCGCCTCGAGGTCGGCGGACAGGGCCTGCGCCCACTGCGCGGAAGTCAGCAGCACGCCCGGGTCCTTCGGGCCCACCTCGGCCAGGACGATGAAGTGCCGGGCCGCCTCGGCGATCAGCTCCTGCTTGGCCGCCTGGTCCATGGGCACTGTGCCCGCCGAGACCTCCACGCACGGGAACCCGCAGCCGCGCGCCCAGTCGAGAAACTCCATCGCCCGGCCCTGGGCCCAGGCGATCTCGAGTAGGGTTCCGCCGGGTGAGGCTAGGACGCCGTGCCCGGCCAGCAGCTCGAGCTTGCCGGGCAGGGTGGGATCCAGGTATGAGATGCCCCAGCCGAGCTTCCACACGTCGATGTAGGACCCGCTCATGGCCAGCAGGTCCGCCGACTGTGCCAGCGGGACGCCCCGGTCCAGTACGTGGGTGATGCCGATGCCGCGCGGCTTGGTCGCCCTGGTCGGCAGGTCGAGGAAATCGGGACCCGGCATAAACGCTATGATAGATATTCCTACACTTTAGTGCAAGGACGGATCCGAGGGGAGCGCGGATGCCCGCCGACCTGCCAGCGTTGATCGACCGGGTGCGGAACCACCCCGGCGTGATCGCGAAAGCCGAGATCGGGCTGGTCAGCGACGTCTTCGGAGAGAGCGACTGGGTCGCGGGACCCGGCGACGACGGCGCGGTCGTGCCCGTCGCCGGGACGTCCCTGGTGGTGGGCGGCGAGGCCATCCTGCCCTCCTTCGTCGCGGCCGACCCGTACGGCGCCGGCATCGCCGCGGTGACCACCAACCTCAACGACCTGGCCGCCATGGGTGCCTGGCCGCTGGCCCTGGTGGACACGGTGACCGGCCGGCGCCCGGTCATCCAGCAGGTCCTGGAGGGCATGCGCTGGGCCGCCGGGCTATACCAGGTACCTGTCGTCGGCGGTCACCTGACCGTCACCGCCGGGCCCCCCGGGCTGTCCGCCTTCGGCCTGGGCCGCTCCGACCGTCCGCTGGCCGCCCGCGACGCCGAGCCGGGCCAGTCGCTCGTGGTCGCCTGCTGTGTCGAGGGCCAGATGCGGGCGGACTTCCCGTTCTTCCCGTCGTTCGACGAGCGCGGCGAGCGGCTGGGCGGGGATGTCCGGCTGCTGGCCGAGGGCGCCTCCCACGGCTGGGTTGCGGCGGCCAAGGACGTGAGCATGGCCGGCCTGGTCGGCTCCCTGGCCATGCTGCTGGAATGCAACCGGCTGGGCGTCACCCTCGACCTGGATGCGCTGCCGGTTCCGGCCGGGGTGAGCCTGGAGCAGTGGGTGTGCTGCTTCCCGTGCTTCGCGTTCCTTTTGTGCGTCCCGTCCGGGCAGGAGGCAGCATGCCTGGACGCCTTCGCCGGTCGCGGCCTGGCTGCCGCGGTCACCGGCACCCTGGACGACACCGGCCTCCTGCGGCTTCGCCTGGCGGGCCAGGTGGCAACCGCCTTCGACCTCGCCACGGAATCGGTGACCAACCTGACCCGATCCGCCGGCTAAAGGTCGATCAGCATCCGCTGGTGCGCAATGCCGGCGTAGGTCACCAGCCCGCCCGTCGGCCGCCAGCCGAGCCACTCAAAGAACCGCACATTGGCGGGCTGGATATAGGCCTCCATCTCGCGCCCGCCGCGCGCCCCGGCCGTGGCCACGGCGAACCGGACCAGCGGCGCGCCCAGGCCGTGGTGGCGGTAGCCATCCAGCACCGCCAGCCGGTCGCCCTTCCACCGGCCAGGCGCCTCCGGTACCGGATAGAGCCGCACGGTCCCGCAGGCCGTTCCGTCAAACAGCCCGACCACGTGCACCGTCGTCGGGTCGTCGTCATGGACGTCCCGGTCCCAGCCGCCGCCGGCGCCGGTCCCCGCGTCCAGGAACAGGCCCTGCTCGATCACGAAGACCTGATGACGGATCCGGAAATGGACCGCGAGCTCCTCCGCGGTGGAAACTGCCCGGCAGGCCAGCCCGGCGGGCCGGCTAGCGGTTGCTGAGGAGCGGGAGGAAGGTCCGGCCATCATCATCCGTAGGAGTCTCGAGCAGGCTCATCGCCGAACATGCCTGGCACCTGGCACACCCAGCGGCCACGCCGCGGGCGCCGAGCCCGCGCGCGGTCAGGTGGGGCACCACCCGGCGGTAGATCATCTCGCAGTATTCTGGCGACGGGGCGGGCAGGTGCTCCATCAGGCTTCCGACCGTCGGGCGCAGCGGCACCACGAACGGGTACACCCCGATGTCGATCGCCCGTCGGCAGCCCGCCACGGTGAGTTCGGGGTCCTCGCCCATGCCGAGGATCACGTAGGTGGATACCTGGCCCTCGCCGAACGCGGCCACCGCCCGCTCCCAGGCCCGGAAATAGCCGTCGATTCCGGTACGGGCCTTGGCCGGCGCGATCCGGGCCAGCACCTGCGGGTCGAAGCTCTCCACGTGGATGCCGACCGACTGGATGCCCATGTCCCGGACCCGGTCGATGACCGCCAGGTCGCGGGGCGGCTCGAATTGCACCTCGACCGGCAGGCCTGCGGCCTCGCGTATCGCCTGGCCGCAGCGCGCCACGTATAGCGCGCCCTTGTCCGGAGTCGCGGTGGTCCCGGTGGTCAGGGTGGCATCCACCGCTCCGTCGAGTTCCTTGGCCGCGACCGCCACCTCGGCCAGCATCTCCGGCGTCTTCTTGGCGATCGTCCGGCCGTTGGCCAGCGTCACTCCGATCCCGCAGAACGCGCACTGGTCGGAGTTCCCCCAGTAGGCGCACGTCTGGATCACCGTGCTGGCCAGCGAATCCAGGTGCAGCAGGGCGATCTGCCAGTACGGGACGCCGTCCGCGGTGGACAGGTCGTAGTAGCGGGGCCGCTGGAACGGCTCGGCCGAAGCCAGCCGTTCGTCGTCCCGGTAGACCCCCCAGCCGTCATCCTCGGCGCGGAGCACGTACGGCGAGGCTTGCACGTACTCGGCGCTGGTGGGCACGGTGGCGGCGAAGCCGTCGATCCAGAGCATGCCGGCGTCCGCCGGCCCCGCCCCGCCCTGCCGGGATTCCAGCGGCACCTCGACCCGCAGCCCGTGTCCCTGCAGTTCGGTTATGAGGTGGGCCAGCCCGGCTGACCCGCCCTGATGGTGTGCCATCCCAGGGGCCGCAGACTCAGCCATGGTTCCCTCCTTCGCCAGGCCACGCTGCCGTTTGTTAGATGCGATACGAACGTTCACCATCCTTGATAAACCCTGCGGTCACGTCAAGGCAAGGTCTCAGTCGACTTTGGGCCGCACCTCGCGCAGGGCGGCGGCGAACGCGTCGCGGTCAAGGTAGCTGCCGATGGCCTCGCCGATCCGCAGGCCGCCTGTGGCCAGGTCGATCTGTCCCCAGTCCAGACGGTACAGGGCGCGGCTCAGGGTCTCGTCCGGCTCGATCGAGATGATGGCCGCCCGTCCGGTGCCGGGTTCGGCCTCGATCCGCTGGTACGGGACGAACGGCGCACGATCCTCCGAGCCCGTCTCGGCCACCACGGCCCAGGACTCACCTTGGTCGCGAGCCCGCGTCAGCGCGGCCAGCCGGCCCTGGGCGGCGAGCGACGCCACCAGTTCCCGGTAGCGCATCGCGCACGCGGCCGCTGCCACCAGGCCAGGCTGGATGCCGGCGTCCGCTCCCTCGGCCAACTCGTCGACCAGGTCGCCGCCGCATTCGTGCGCCGCCAGCAGGCCGGGCAGGTCCAGGCAGGTCTCGCGCAGCCGGCCGAGCAGTTGCTCGATCAGGCTGACCGCCTGCTGGTACACGTCGGGCCGCGCCATTATCGTCGGGAACAGCCGGGCCTCGGCCTCGTCCCAAGACCGCAGCACTGCGTGCGGGACCGCAGCAACATCTTCAGACCCCGGACCAACAGGCCCGGAACCGGGACCGGCCATTGCACCCCTCGCCCCGAGGCGCTTACTATTCTAAACGAGCCGTCACCTATACGACTCATATTTAACCTTACCCCGTCGATCAGCAGCAGGATCCGATGACGAAGACTGCGGTGGTGGCGCTCGGAGGCAACGCCCTTACCCGGGTGGGGCAGTCCGGGACGTGCGACGAGATGCTGGCGAACGCGGCGGCGATGGCGTCCGCGGTGCACGCCGTGATTGAGGCTGGCTGGCGGGTGGTGATCGTGCACGGCAACGGTCCCCAGGTCGGCAACCTGGCCCTCCAGCAGGAAGCGACCGCTATGGTGCCGGCCCAGCCGCTGCCGTTGCTGAGCGCCATGACCCAGGGACTGCTGGGCAGCCTGCTAGCCCGGGCGATCGACCTGCTGCGCGGGCCGGGCACCGCGATCGCGATGATTACTCATGTCACGGTCGACCCCGCCGATCCGGCCTTCGGTGCCCCGTCCAAGCCGATCGGCCCGTTCTTCGAGCCCGCGGCGGCGCGGCAGCTGGCGCAAGAGCGAGGCTGGACCGTCCGGCCTGACTCCGGCCGCGGCTATCGGAGGGTGGTCGCCTCACCCGAGCCGGTCGCCGTGATCGAGATCGACGCGCTGCGGGCCCTGGTGGACGCGGGCCACCTGGTCATCGCCGGCGGCGGCGGCGGGATTCCCGTCCATGGCACGGCACGACAAGGCGGCCTCGCCGATGCGGTCATCGACAAGGACCGCGCGGCCGGGCTGATCGCCCGGCTGCTCGGCGCGCAGGCTCTGCTGCTGGTCACCGCGGTGGACCGGGTCATGCTCGATTACGGCCAGCCGACGCAGTCAGAACTGGGCACGATCACGGCCGTCGAGGCCGCCCATCACCTCGCCGAAGGTCAGTTCCCGCCGGGCAGCATGGGACCCAAGATCGAGTCGGCGCTTCGCTTCCTGGCCGACGGCGGAGAACTCGCCGTGATCACCTCGCCGGACCTGCTGGCGGCCACGCTGATTGGCGCGGGAGCACGATCAGGCACGCGCATCGAGCGCCGCCCCGGCCCCGCGGAGCGCAGCCCCGGCCCCGCGGAGCGCAGCCCGGCTCACGCGGAGCGCAGCCCGGCTCACGCGGAGCGCAGCCGTTGAGCGTCCCGGCCATCCAGGTGTACCCCGGCACCTACCGGGATTCGCTCCTGCTGATGAGCGCGACCCGGGCCATGGAGGACGGGCCCGGGGTGAGCTGGGCCAGTGCCGTGATGGCCACCCCAGCCGCGGTCGAGGACCTCAGCGCCCGGGGCTTCGCGCCGGGTGACCTGGCCGGCGCCGACGCGAACGCGCTGGTGCTCGCGGTCCACGCCGCCGACGATCCCGCCGCCGCCGACGCCGTGGAACGGGGCCGGGCCGCGGTGTTCACCGAGGCCGCCTCGCCGACCGAGGAACCCGGTCGCCCCGCGCCCCGCACCGTCGGCGAGGCGGCGGCCAGGCTGCCGGAGGCCAACGTGGCCGTGGTGTCGGTACCCGGCCCGTACGCCGCGATCGCCGCCCACTCGGCGCTGTCGGCGGGCCTGCACGTCCTGTTGTTCAGCGACAACGTGCCGCTGGCCGAGGAAGTGGAACTGAAGGAACGTGCCAGTCGGCTGGGCTTGCTGCTGATGGGCCCCGGCGCGGGGACCGCGGTCCTGGCCGGAGTGGGCCTGGGGTTCGCCAATGCGGTGACGCCCGGCCCGGTCGGCGTGGTCGCCGCGGCCGGGACCGGGGCACAGGAGGTGATGTCCCTGCTGGACCAGTGGGGCATCGGCGTCTCCCAGGTGATCGGCGTCGGCGGCCGGGACCTGTCGGCGGGCGTGGGTGGCCTGATGGCCCGCGAAGCGGTGCGCGCGCTCGACGCCGACCCCGGTACCGAGGTCATCCTGCTGGTCTCCAAGCCGCCCGACCCGGATGTGGCCCGGACGGTAATCGGCGCCAGTCGGTCCACTCCGGTCGTCGCGGCCTGCCTCGGCATGTCCGCTCCCGACGGCCGGATCGGCGACGCGCTGCTGGCCGACACCCTGGAGCAGGGTGCGCTGGACGTGGCACAGATCCTGGGTCGGCCCGTCCCGGCAACATCAGAGGGCCTGAGCAAAACCGTCGAGCAGGCCACCGCGCGGATGACCGGCTCCCGGCACGCCGTACGCGGGTTCTTCACCGGCGGTACGTTGTGCTATGAGGCTCAGGTCGTGCTCGCCAGAGCACTCGGCCCGGTCTACTCCAACATCCCGCTGCGCCCAGACCTCGGGCTGCCCGCGCCGCCCGGCGCGCACGTCTGCCTGGACCTCGGCGAGGAGGAGTACACCAAGGGCCGCCCGCACCCGATGATCGACCCGACGGCGCGAACCGAGGTCATCCGTGCCGAGGCATTCGGCGGCGACGTCGCGGCCGTCCTGCTCGACGTCGTCCTCGGCCACGGCTCTCATCCCGATCCCGCGGGCGAGATCGCGGGCACCTGCGCGGACCTGGTCGCCAACGGCACCGCGGTGATCGCCTACGTACTGGGCGCGCGGGCTGACCGCCAGGGCCTCGACCGCGAGCGTCGCACGCTAAAGGATGCGGGCGCGATTGTCACCGCGAGCGCCGCCGAAGCCGCCCGTGTCGCGGCCGCCGTAGCGGCCCGCCAGCCCGCCCTCGCCACCGCGGGGCGCCCGTGACAGCGCCATCGATGACTGGGCCGCAGGTACCGGTCGGCCTGGTCACCTACTCCGTCAAGCCGCGCGGCGGTGCGGTCCACACCGTTCACCTGGCCGAGGCGCTGCACGCGGCCGGGTACCCGGTCCGGGTCATCGCGCTCGGCGATCCCGACGTGGGCTTCTTCCGTCCCGTCCGGGCGCCGGTCACGATCATCCCCGCCCCGCCGCCCCTGCCGACCCTGGAAGAACGGGTCTTCGCCAGCGTCGCCGCACTGGCCGAGGGCCTGGCCCCCCTCGTGGCCGCCTACCCCGTCCTGCACACCCAGGACTGCATCTCAGCCCGCGCCGCCGACCAGGTCAGGGACGCGGCCGGCACCAGCCGCCCGGTCGTGGTCCGCACCGTCCACCATGTCGACGACTTCACCAGCCCTTCGCTCATCGAGTGCCAGCGCCGGGCCATCCTGGAGCCCGACCGCATCCTGGTCGTCAGCGAGCATTGGCGGGATCTGCTCTACCACGACTACGGCACCAAAGCCCAGGTCGTGCACAACGGGGTCGACGGCGCCCGCTTCCAGGACGTCGACCCCGGCCAGGCCAGGGAACTGCGGCAGCGCGCCGGGGCCGCAGACCGGCCGCTCATCCTGTCCGTGGGCGGCATCGAGCCGCGCAAGGGCAGCGACACCCTGGTCCAGGCGATCGCCGCACTCAAGCAAGCGGCACTCAAGCAAGCGGCACTCAACAAAGCGGCACTCAAGCAAGCGGGCCGCGACCCGGTGCTCGCGGTCGTCGGCGGTCACTCGTTCCAGGACTACCGCCCCTACCGGGACCGGGTGCTAGCCTCGCTGCCCAGCCTGGGCCTGCGCCTCGACGACGACGTGGTCCTGGTCGGCACGGTGCCCGACGCCGAACTCCCCGCCTGGTACGCGGCCGCGGACGTCCTCGCGTTCCCGTCCACCAAGGAAGGCTGGGGCCTGGCCGTCCTGGAGGCGATGAGCGCGGGGCTGCCCGTGGTCACCTCCGACCTGCCGGTGTTCCGCGAATACCTCACCTCGGGCCGGGACGCCTTGCTGGTACCGGTAGACGACGCGCCCGCTCTGGCCAGCGCCCTGACCGCCGTCCTGGACGCCCCGGACCTCGCGGCCAGCCTCCGCGAAGCCGCGCTGGCCACCGCCCAGCGCTTCACCTGGGCCCGGTCCGCCGCCGAGCACCAGGCCATCTACGCTTCCATCCGGTAGCCAGCCCGCGACACGAAACCGCCGGATAACGCCGTCTCCCAGTCGACGAGCGGAAGCAGCCGACTGGGCTCACCACCCCGGCACACCATGATCCGCCCGGCCAGGGTGTCATCGTCCAGGAATCGCATCGCGGCGTCCCCCATATCCGCGGGCGTGAGCGCCGGGGGCAGCTCCGCCCGCTGGGCCGGCGTCAGGAGCGCCCGCGACCGGCGAGAGGACGGGGTGTCGACCAGGCCGGGGCAGATGCAGTTGGCCCGTACGCCTATCGACTCGCGCCACGGCGCCAGGCACGCGGTGAACCGGATCACCCCGGCCTTGGCCACTGCGTACTCGGGACAGTCATGGCTGGTCGTGCCCAGCCCGGCGACCGACGCGACCGTGATAACCGCGCCGCCGCCGCCAATAGCCATCGGCTCCCGGACCAGTTGCGCCGCCAGCATGACCCCGCGCAGGTTCAGGTCCAGCGTGTAGCCCCACCCCGCCGCCGGGAAACACGGCTCCGCAAAACCCCCGGCGTTGCTGACCAGCACCCCCAGCCGCCCCGGCCGTCGTAGTGAAGCGTCAACTGCGCAAAGCACCCCGGCCTCGGTCGCGACGTCCGCCTGGACGAACGTCCCGCCGATCCCGCCCGCGGTCCCCGCGCCAGCCTCCCGGTCCAGATCGGCGATGACCACGTCCATGCCCTCGGCCGTCAGCCGCTCCGCGATCCCCGCCCCGATCCCGGCCGCGCCGCCGGTCACCAGAGCGGTCAGTCCGTGAACATCCATGCCAGCATCCTGCGCCGCCCCACCGACATTCCCAGGCCGCAGCGACCGGTGTAACACCAGCGGCCCCGATTCCGTTTCGCATCAGGGACCGCTGTGACGAACACGGAGGTCGGCTATGCGTCACCGGATCGGCATCGTCCTGGCCGTCATCATGACCGGCGTGCTGTTCTTCCCTGGAGCCTGGGGTTACCTACGGCTCCTGCGCCTGCCCGCCCCGGCGGATCAGCTTTCCGACCTGCCGGCCGGCGGCGGCTCCCTCATCTCCGAGCACCACGTGCTTCTCGCCCTGGCCGCCGTGGCCGGCACCGCGCTGCTGGCCGGCATCCTGGTCGCCGCGCCGCGCATCTCACCCCTCGCCGCCGGGCTGCCCGGGCTGCTCCTGCTCGGCTGGACCGGCCTGTACCTGGCCAATGTCCGGCAAGGAGTCGACCTGATCCCGCTGCGCTCCGATCCGTTCGGCGCGGGCTTCGAGGCCATGCTCTTCAACGGGGTCCTCGGCGCGGCCGGCCTGGCCATGATCGTCCCGATCTTCGTCCCGTCCCGGTGGCGAACCCGCCCGGTCACCCAGATCGAAGCCATACCCGAGCTCGACCTAGAAGATCAGCCGACCGCGCAGCTCACCCCGATCCGGGTCTCCACCCTGGCCCCGATACCGACCGCCCCCTGGCACGAAGCCAGCGATCCGGACCTAACGTCCGGCTGAGGCCCCGCCCGCACTCGCGAGTACCAGCGCCTTCAGGCGGGCAGGAACACGCACTTGGTGGCGAGGTAGGAGTCCATGCCCTCCGGGCCGTAGATGCTGCCCATCCCGCTGGCCTTGCGGCCGCCCCACGGCGCCCCGAGATCTGGCACGTACAGGTTGACCCCGAACGTCCCGACCCGCGCGCGCCGCGCAATCGTCAGCCCCCGCTCCGGGTCGTCGGTCCACACGCTCCCGGCCAGCCCGTAGCTGGAGTCGTTCGCGATCGCCACCGCCTCCGCCTCGGACTCGTACGGGATCACCGACACCACCGGCCCGCAGATCTCGTCCCGGGCGATGGCCATCCCGGCTGTCGCCCCGGCGAACACGGTGGGCTCGTAGTAGTAGCCGCGCACCGGCGTGGCCGGCCGGCGCCCGCCCACGACCACGCGGGCCCCGGCGCAAACCCCGGCCGTGACGCAGGACTCCACGCTGGCCCGCTGTCGCGGGTTGGCCAGCGGTCCCATGGTCGTCTCCTCGGCCTGCGGATCGCCCACCACCAGCGATGACGCCTGCGCGGTCAGCGCACTGACCGCTTCGTCGTACCGGGACCGCGGAGCCAGCACCCGGGACATGGTGAAGCAGGCCTGCCCGGAGTTGGCGAAGCACAGCGAGCCGAGTTGCGCGGCCGCGACGGACAGGTCCACGTCGTCCAGCACGATCGCGGCCGACTTCCCGCCCAGCTCGAGGGTCACCGGCTTGAGGGTCTGCCCGCAGATCGCGGCGATCCGCCGCCCGGCCGGCGTCGGCCCGGCCACCGCCACCGTGTCCACCCCGGGGTGCGCGGCCAGCATCTCGCCGACCTCAGCCGTTCCGGTGACCAGATTGAACACCCCGGGCGGGAACTCGGCCGCCTCGAACGCTTCGGCCAGGATGTACGCGGACAGCGAGGTCTCGGGCGCGGGCAGCAGCACCACCGTGCAGCCCGCCGCCAGCGCCGGGGCCAGCTGGCAGAAGGCCAGGATGAGCGGGTAGCTCCACGACGCGATCACCGCCGCCACCCCGGCCGGCTCGCGCCGCACCACGGTCCGCCCGGCGAAGCTGATCGCCTCCCGGATCTCCTCCACAGACAACTCCCGGGCCAGCGCCGCGTAGTACCGGATGATTGCGCACGGCACCGACACGTTGCTGCGCCGGGATAGCGTGATCGGCATGCCCATTTCGGCCGTGACCAGCCGCGCGGTGTCCTCGGCCCGGGCCTCGAGCGCCGCCGCCAGCCGATCCAGCGCCGCGGCCCGGTCCGCCGCGGACAGCAGCGGCCAGCCGCCGTCGTCGAACGCCCGCCGGGCCGCGGCCACCGCGACCTCGACGTCCCGTTCGATCATCGACGGCACGGCGCCGGTGACCTCTTCGGTGGCCGGGTTGACGATCGTGATCACGTCGGCCGACCCGGAGCCGACCAGCCGGCCACCTGCGTACACGTCCCGGTACTCCAGCAAGGCGGGCCCCTCATAGTGAAAGTGCCTGTTAATCTGGTCGCCGGACGTACCCTTTGTCAAGCTTCCACCTGTGGCAACCACAGCCAAACCGAGGCTTGTGACCCGTTCCAGCAGGTGAACAACACGCAGGCGCCACGGTTTGTGGTCAGCCATAGTGCCCGTCGCAAGCAACAAACGTATGATCGCGAGCATGGCGCTGCCCGACTGGTCGCCGGTCCTGTCCCCGTCAGGCGAGAGCCCGGAGACCGGCGGCGACCATAGCGACCGGCTCGACCGCGAGAACGCCGCGCTGCGCGAGCTGGTCACCGTATACCGCTACCTATCCGGCCTGGCCCTGCAGGACGCCGACCTGGCCGGGGTGGTGGGGCTCAT
>Ga0210388_10002563_pt1 | contig 14120 bp, 11 predicted proteins | sample IncBWC19OmetaG_FD_155485 | JGI IMG/M metagenome (GOLD analysis project Ga0210388, IMG submission 155485) | Forest soil microbial communities from Barre Woods Harvard Forest LTER site, Petersham, Massachusetts, United States - Inc-BW-C-19-O ...
GTCGTCGAAGAAATCGCCGCGGCTAAGTAATCGAAACACTCCTTTCTCTTTATTCAAAAATCATAAAGGTGATTGCCCAAATCTCCGGCGAAGTGCGGCTGCAGGCACAGCCAGGAGTGGCTGTGCTACTTTAATCCCTTACGCGCCGCTCGAGGTTTCGTGCTGCGCTTTCTCTTTCATGAATACCACCTCGAAGAACGTGATTGTAGGAACTGCGGGACACATTGATCATGGCAAGTCCACGCTTGTGGAGGCGTTGACTGGCACGCATCCGGATAGGCTCGCAGAAGAGAAACGGCGCGGGATTACTATTGATCTTGGTTTTGCGTTTCTCGAAGAGAATGGCGTGCGATTTGGGCTCGTAGACGTGCCGGGGCACGAACGGTTTGTGAGCAACATGCTGGCGGGGGCAGCGGGGATCGACCTGGTGCTGCTAGTGATTGCGGCGGATGAATCGATCAAGCCGCAAACGCGCGAGCATTTTGACATTTGCCGGCTGCTGGGCGTGAAACGCGGCGTCGTGGTGCTGACGAAGAGCGACTTGGTCGACGCGGACATGCTCGGGCTGGTACGACTCGAGGTGGAAGAGTATTTGCGCGGCTCGTTTTTGGAGCGGGCACCGATTGTTTCGGTGAGTGCGAAGACGGGGACCGGACTCGCCGAGTTGAAGAGCGCATTGCACGCCGTTGCTAGCGAAATTCCTGGAAAAGATGCGGCGCGATACTTCCGCTTGCCCATCGACAGGGCGTTTGCGATGAAAGGATTTGGAACGGTGGTTACGGGGACGCTGATTTCGGGAAGTATCGGCGCGGAAGACGAAGTGGAGCTGTTTCCTGGAAGCAAGCGACTACGCGTGCGCGGCGTGCAATCAGGCGGAAAATCTGTAGAGCGCGCAATTGCGGGACAGAGGACGGCCGTAAATCTGGCGGGAATCGATCACGGCGATGTGAAGCGCGGGATGACGCTTGCTGCTCCCGGACATTTTCGCACGACACGCAGGATTGACGTGAGGCTTACTTTGTTGCCTTCGGCGAGGAAGTTGAAGCACCGCGCTCGAGTGCATTTTCACGCGGGGACGGCTGAGACGATCGCGGAGGTTTTTATCTACGGAGAAAGCGTGCTCGCTCCCGGGCAGAGCGCGCTCGGCCACTTGCGGTTGCAGGAAGAAGTATTGCTGCTGCCGGGCGACCGGTTCATTGTGCGGCAGTTTTCGCCGGTCGTTACGATCGGTGGCGGCGAATTGCTGGATTGCCTCGCAAGGCGGCCCACGGTTAGAGATTCTGGCCGGTCTGCCTTCCTCGAAATAATGGAACGAGGAAAACGTGACGAAGTGCTTATCGCGATGACGGAGCGCGCGGTAACGGGTTTGGAATTCGACGAGATTGTGGCACGAACTGGATGGTTTGAAAAAGAAGTTCGAGAAGTTGCTCAGCGTCCGAACGTGGCTGAGAAAATCAAGATCGTTTCGCCGGAACCATTGATTTTGCTGGGTCGGAAGGCATTCGACGACGCACGCCGAAAAATTAGCGAGCGGGTGGAACGTTTTCATAAGGAGAATCCGCTCTCCCCCGGAATAGCGCGGGAGGACTTGCGCGCAAGCCTGGGGAGACGCGTTCGGGCGGAGACGTTTCGGACGGCGCTCGAAGAGCTGGCAAGCGAGAAGAAATTAGATGTGCAAGGCGAGCTCGTGAAGCGCGGAGGGTCTCAAATTTCCCTGTTGCCGGAAGAAGCTCAAGCGAAGGGTGAAATCGAAAAGGCATTTGCCGATGCGGGTTTAGCAGTGCCAGCCGTGAAAGAGGTGTTGGCGAAGCTCTCGGTGGAGAGCAAGCGCGCAGAGAAGTTGCTGCAAATTTTGCTGCGCGAGAAAAATCTTGTACGGGTGAGCCCCGAGCTTATTTTTCACCGCGATGCGCTGGCTCATCTGAAAGTGCGGCTTTCTACGTATAAGAAAGCGAAGGGAGAGCGAATATCCGTGCCCGTTTTTAAAGAGCTGACCGGCATTACGCGGAAGTATGCTATTCCATTGCTCGAATACCTGGACCGGGAGCGGGTGACGCGCCGGGCTGGGGATGAGCGTGTTATACTTTAGGTTGTTTGTAGTGCGTAGCCCCTGCGTGCGGGTGCGTTTATCCCGACGCGAAAGGTAGGTGCCCTATGTGGGACAGCCCAATGCATTTGTTGATCGTGGCGATCGTGATTCTCGTGCTTTTCGGGGGGCGCAAGATTCCTGAGTTGATGCGCGGGCTTGGTGAGGGTGTGCGCGGATTCAAGGAAGGCATGTCCGGGGCGCAAGCGTCGTCAACGGCACCTCCTCCGCCAGCGGCTGCTCCTGTGGAGAAGCCTGCGGAAGATAAGAAGGCGTAAGAACGTTTTTCGTATAAGGGTTTAGAGTTTAGGTTTTTGAGGCGCTCCGATTCGGTCGGGGCGCCTTTTTTGTTTTGGGCGAGGGGTAGCGAGGAGCTTGCGGCCAGAGGACCATGGTCACCCAGGGGGCAGAAAGAGGACAGCCAGGATTGGCTGTCCCACTCACTTCTCGGAGTTAATCAATTCGTGCGTTCTGCTTTCCACGTGCCGTGCTGGCCGCGATTGCCGAAATTTCCACTCATCTGATTGCCTTCGACCGTTCCGCGGAACGTGAGCACATCGCGGGTCTTGGTGCGGAACATGATGTGATGGACGTTTATCGTGCCTTCGAGGCCGCCAGACTGATGGGGTCCTTTGAAATGGCCGGTGAGCTGGTTGCCATCTTGTTTGAGTTGAATGTACTTCGTAGAAGTTCCGCCGTTGGGGTCGTTGGCATAAATCGTCCAGTTTCCCGCCACGTTGTCCGGCGGTTGCTCGGCTGGTGGCTCCTGTGCTAAGGAGGCTGCGGCCATCATCATTAGCAGAAAAGCCAGCGCAGTTGCGAGCCGCTTCGAACCATAGTTCCTCATGACACGCTCCGCGAATCGAAAGAGTTTACTATTTACGTTCGATTATACACACCGGCACCACACTGGAATTCAATCGCGATCAGTAGGCAAGATTGAACGAGCATGCGCATATTCAATATGAAGGTTGTGGTATAAGCTCGGTCCATTCCGACAGGCCAAATCAAGTTGGATGTGTCTGTGGGGATCTTGAGACAAAATAAAAAGGGAAACGTGCCGATGTCGAAGAAATTGAGCAGGCGATCGGTGATCAGGAATCTGTGCGGAACCGCGGCGGCGGGAATTTTGGTCCCGCGTTTACATGGATTTTCCTCGGAGCAGGCGCAAGAGAGAGAAGGCAACGGAAGCCGCGCGGAAATGTTCCGCATTGCGCGAGCGTTCATGGTGAAATATTCCGTTCCGGGGCTTTCCATCTCGATTACCCGCAATGGAAAGTTTGTCTACGAGCATCCATTCGGCATGGCCGATAGACAGGAAGCGCAGCAGTTGCTTCCCAATAGCTTGTTTCGGATTGCCAGCGTCACCAAGCCCATCACGTCAGTGACCATTTTTAGTTTGATGGAGAGCGGCAAGCTGAATCTAACCGACAAAGTCTTTGGGCCCTCGGGAATTCTAGGGACGAAATTCGGCAAGCCGCCTTACAAACAGTACGTCACAGATATCACCGTCGATCACCTGCTAACACATACGTGCGGAGGCTGGCCGAATGACTCCACGGATCCGATGTTTCAACACGATTCCTGGGACCAGGCCCACCTGATTTCCTGGACGCTGGAGAATTTGCCGCTGACTTATCCGCCGGGGCAGCACTGGGCCTACTCCAATTTTGGTTACTGCGTGCTGGGCCGCGTGATTGAGCAAGTTGCGGGTCAGCCGTACGCGGAGTACGTTCAGAGCAGCATCCTTGCGCCTTGTGGCCTGACTGATATGAACATTGCGCGGAACAAGGAGAACCAGCGGTTTCCAAATGAGGTGGCTTACTACGGACAGTACAGCGAGGATCCGTACAAAATGAACGTCACGCGGATGGATTCACACGGCGGATGGATTGCGAGCGCTTCGGATCTCGTCCGATTCCTCGACCATGTAACCGGCTTTCCGGGAATTCCGAACCTGCTAAAGCCGGAGAGCATCAAGATCATGACCACGCCGAGCCCCGCATATCCGGCAGGCTCAGACGCCAAATATGCGAGAGGGTGGATGGTCAGAAATAATGGAGCGGGAAATTGGTGGCATAATGGAAGTTTGCCGGGGACGACGACGATTATGGTCCGCACAGCGACGGGTTTGTGCTGGGCTGCACTGACGAACACGCGCACAGAACCTTCTGATGAGATTAACGGTGCGCTGGACGATATGGTGTGGAACATGGTTCGGCAAGTGCCGGCGTGGGGCGCTTGAGGGCTTGCACAGCGTCATCCTACTCCCTGGACGTCCTTCCGCTTCTGGATGTCAGCCAACATCGACAGGATGCACGCCAAATTAGGGTTCTTTTACATTCCTGAACAGCGGAGCTCGCCCCGGTTCCGGGCGAGGCGAAGGGGCGGGACTAATTTTCGGACCAGCCGAGTTCGGCCAGGGCTTGCGTGACGTGTGAGAGGGGCAGGCCGACTACGTTGAAGTAGTCGCCTTCAATGCGGGGGATGTAGCGGCCAGCACGGCCTTGGATGGCGTAGGCGCCGGCTTTGTCGTGAGGTTCTTCGGTGGCGAGGTAGCGGGAGATTTCTTCTGCGGAAAGCTGCGCGAAATGGACTAGCGTGGATTCGACGAAAGTGCGGCGCTCGGCGTCGGGGAGGCGAATGAGAGTGACACCCGTTACGACGGCATGAGTGCGGCCGGAAAGATTTTCTAGCATGTGGCGGGCGTCGCCGGCCGAGTGGGGTTTGCCGAAGATGCGGCCTTCGAGAGTTACAACTGTGTCGGCGGCGAGGATGATGGCGGGGCCGACAGCGCGAGCGGCGGCGAGTTCGGCTTTGGCGTCGGCCAAGCGCTGGACTAGATCGCTGGGAGATTCTCCTGGAATGGGAGTTTCGTCGACGGCGGAAGCGACGACGGTGAAGGAGAAGCCGGCGTCGTGGAGAATTTCGGCGCGGCGGGGAGAAGTGGAAGCGAGGATGAGTTTCATGGATTTGTGAATCGGCGAAGGAACTACAGAGCAGGCCTGCAATGAGCGCTGCACCTCTTCGAACTCACGAGAAGGTAGTATCCCGTTGACACCGTAGGTGTCAAACATTATCGTTGCTCGTCTTAATCCTCTCCTGCGCCCCTATTTCGATGACCCAGGCACTACAAGCGCCACCGTTCCCTGCAACTTGGCTGAATGGGATTCTATTTCCACTCGCTCTCGTCATAGCCGTACTGAGTTATGTCCGCAGGAAACAAGATATCGGCGGATGGCTCATGTATTTCTACTACTGGATTGGCGCGGTGCTTGTGATTTATCTGAAGGAAGCTCTGGAGAACTACAAGGTTTTTCTGCCTTCTTCGAAACTGGATCCCGCCACGCACGTGGCTCTTACCGTTGCTGTTTATCCGAGGCTTCTCGCTTTGCTGGGAGTTGTTGCGACCGCTGTTATGGTCGTGAAGCGTCGCGAGTGGTTTTTGATCGAAAGACTGAGAATGATGTTGGGAGTGATGGTGGTCATTGCCGGGATTTCCGTTGCTCTTGATGCGATGTATTTCCGACGAGCATTGATGCCAAACCTGATCCGATGCGTGATGCTGCTCGTGTGGCTTCTCTATTTTTTCATGTCCAAGCGCGTACATCATGTGTTCCGAACAAAGGATTGGCAAAAATTTGGCGTCGAGCAAGTATTGGCTGGTACTGACCTCTGAGGGTTCCACAGATCAGATGACGACGGATTCCTGATATTCGCCGAAAACGCGGCGGAGGGCGTCGGAGAGTTCGCCAACGGTGGCATGGGCTTCGACGGCGATGAGGATGGCGGGGAGGAGATTTTCTGTGGTAGCGGCGCGGCGCTGGAGTTCGGTTAGGGCTGATTGCGTTTTGGCGGAGTCGCGCTTGGCGCGAAGGGCATTTAGGCGCGCGATTTGCGAGCGCTCGATTTCGGGTTCGATGCGCAGCGTCGGAATGGTGCGCTCTTCTTGTGCTATGAAGTCATTCACGCCGACGATGATTTGTTCTTTGGATTCGACGGCGCGCTGAAAGTCGTAGGCTGCTTTTTGGATTTCGCCTTGGACGAAACCGGATTCGATGGCGCGCAGCATTCCTCCCATTGCGTCAATCTTCGAAATGTATTCAACGGCGCCCTGCTCTATTTCGTCGGTGAGGTGTTCGATAGCGTAAGAGCCAGCTACGGGATCGATAGTGTTGGTAACTCCGGTTTCGTGGGCAAGGATTTGCTGAGTGCGCAGTGCGATTAGCGCGGCGTCTTCGGTAGGAAGAGCGAGGGCCTCGTCCATCGAATTTGTGTGGAGAGACTGGCAGCCACCTAGAGCCGCGGCCAGGGCTTGGATAGCTACGCGAATGATGTTGTTTTCTGGTTGCTGGGCGGTGAGTGAGGAGCCAGCGGTTTGCGCGTGGAAGCGGAGGAGGAGCGATCGGGAATCCTGCGCTTGGAAACGGTCGCGCATGATTTTAGCCCAGAGGCGGCGGGCGGCGCGGTACTTGGCGATTTCTTCAAGGAGATCGCTGTGGGCGTTGAAGAAAAAGGAGAGTTGCGGGGCGAATTCGTCGACGGCGAGGCCTGCGTCTAGAGCGGCTTGGACGTAGGCGATGCCGTCGGCGAGAGTGAAGGCGACTTCCTGGATGGCGGTCGAGCCGGCTTCGCGAATGTGGTATCCGGAGATGGAGATGGTGTTCCACTTGGGGAGATTGTCGCGGCACCAGGCGAAGATGTCTGTGACGATGCGCATGGCGGGACGGACGGGATAGATGTAGGTGCCGCGAGCGATGTATTCCTTGAGGACGTCGTTTTGAACCGTGCCGGAAATTTTAGCGAGATTGGCGCCTTGTTTTTTGGCGACGGCTACGTAGAGGCAGAGGAGGATGGCGGCGGTGGCGTTGATGGTCATTGAGGTGGAGACTTTTTCGAGCGGGATATTATCGAAAAGAGTTTCCATGTCTTCGAGCGAATCGATGGCTACGCCGACTTTGCCGACTTCGCCGAGAGCCAAGGGATGGTCGGAGTCCATGCCGATTTGCGTTGGTAGATCGAAGGCGACGGAGAGGCCGGCCTGGCCTTTGCTGAGGAGATAGCGATAGCGTTGATTGGATTCGACGGCGGTGCCGAAGCCGGCGTATTGGCGCATGGTCCAGAGACGGCCGCGGTACATGGTGGGGTAGATGCCGCGGGTGTAAGGGAATTCGCCGGGGTAGCCGATTGTCGATTCTGGATCCGTGGCGGGGAGATCGTCTTGCGTGTAGAGGCGGTCGATGGGGAGGCCGGAGAGCGTGGTGAAGTGCTCTTTGCGTTCGGCGGGGGGCTTGGTTTTCGTGTCGGACATTTTCGCGGCCACCGGATGAAAAGAAAAGAGCGGGGCTAAAGCCCCGCGCCTACAGATTACAGGGAGCAGATTACAAGGAATAGATTACAACTTGCGGGCGCGGCGGAACGAACTTAGTGCGAAAAAAAAGAATACCAAGGCGATGGCAACGGCAGTGGCAATGAGCCAGTGGGCCACGTCGCGGCTCCAGGAGCGCAGAGCTGCATTGAGCCAGAGGATTCCAAGAAATGCGAACATGGCGCCGGCGATTTCGAGTAAGAGCTGCTTCAGTGCGCGCCAAAAACGCTGAAAGCCTCCCTGACGGGGAGCAGTTGCCGACGATGTGGCTACCGAGGACATGAGTGCATCTTAGCGCAAAAGACGAGGTAAAATCCGGCGGGAGTAGGAGCTCAGTAACGCTCGGAGGGCCCTGGGAGGGGCTCCAGACCTGCACTAACGTACTGTGAACCTATTGGAGACAACGCAAAACGAGGTGACTTGTATCCAAAGAAATGCGGGCCTAGAATGACAAATGTAGTGAGGGGAGCCGCCCTTGCAACTCGACGATCACCTGAAGAACTTGCTTCGTGAATTGGGACACGCGATCAATGACACGGTGTCCGACTCCGACCGGATCACAGGCGCCATTGCGGGAGTGCGCGCGCACGGGTACGATATCGTGCTGAAACTGGACGCGACGATCGGGCTCGCGAAGCGGGATGCGGCCGCAGCGGAAGCGGCGAAGCTGACGACGCAGGACCGGCGGTTTCTGGAATCGTTGCGGATTCAGGTCGACCAGGAATCGTTCGATCAGATTCCGGACAAAAAGCCGGCGGCAAGGCTGACGATGACGCCGCAGGATGTAAGGTTTTTGAAATCGTTGAGGATTGCGACGGACGACATCGAATGAAGGCACTGACAAGAATCGCGGGATTGATCGCTGCGGCGTTGGTAGCGGCTGGGGTCTTCAGTACGCCGGTGCGGGCGCAGCTTCCCGAAATCATAAAGCCCGTTGTTATTGATACCGCGGTGCCGATTATCGTGAATACGATCAAGCCGAAATCGAAGACTGACGGGCTTGGCAAATTTGAAGGGTACGTGATGCACGCGAACACTGCTCAGATCACAGTGCGCGCGCGGGGAAACGATATGTCGATGCAGTCGTTCGCACTCTCCGAGCGAGCGTCAGCGGAAATGCAAACGATTGTCGATAAGGGCGGCTACCAGTACGGCGATAAGGTCACGGTTTATTACGACCAGACGTCGTTGAAAGCGCTCAAGGTCAAAGGCAAACCCTCCAGGCCACTTTGATTTGCGGAGTGGAGTGATGCTTCGCTTGGCTGCAGTTTCCGGCCGATTTTATCCTTCCGATTCAACTGAACTTGCCGCACTGATTCGGGAATACACTAAAACTGACAAAACCGTGATGCCAGTGCGAGTAATGGCTTGCCTGGTACCGCATGCGGGTTATGTGTATTCGGGGCCTGTGGCGGGAGCGGTTTACGCGCGAATTGCTATTCCAAAGAAAGTAGTAATTCTCGGCGTGCGACATTATCCGCGCGGGGAAAATGCCGCGATTTTATCGAGCGGAGCATGGCGCACGCCTCTTGGAGATGCAGCCATCGACGAACCGTTGGCCGCGGCGTTGCGTGCGGCTTGCCCATTGCTGCGTGAAGACAGTGTGGCCCATAGCAGTGAGCATTCGCTGGAGGTGCAAATCCCGTTTTTGCAGGCATTACAACCGGAGTTTACGTTCGTGCCTATTGCGCTCGGAACCGTGCGATTTGAGGATCTCGTCGCTGTGGGCGAAGGGATCGGGCGGGTGATTGCGGCGTCCAGCGAAGAGATTCTTTTGTTGACGACCTCCGATTTGAATCATTACGAGAATGACGTAACGACGCGCGTTAAAGACCGGAAGGCGATTGACCAAATTCTAGCGCTGGACGCGCACGGGCTTTACGATACCTGCCGGACTGAGGCGATCTCGATGTGCGGATTGGGGCCGACCGTTGCGATGCTAACGGCACTTCAAAGCCTGGGAAGTACGCGCGCCGAGTTGGTGCGGTACGCGACGTCTGGGGACGTTTCCGGCGATTTTGACGCGGTTGTGGGGTATGCGGGGATGCTCTTCTCCTAACAACGTGCGAGTTGCACATAGCTGGTGAAGCTCCTAGAAAAGAAAAACGGCTCCAAGCTGAGGAGCCGTTTTTCTTTTTAGAATCTCTGAAATGAAGAATGCCTCAGTGCGGTCGGCCGCCTCCACCTCCAGCGCTGGAGGAAGGTGCCGAGGCGTGAGACGAAGATGCAGACGACGAAGATGACGCACGCGAAGACGCGCCTCCGCCTGAATAACTGCCGCCGCCGCTACTAGCGCCCGATGAGCGAGCTGGTGGTGGCGGAGCGATTGAGCGAGATGGAGGAGCCGCGGAGCGCGCGGGTGCAGAAGCATTGGCGACACGCGTGGCCGTTCCAGACGGCGGATTGTTCTTGGGACCTTCCGCAATGTGATCGTTTCTAGTCTCATTCAGCCCATTTTTTTCGCCAAGAACTTCTGACTCTCGCTGAGACCCGGCAGCCGCAGCTGCGTTCACAAAGCGGTGCTCATGCGCATCGTACGTGATGGAAGAATCGTGGTTGAGGGAAACGACGCGCGTTCCACTGCTTCCTTCTATAAGCGTGCGTGAAGTGCGCACAGGTGCGGTGGTGGCGACGAGTCCGCTGGTAAGCGCCTCGCGCTGAGGAGATTTCACGGTTTCCCATTTTTGTCCTGTTGAAGCGGACAGAACCGCTCCCTTGGCGTTTCTGGCCGGATCGATGGAGTAAACGCCGTGCTCTAGATTGAGCGGGGTCTTACCTTCCTTATCGAGGGGGTGCATGGGCACGATAGCTAGCTGTCCGTTTTGGCGAACGAAAACAGCTGTCGTTGCGTGATAGAGCGGGCGAGGCGGATGGACGATGGGCGGAGTGCGCCTGACTGGGTATCCTCCGTAACCTCCATAGCCATAGTAAGGAGGAGGCGAATAAAACCATCCGCCGCAGGAGGCGTCAAAGAGCCAGCCACCATAATGATAGGGAGCCCAGCCCCAAGGCTGGTAGCTGGCAAAAGTCCAGCCGAAACCGGGATCCATAATCCATTGGCCCATAGTGAAGGGCGACCATCCCAAGCTTGCGCCGAAGGGCCGCCAGCCATACCCGTAGCCTCCACAGGAGGACCAAGCGCCGTAGGTATAAAGATCGGCGTAGCCGGGAGCGTAATAGGGAGTGTTCGTATATTGAAGGGACGCGTTCGTTGCCGAGGAAACCGTATCGATGCGACCGGAGACCCAATGGTCAAAATCATCGTCGGAGGGAAGGCGGCCGATACTCACGGAATTTTCTCCAGCCTTCATGGAGAGCGACTGGCCTTTGCTGAGCTGCGTAGTGTCTTTCTTGTGCAGGACGGAGGCGTGGCCCGTCAAGACGTCCACGTTGCTTCCATCGTCATAGTTGTTGAGGCGGAAAGAACTCTTGCCGTTGGCCTCAACTGTGAAGTCGCCGCCGGTCACGCTGAAATAATCGTCGTTGGCGGGATTCACATAGAAGGAAGCTGAGCCTTGGCGGAGAACCAGACGTGTGGTACGCGCGCCATCATCTAAAGAAAGATCGAAAAATTCGAGAACGCTGTTCTCGTTGAGGAAAGCCATCGCGCCATTTTCAAATTCGACCTCGGCGCGGCCATTGTCGGTAGCAATTACGTAGCCCTGGCGGATTGGCAAGTTCGCCTGGGCTGTTTCCCATTGTGCCTTTTGGTCCGCGAGCGGATCACCGTGGGCTTCTCGAGTAAAGCGCACATCGCCCTGGACGAGGCTGAGGCGAATGACGCGGGCGTGACTGGTGTCTGCGGCGGCAGGATGGATGCCCACCAAGAGAGCGAAGAAGGAGAAAGTTAGGAGCGAACGGAACATAGAGCTAGAAGTCATGTGTCACCCCCATCGGCGACTGTGGCAAATCTGCTATCTACTAAGACGGATGGCAAGCGAGACAGGTTGCGTCCATATGACCCTGAGGGTAATGGTCTCGCCGGGCAAAGTCGGCGTCAAGGGCTGAGAAAAGGCAGGCAAGTAAAACGAGCCATAGAGGGGTTTGACGCTGCAAGGGGCGATCTGATTCATCAAAAATTTTTATGAACATTTTACGAAAATATATGCCTGCACGGGTTGACACACGGAAGCCGTATCGTTAGTTTCAAAATAGGAATATTCACCGGCGCGCGTCGTGTTCCGGGGGACACTGGCGCGATTCGAAAAATTACACGCTGGGATTGTCGTCGTTCAAGAGTAAGACGGATCTTAAGTTTGATCACCTGGGGGGTGAATCATGTGGGGGATTTCTAGATTTTTTGCGGGGGTGTTGTTGCTCGCTGGAATGCTGGCGGGTGTGAACGCATACGGACAGGGCGGAGCGACTGGCGCCATTAGCGGCGTGGTCGTTGATACGAGCGGCGGGTCCATCGGCGGCGCGGATGTGCAAATTATTGAGGCGCGGACGGAATCCATCGTGCGCAAGCTTCCGTCGAGCAGCGAGGGGATTTTCGTAGCCACGCTATTGCCGCCTGGGAATTACACCGTCGTCGTAAATAAATCCGGATTTGGAGAAGCAAAAGCCACGGAAATTGAAGTGCGCGTCACGGAAACGACGCGCGTGACGATCACGCTGAAACCCGGCGCAGTGACGGAAAAAGTGGAAATCTCCGCGCAGGTAACGGCGGTGGAAACCAGCAACGCCACGACCGGCGAATCCCTAGGGACTGCCACAATCCGCGAGCTTCCTTTGGCGACACAGAATTACCAGCAACTGCTGACCCTCTCCACTGGCGCACAGAGCGAACTGAACGCCGCGGCACAGCTTGGGCGCGGTTCGGTGAAACTCTTCGTGAACGGACAGCGCGAGGACAACAATAACTTTTTGATCGAAGGAATCAGCGCCACGGACTACAACGTTGCGCAAGCGACGTACGTTCCTCTTCCCAATCCCGACGTAATCCAGGAGTTCAAGGTGCAGACGTCGCTGTATGATGCCAGCCAGGGGCGGGACGGCGGCGGAAACGTCAACGCGATTCTAAAGTCGGGCACAAGGGAGTTCCACGGCGACGCCTACGAATATTTCCGCAACACGGTTTTGAACGCCAATGACTTCTTCCTGAATGGACAAGATCTGGCGCGTCCCGTGATCAATCAGAACATTTTTGGCGGAAGCCTTGGCGGACCGGTTGTAAAAGATAAGTTAGGCTATTTTTTCATGAACTACCAGGGAACGCGCCAGCGCAGCGGCGATTCGCCGGGCACACTCATCAGCACGACGATTCCGTCGCTTCCCGAGGTTCGAACACAGGCTTCGATTTCGCAGGCATTTTTCGGGAATACGACGACCCCGATTGATCCAGTGGTGTTGAATTTGTTGAATTTTCAGAGCAACCAGTTCGGCGGTACGACGAACGGGTTGTTGATTCCGAGTAGCGACCCTACAACGGGCGCGTTCGCCATCAGCCGGGCGGGGAAATATACCGACAACCAATTCACGACTAACTGGGACCGCGAATTCCGTAGCGGCCAGGACAAGCTTTCCGCACGGTTTTTCTTTTCCGATTCCGAGAGCTTTCTGCCTTTCGGCGGGGGCGACTTGCAGGAATCTCTGGGTAGCACGCTTGCCAGCAGCGTAAGCTCTTCCTCGCTGAACTTTCCGTTTGATACGCCGGTGAATGCACGCTTCCTGAATATTACCGAGACGCATCTCTTCTCACCCACACTCGTGAATGAGTTCAGATTCGGCTTCGTGCATATTAACGACGATCTGACCAACGTTCCACCCGTCACCACGACGGACCTGGGAATCGACCGGCCGACGAACAGCGTGACGGACTCCATTTATAAATTCATTTTCGAGAGCTCGGGATTTGAAATCGGACCTGCCCCCTTCGGGAACCAGACGCAGGACCAAAACAATTACAACCTTGTGGACACCGTGAGCTGGGTAAAAGGCGCACACGTGTTCCGTTTCGGTGGCGACTTCACGCGAGTAAATTTGAACAAGAACTTTCCTCAGGTGTTCAACGGGGAACTGTTCTTCACGAATACACCGGTAGGATCGGGACCCCTGCCTGGAGTTGCGACCACCGACTTCCAGAATTTTCTTTTGGGCGCGCCACAATTCAGCTTTGGCGGCGGCGGCCTTTCGAATCACGAATACCGGTCCAATAACTACGCGGTGTTCGCGCAGGATGATTGGAAGATTCGGCCGAATCTGACATTGAACCTGGGCGTGCGAACGGAAATATTCGGCGCGTTTCATGACGATCTTTGCCATATCGGCAATCTCGATCCATCGCTCGCAAACGCTGGGGAGTTTCCGTTCATCTATCCTTCCTGCGTGAACAGCCTGCATTTGGCGGGACTGTCGGGCAACGCGAATGGCACGACGTTTAACAACAATTACTCGACGAATGTTGGACCGCGCATTGGTCTGGCGTATGACCTTTTCGGTCATCACAATACGACGATTCGCGCGGGGTACGGCATTTACTATGTTCGAGAGGACGTGGGCACGGCAGACCAATTGTCCTTCGAGACACCATTTCTTCCTGTGGCATTCGGCGGAGGCTCACCAGGGTGCTTGGGAACTTATTTTTCGGCGACGCCGCTGGCAGGATGCCCGAATCCTAATCCGAACGCGTTGCCACAAGCCGGCACGCTGGACCCCGCCTTTGTT
>Ga0210388_10002566_pt1 | contig 14115 bp, 14 predicted proteins | sample IncBWC19OmetaG_FD_155485 | JGI IMG/M metagenome (GOLD analysis project Ga0210388, IMG submission 155485) | Forest soil microbial communities from Barre Woods Harvard Forest LTER site, Petersham, Massachusetts, United States - Inc-BW-C-19-O ...
CGCTCTACTATTTCCCACGGTGAAGCCAGCCTGCGAGAGCTCGCGCGCCATCACGCCGCCGGCGGCGCCTGAACCCACAACGACGAAGTCGACGATCTCGCTGCTCTTGAACTTGCGGGCCGTCACGGGCGTTGTTCGATGTGTGGCAATGGGCGTCCTTTAGGGGGAACAGTGATCCTACCCGCGCCGAATTACGAGTCAAGACGAAAATGCGATGCACCGCGTTGCAGCCTGCAGCAAGCTTTCTCGCACTGTTTGGGGGCTAATTTTTGCATCCGTGCCGCGATTGCCGCGGACCGACGCCTACTCTGTTATTTGCCGTAAATTTTCGAGTTAGCTCTGATGTAATCGATCAAGGCGTTGAACATCGGGTACCAGTTATACTGATCATTGACCCCTGTCCACATGAAATCGAGATGCGTCTCGGCGATGAACAAATCGTCGAGAGTCACGGCATCTGTTAGAACAAACTGAGAATAGCGGTCAGCGCCAGCGCCGCGCGATTTGGTATGAAACCATACAAAAGGCTTGTAGTATTTGGCCGCGTTGTTGATACCGATGAGATCCGTGAGAGTGGGGACTTTATCGCTAAGTCCGTTCAACACGATGGCTTTCTGCAACTCTTCCGGCGTGATGATCGTGTTGAAGTAATGTATGTTGGCTATTTCTCCCTTCAGAAAATCGTTGGGCGGGACCACGATGAGGTCCCTCCTCGAGTCCAGATCGAAAGGTTTGCTTAGAACCACGGTCGCGGGCTTGCGTGCCGGATAGTGTCCGGTGCTGTCCACTTCCACGACTTTTTGAGAACTGCAGGCGATGAGCCACACAGATGCGAGTCCGACGGTCAGGTAGCGACGCATGGAATCCTCTTTGATTTGTTTGAATTGTAATTGTTGTTTGGTTCGGTGCCGGCGCTCAAAGCGCTCGTCTTACCTGCAACCGTAGGGTAGCCGGTTCGGGTGCGGCGCGCATGTTGTATTTTGACGATGTGTCATATCAACGAAAATTCCGCGACACGACCTGCAGGTCTCCCAGCATCTCCGATAGATTCGTCAGCCGCTGCGCGATGACATGCTGCACATCGCCCTCGCGCTGCAATTTGCCGTACACCTCGAGCAGGCGCGACTCGAGCAGCGCCGCGCGCTGCTCGACGGCGATGCGGTTCCATACGATCAAATTCACATAGCCGGTCTCATCTTCCATGGTGACGAAGGTCACTCCCCCGGCACTGCCCGGCCGCTGGCGGGTGATGACCAGACCCGCGGTCTTGACCAATTTTCCGTTCGGCTGCCCCCACAGTTCCTGTGTGGGCAACACTCCACGGCGCTGCAACTTATCCCGCAGCAGTGCCAGCGGATGGCGGCGCAGCGTCAATCCCAAGCTGCCGTAGTCCGCGACGATGTCCTGGCCTTCCCGCGGGGCGCGCAGCAGCGGGATGCCTTCGTCGATCGCGGTTGCAGCGGGCAGTAAGGGTAAGGCTCGCTCCACCCCGGTTACCTGCCACACCGCGCGATGCCGATGCCCTGCCAGCCTCGCCAATGCATCCGCGGCAGCCAGCGCTTCAAGATCGCGCTGATCGAGGTCGGCGCGCTCCGCCAGATCCGCAATGCCCTCAAAGGCCCGGAGTTGCCGTGCCGCCAGCAGCCGCGATGCACCTTCTTGCGATAAATGCTTCACCAGGCGCAGTCCTAGGCGCAAAGCCGGGCGCCCATCGTCGCGCCGCTCGAGGGTGCAATCCCAATCGCTCACCGTCACATCGGCGGCGCGCACCTCCACGCCGTGAGCGCGTGCATCGCGCACCAATTGCGCCGGCGCATAGAAGCCCATTGGCTGGCTATTGACCAGGGCTGCGCAAAACGCCGCCGGTTCGTACGCTTTGAGCCACGCCGAGGTATAGACGAGCAGCGCGAAGCTTGCCGCGTGCGAGTTGTGGACAACGAAATTATTGGCCAAAAAATTATGATCGCCTTCGATCTGCAAATCGTAGGTTTCTCGATTCCCGACTGCCTCGATTTCCACGATTCTGTCCCAGTCGACCTGCGCCCCCGGCACCGGCACGGAACGCGCCGTCGCCACATGATCACCCACTTTTAGCTTTTTCAGTGGCAGCCACCCCGTCATGGTCATGAATGGATGTTCAGCCGTCGCGGCAATCTCATGGCCGAGAGCCGTGTGTAGACGCCATACGGGCTTGACACCGCTGCGCATTACGCGCACCACCTTGCGCTTTCTCAAACGCAGTTCACTATCGCAAGCAAGGGTGTTATCAAGGTGCGCCTGCCCGCTGATGACTTCATCGATGGTCAACCATTTACCTGTATCGGCATCCACGACACGCGTCTCGCCAACGACACATTCCGGAAAGCCGTACTCCCCGAACCCCAGTATCTGATTGAATATCTGATGCGCGAAGCTCTCGGGATAGCCGCGCTCGCGCATGCCGTCGATCAGCTGGCGCTGAAAAGGTTCCAAGCCGCCCTTGCGCTTCCAGGCGGCCATCGCGCGGCGCAGCCGATCGGCTTCGCCCGGAGAGAATCCGGCGGCGACGATCGCCAGCTGCATGACTTGCTCCTGAAAAATCGGCACGCCCAAGGTGCGCTTGAGTACCTCCTCGACCGCCTTGCTCGGATAGCTGACCGCCTCTTCGCCGCTGCGGCGGCGCAGATACGGATGCACCATTTCGCCTTGGATGGGACCGGGACGGACAATCGCCACCTCGATCACCAGATCGTAGAAATTTCGCGGCCGCAAACGCGGCAGCATGGACATTTGCGCGCGCGATTCGATTTGGAACACACCGGTGGTGTCGGCGCGGCAAATCATGTCGTACACGGCGCTATCTTCGCTCGGCACGCTGGCCAGATCGAGTTCGCCGCCGGCCGTTGCCGCGGATGAGCCGCCGAATTCATTGACCAGATGAAATGCCCGGCGTATCGCGCTCAGCATCCCCAGGCCGAGCACATCGACTTTCAACAGCCCCAGCGCATCGAGATCGTCTTTATCCCATTCGATCACCGTGCGATCGGGCATGGCCGCATTCTCGATGGGCACGAGTTGATCCAAGCGGTCGCGCGCGATCACAAAACCGCCCACATGCTGCGATAGGTGCCGCGGAAAACCCAAAATTTCCGCCGTCAGCGCAATCAGGCGCGCGATCACGGGATCTTCAGGATCCACACCCGAGGCACGGATGCGCTCCGGATCAATGCGCTGACCGTCCCACCATTGCATGCCGCGCGCCAGCCGGTCGACTTGCTTGAGGTCGAGTCCCAACGCTTTGCCCACGTCGCGCAGAGCGCTGCGCGGACGGTAACAGATCACGGTCGCAGCCAGCGCCGCGCGCTCGCGGCCGTATTTTCCATAGATGTACTGAATGACTTCTTCGCGCCGCTCGTGCTCGAAATCCACGTCGATATCGGGTGGCTCATTGCGCTCTTTGGAAATGAACCGCTCGAACAGCATGGCCATTCGCGACGGGTCCACCTCCGTGATCCGCAGGCAATAGCAAACCGCCGAATTGGCCGCCGAGCCCCGGCCCTGGCAGAGTATTTTTTGCGAACGCGCGTATTCGACGATATCGTGCACGGTGAGAAAAAATGGCTCGAATTTGAGCTCGGCGATCAAGCGCAGTTCATGCTCGATGTTCTCGCGCACGGCGGCAGGCGCACCCGCCGGCCATCGATAGGCGCAGCCGCGCATCGTCAGGGCGCGCAAATGACTCGTGGGAGTTTTCCCTGCCGGCACGATTTCCTCGGGGTACTCGTAGCGCAGCTCATCGAGTTTGAACGTGCAGCGCTCGGCGATTTGCAGTGTCTGCGCCAGCAACGCTTCCGGGTACAGCTCGCGCAAGCGCTGCAAGGGGCGCAAGTAACGCTCGCCGTTCGGATACAAGGCGTAGCCGGCGGCTTGCAGGGGCGTGCCGATACGAATCGCCGTCAGCACGTCCTGCAGGGCGCGGCGGCCGCGGCGGTGCATGTGCACATCGCCGGCGGCCACTCGCGGTAACTCGAGTGCTCTGCCCAGTGCTTCGAGCAGCTCCAAGCGCCGCGCATCGTAGCCGCAGGTTATTAGTTCCACGCCAATCCACAAGCGTCCTTCGAATCGCTCGCGCAGCCAGCGTCCGTCCGCCTCCAGTCGTTGCAGCGCCGCTTTGCCGGCATGCGGCAGCCAGATGATCAGGCATCCGGGCAGAGCATCGTCAAGATCGGCGCGCCTGAGCGCGTAACATCCCTTGCGGGTAGAGCGGCGGGCTTTGCTGATCAAACGGCTCATGGCCCCATAGCTCGCACGATCGGTGGCCAGCACCACCAGTTTGAGTTCGTCGCCGCAGTTGAGCTCGGTGCCGATGATCAGCGGCAGCTCATGTTCTTTCGCGGCGATGTGGGCGCGTACCACACCTGCCAGCGAGCATTCATCGGTAAGGGCCAGTCCGCGGTAGCCTAAGGATTTGGCCTGCGCGATGAGTTCTTCGGGTTGCGAAGCGCCGCGCAAAAAAGAGAAATTACTCAGGGTATGCAGTTCGGCGTACACGCGAATTCCCTAAGCGAATACTCCGTGCAAGTACCAGCGCTTGGAGCGGCGCTCCTGGAAAACCCATAACCTGGCGCCACGGGACTGACGGGCGACGTAGTAATCGCGCGCTACGCCTTTGCCGTCCCACCAACCGCTTTCGATGCGTTCAGGGCCCTGCAGTATTTCCGGCTTAGAAAGCGGCACAGGTGCGTCCAACAACCAGACCGGGCGCGGCATTTTAGGATCGATCATCCCCTCGCCGCTCTTGGTTGCAGAGGTCAAGCGCAGTTCATGGACGCGCCGCCACGCGGCTTCAGGCCTGTGCTCCGGGATTAGTACAACCCCATACACCGCCTCCTCGCCCAAGCGCGCGCGCAAACGCTCCACCAATTGCGGTGCGGTATCGCGGCTACCGGCGCCCAATCCTGCAAAGACATCAAGCGAACTGGCCGACAGCCCTCGCAAGGAGCCGGAGATGAGTTCCATCCCCCGGACCGGCGCCTTGAGCTTAAGCCGCATGAGTTTTTGGCAGAGTACATCAGCCAGCCGCCGGCGCTCGCTCGTGATGCTTGCCAGACCTAAGTGGATGCGCGACGAGGGCCCTTCCCTATGCTTGAGCCTGAGCTGCAATGTCTGAACGCCGGCCTGACGCTCGCGCAAGAACCGCGCACAGCGCTCGATCAGAGGTTCGAGCGCCTTTTCCAGATAAGCAACATGTTCGATCTCCGTCTCAAAATCACATCGTTCCCGAAAACGTTCACGCGGCACGAATGCTCTGCGCGGCGCGGATTGCCGTGCCAGCGCGATGTCCAGATCCTGCACCACGGCAGGAGCCAATCGACGCGCCAAACCTGCACGCGGCAAGCGCAGCAGCTCGCCCACACGAGTCACACCCATGGCGCGCAAAGTCTGCAACCGCTCGATGTCCCAAGCCGTACAGGCGATGGGTAGCTTCATCAGATGGCCCGGCAGCAGCCGAGGATCTTCGAAATATACGGGCGGACCGGCCGGGTTAGCGGTGCGCGCCAGCCACAGAGCCGCCAGAGTCGACGGCGCCGTGGCGCTGAAAGCCTGCACTGCAAGCCGGCGCCAGCAGGCATCGATGCCGGTATGCAATATTTCGAGTGAACCGAATAGCTTCACGCTGCCCTTGATTTCCAGCAATAAAGCGTTGGGCGGCTCGATGCTGACGAAAGAGGTAAACGTTTGTGCGTGCACGCCAAGCCTTTGCAACGCGGACGGTTCTGCTTCGGTCAGTTCTGGAAATACCGCGGCATACCAAAGCTGCTTTGAGCGCGGCCGGCTGAGGGGTGGCCGGCTGACCGGCTGAGCAGTTGCCACCGGCGCCAGTGCGGGCGTGGGCGTAGCGGCGGCAAATAAGTCTGCCGTCCGCGACTTCGCAGTACGCGATTTCACGGATCACCGAGATCCACAGGTCCGGGTCGGCCGCCTTGCACTTTGAGCAGATCGACATGCGCGCACGGCGAGCCTTTTGTCACGACCAAGCGCAGAGTGGCGGGTGACGATTCGAAGCGATGCCGCTCGGGACGAAATAGCACACCGAGTGCGCCACCCGCCTCGGCTGCCAGCTTCAAACGCCGCAGCCAGCGATCATCGGTGCCTTTCAACCACAGCAGCACCGCGGCGCAGACACCGGAACTCAAAGCCTGCTCAGCAGCCCACAAGGCCTCGGTGGCGGTGGCAGGCCGAACCACCAACAAGCGCCCCAGTTCGATTCCCTGCTGCGCCAAGGCGGGCGCATAGGGTTCATGAGGCGGTGCGATCCAGACAAGCCATGGAGCGGCACCCAAGCTGTCTTGAGTAGTGCCGCGTTGACATTCGACCAGTGCCGGCAAAAAAAGCTGCACTTCGCCGAGGCCGGTATCGTCCAGCAGCACCTCGATAAGCGACGCCGTCGGCCACCCGCCTCCCGGCAAGCGGGCATCCAGCGAGCTTCTACCGGTGGACCAGACCGGACGAGCGGGGGCAGCCGAGGCGTCTTTTAACTTCCAGACGCGCGCATCGGCCAAGATATCCGCAAGCGACGATACCTCACGCGGCATCCACGTCTTTACCACGACGCAGCACACCGACGACCACCCCTTCGATAATCATGGGTTGTTCTTTGAGATCGACACGAATGGGTTCAAAGTCGGCGTTTTCGGGCAGCAGCCACACGATCGAACCTTCTTGCCGATAGCGCTTGACCGTGACCTCATTTTCCAAACGAGCCACCACGATTTGACGATTGCGCACTTCGGGCGTGCGATGCACGGCAACCAAATCACCATCCAGGATGCCGGCATTCTTCATACTCATGCCCTGCACCTTCAGCAAGTAATGCGGCTGCGGCTGGAACAGCTGCGGGTCGATTTGATAGCGTTTTTCAATGTGCTCCTCGGCCAGGATCGGACGGCCGGCAGCTACGCGGCCGATGAGCGGTAAACCCAATTGTTCGCGCAGAATATCTTTCAGTTGAATGCCGCGAGAAGCGCCGGGGATCAAATCGATCACGCCTTTGCGCTGCAAGGCGCGCAAGTGCTCTTCGGCAGCATTCGGTGATTTGAAGCCGAGCGTGCGCGCTATTTCTGCACGGGTCGGCGGCATGCCGCTTTCGGAAATGGCGTTTTGAATCAGCCTGAGGATCTGAGTTTGGCGGGGTGTAAGGTCCGACATGCATCACCTGTATATGTAGACAGTGACTGTCATTATATACAGTCTTTCAACGCTGGCAAGTCGGTCTTTACAACCCTGATTTCCATCGCAAAAGCCCGATTGCCCTTTGTTGGCGCCCCGAGACTTTCGAATTCGGTACCGCTTGCCAGCGATCGCCAATGGCAGTTGCCGGTACTCGCTGCTCGCGCTGAGAGTCACCAACCCTTCACTGCCAAACCGTCGCGTCCGATCCATTCAAGACATCAAATATTCAACGCACCTACGTGAAAGATTTCACGCAGCACAGTAATGCAACGCCAGCGCCATTGACTCAAAGGCCTATTGCTGCAGTCGTAAAAATTACATCAAATCATAACGATGATTTAATTTGTAAGAATCGAACTACAGGAGAATGCGACTTCAGTGGCCGACAAATCGATATTTTCAGTTGCAATCGCCGCGCGAATTTGGCTTTATGTAGGACTGTGTTGCGACGCAGGCAGGCTCGACAGCGTGACTGGACCCGGCTGTGGCAATACTTCGGACTTTTTCCGACACCAATGAATTAACCCTAGGGGAATATTTTTATGAATTTGACAACCACACTTAAGGCCTCTGTCGCCGCGGCTTGCGTTCTCGCATTCGCCGGTTGCACCGACCTGAAGCCGATTCAAGCGCAGATCGACGATCTGAAGTCACAGGTCGCCAAACTGCAGGGTGACACGGCCAAGAACGCGGCCGCAGCGGCTGCTGCACAAGCGGCGGCCAACAGTGCCCAATCGGCGGCTTCGGGCGCGCAGAGCACCGCGAATCAGGCGTTGTCGACGGCGCAATCGAATTCGACTGCCATCGAAGCGATCAACGAGAAGATCGATCGCATGTTCAAGAAGTCCGTGTCGAAGTAAATCCAGCTTTTAGATTCTTAGAGCTTGAGCGCCGCGGTCACTCCGCGGCGTTTTTCTTTGCGGGGGTGTTACTACGCAAAGGGGAGAAATGAGCATGCGCAAGATCGGTACAACGGCATGGTTCGCGACAGCTGTTGTGGGACTCTCGCTGGCTCTCAGCGCCCCGATTGCCTTCGCGGAGGATCCCGTCGGCGTCTGGGTCGGCGATCTTAAAATCTCCGGGGCCGACCTGCATCTCGCGGTCCACCTCCGGCGCGACGGCACGGGCGCGCTTACCCGATCCTTCGACAGCCTGGATCAGGGCGTGCGTGGACTACCTCTCGGCGAGGTTACCGCCAGTGTCGACAGTCTGACTTTCACTGTGCCCAGCATCGGCGGTACCTTCACCGGCACGTGGCAGACCGGGACCAAGCACTGGTCGGGAACCTGGCACCAGGGGCAGGCCGACCTGCCGCTTGAGTTCGCTCGCGGCGAGGTTCTGCCCGCGCCGACGGTCGTCGGGCCGACGGTCGTCGGGCTCGACGGCGACTGGGCCGGCGTGCTTGACATCAACGGCTCGCAGCTGCGTCTTGCCCTGCACGTGAAAACGACGCCGGCGGAAGGCACCACAGCGACGTTGGACAGCATCGACCAGAACGCCCTGGGCATACCGGTTTCTGCCATCAGCCGAGAGGGATCACACGTGCGATTGGAGTTGAAGGCCATCGCTGCGACATTCGATGGCGCCCTCGAGCCCGGCAATCAGACGATAGCGGGCAAGTGGACGCAAGGCTCGCTCAGCTTGCCGCTTACGTTGCAACAACGCCCAGCGGGTGCCAAGCAGCCACTCTGAACCGGCCATAGACGGCGGTTGATCGCACACAACCAGTATCCCTTCTGTTGGGTCGCAATCAGGAGATGTACCGATGGCTTACTCGACACCTCGCATTACACCCTACCTTTTGTATGAGGATCTACGCGGGGCGCTGGATTGGCTCGCAAAGGCCTTTGGATTCAGCTTGCGGCATCCGATCCCAGATGGGGAGCTTACGCACGCGGAGATGCAGGTCGGCGACGACGGCGTCATTATGATGGGATATCCGGGGCCTCAGTACCGAAATCCAAAGCGGCAGGGTCAGGCGACTCAGAACCTTTACGTCCGCGTGGAAGGCTTGGACAATCACTTTGACCGTGCTGTTAAAGCTGGCGCAATTGTCATTGAAAATCCGACTGATCAACCCTATGGCGATCGGCGCTATGGGGTTGAGGACCCGGAGGGGCATCGCTGGTATTTTGCCGAGCAAATTTCTCATACAGCGTGAACCGCGCACTTAGGCATGCCGAGTGGCCCAAGGCAGCCGACTCAGGCTGCCGTCAGTAGCGGATCAGGGCCGATCCCCAGGTAAAGCCGCCGCCGAATGCCTCCAGCAGCAGCAGCTGGCCGCGCTTCACCCGGCCGTCTCGAATACCGGTATCGAGCGCCAATGGTACGGACGCGGCGGACGTATTGCCCTGGGTATCGATGGTAACGATCACCCGGTCCATTGGAAGATCGAGCCTTTTCGCGATCGCTTCAATGATGCGGATATTCGCCTGATGGGGGATAAGCCAATCCAGCTCATCTTTGCGGATGTGGTTGGCGTTCAAGGTCTCGGTGACCAACTGCCCCAAAGTGTTTACCGCGAACTTGTACACCTCGTTGCCCTTCATGAGGACGCTGGCTTTCCCTTCGCGCACCAAATTGAATCCCTTGGACACACCGTCCGGGTACCACAACAGATCCTTGTACCTGCCGTCCGAATGCAGGCTTGTGCTCATGATCCCCGGTTCCTCCGCGGGCTGCAGAATCACCGCACCCGCGCCGTCCGCGAACAGCACGCAAGTGCCGCGATCGTTCCAATCGATGATTCGCGTCAGCGTCTCCGCGCCGACCACGAGCGCGCATTTCGCTTCGCCAAGCCGCACGAATTTATCCGCCACGCTGAGTGCATAGACGAATCCGGTGCAAGCGGCCTCCATGCTGAACGCGGGACAGCCATGTATCCCCAAGCGCTGCTGCAGCAGCGTGCCAACGTTGGGGAAAACCAGATCCGGAGTCGTTGTGCCGACGCAGATCAGATCGATGTCAGCGATGCTGACTCCCGCCGCCTCGATGGCGCGGCGCGCCGCATGCTCCGCGAGATCCGTCGTGGTCTCGCCCTCCGCCGCCACATGCCGTTGCGAGATTCCGGTTCGGCTGCGAATCCATTCGTCACTGGTATCGACAAGTTTTTCGAGATCCGCATTGGTTAGTATTTTTTTGGGCAGGTAACTGCCGGTACCGGTGATTCTTGAGTACATTAAATTCCTTCAAGCTTGGCGCGAAACGCTCAGCCGCTGTGCGATTCGAGCCGTCACGTCATTGCGCGCTTCCAGCACCGCGACTTCGATGGCTCTCTGAAATCCGAACGAATCGGTGTCGCCATGGCTCTTGATGACGATGCCGTTCAAACCGACCATGCTCGCGCCATTATAGCGGCGCGGGTCTATCCTCGATCGCAATGCGTTGAGGCTCGGCCGCGCTGCGAGGTAACCCAGTTTGCGCAGCGGCGTGCGCGAGAACTCCTCGCGCATTGCCTCGGCGATCAGGCGCGCCGCGCCTTCCATCGATTTCAACGCAATGTTGCCCGTGAATCCATCGGTAACCACGACATCGACCTTGTCGGAAAAAATGTCATGCCCTTCGACGAAGCCGACGTAGTTGATATCCATGGCGCCCAGCAAATTGTGCGCGGCCTGGACCACATCGTTGCCCTTGATCTCCTCCTCGCCGATGTTGAGCAGGCCGACGCGCGGCCGCGCGTGAGCGCCCTCCAGATCCGCCGCCAGCACCGAACCCATCACTGCGAACTGGCACAGCTGCGCCGGCGTGCACGACGCGTTCGCCCCAAGGTCCAGCATGTACGTATGGCCGCCGCGCGACGGGATGATCGACACGATCGCCGGCCGTTCGACGCCGGGCAACATCTTCAAGACGAAATGCGCTGTCGCCATCAAGGCCCCGGTGTTGCCGGCGCTGACGCAGGCATGAGCATCATTGGCCTTGACCAGATCGATGGCGCGACGCATCGAGGAGTCCTTCTTGCGGCGCAAGGCCTCACGGGGATGATCGGTCATTTCGACGACATCCTGCGCGAACAGGCAAGATACATTGGCCGGCGTGGCGCCTTTCAACTCGCGCTGCAGATCGGCCTGCCGGCCGGTCAAAGTGAAGCGCACATCGCTGAATTCACGGGCCGCTGCCAGCGCCGCCGGAACGGAAACCGACGGGCCCCGGTCGCCGCTCATGGCGTCGATGGCAATATGGAACGGCGCAGACACGGTGCGTTAAATGCAGCCTTGGAGCGGCACTGGATAGCCGCGCGTAACTTACGGGCTATTCTTCTGCGGCTGCCGCATCGGCCTTGGTCTGCAGCACCTTTTTGCCGCGATAGTATCCATCCCGAGAAATGCGATGGCGCGAATGCGTCTCGCCGCTCTTCGCGTCGATCGACACCGCAGGTGCCGGTAGCGCTGAATGTGAGCGGTGCATGCCGCGCTTCGAGGGGGTCTTTCTGCTTTTTTGAACTGCCATGGGTTGTCTGTCCTAAGCTTAAGTTTTCTTCAACAAATCCTGCAAAGCGGCAAATGGCCGCGACTTCTTCTCGAGCTCCGGCGCCCGACCACAGGTCTCAGCTGTGCTGCAAACCGCGACCAGCGGCAATGCCAGGAGCAACTCTTCTTCCGCCAAATCGCGCAAGCTCACCGATCCGTCATCCATCAAATAGATCTCGCGCGGCGAGTCTGCGGGTGCATCGGCTTCGCTGCTCGCAAACTCAATCTCGCTGTCAGCGGCCACCTTAAAAGCGAAGCCTTGCAGACAACGCTGACAAATCAGCTGCGGATCTGCTTGCACGGCGACGCTCGCGCCGGCACGCCCATCACCCAACCTGGCAAAGGCGAATCGCGCGTTCACCGACCCGCGCGCATCCGCCAATAAGTCCTGCAATCGAGGCAACTCGCTGAGCGGATACTGGCGCTCCAACACGACTGCATCGTCCGCCAGGCGCGCGCAATCAACTCGGTCGGACAAGCCCGATGCCATGGGCCGCGTATAATAGGGCCCGTTCCCACCCCTGTCAAAACGATTCCGGTGCAAGTCGTTGTTTTTGAAGTCTCCGCGTTCACTTATTTTGGCCTCCACTTCGCGCTACCGCCGCGAGCTTCTGGCAAGGCTTGGGCTGGAGTTTTCCTGCGTGGCACCCGGAGTGGATGAATCTCCCAAGCCCGGCGAGCGGCCGGCGGCGCTGGTCGCCCGGTTGGCCAGACTCAAAGCCGCTGCGGTTGCAGCGAAACACCCTCAGGCGTGGGTCATTGGCTCCGACCAGGTTGCCTCACTCGGCGCCGACCAGGACGAAGAATTGATACTGGGCAAGCCGGGTACCGAGGCGCGCTGCATGGAACAATTGCAGCGTTGCTCCGGCCGCACGGTAACGTTTCTCACCGCGGTTGCCGTGCTGAGACAGGATGACAGCGCGCTGTTCGAATTCATCGACACCACCCGAGTGATGTTTCGCGTCTTGGACCAAGCGGCCATCCACCGATATGTTGTGCGCGAGCGACCGCTGGATTGCGCGGGCGGATTCAAGAGCGAGGGGCTCGGCATTTCGTTGTGCGAGTCGATCGACAGCGCGGATCCCACCGCGCTGATCGGTCTGCCGCTGATACGCTTGAGCGGGATCTTGCGCGGCGTGGGTTACGAGTTGCCCTAGCGCGGTTTTCTTGGCGTAGTCGCGCGTTTCCGTGTTTTGCTCTTGAGCGGCGTGATGGCATCGAGCACATCAGCCAATTCCGCGGGTAACGGTGCGCTGACATGGAAGGGAACGCCCGAACCCGGCCAATCGAATGCCACGGATTGGGCGTGCAGGAAGGTGCGTTTCAATCCACGTCCTTTCAGATCGGCATTGCGCTCGCGATCGCCGTACTTGTCATCACCCAACAAGGGATGTCCGGCAAAGGACGCGTGCACGCGAATTTGATGGGTGCGTCCGGTCGGGATATCCACCTCCATCAATGTCGCGAGCGCGCCAAAGAACTGCACCGGTTTGAACACGCTCACGGAGTCCTTACCCGCCGCGGCGACGCGCACATGCCGCTCACCGTGTTGGCGATTATCCGTGGCCAGCGGCGCATCAATCCTTTTGGTGCCCAGCTGCCAGCTGCCCGCCACCAGCGCCAGGTAGGTCTTGTGCATGCCGCCGTTGCGGATCAGGGCATGCAGAGAGGTCAGTGTGGCGCGGTCGCGCGCCACCAGCAGGCAGCCGCTGGTATCGCGGTCAAGACGGTGCACCAACTCCAGGGTCTCTCGCGGCCGTGAAGCTCGCAGCGCCTCAATAACGCCGAAACTCATCCCGCTGCCGCCGTGCACCGCAACCCCGGCGGGCTTGTTGACCACCAGTAAGTGACGATCCTGAAAGATAACCGCCCGCTCCAGCAGCTCCAACAGGCTGCTCGAGGGCCGGCCCGGCTCCCCGAGCGCATCAATCCGTACGGGGGGCAACCGGACTTCATCGCCCTCCTGAATACGGTACTCAGCATCCACGCGCTTGCGGTTAACCCGCACCTCCCCTTTGCGCAACAGCCGATAAACCCGGCTGCGCGGCACGGTTTTGAAATGCCGCATCAAAAAGTTGTCGATTCGCTGACCTGCTTCATCGGCGAGGATGGTGCGCACCGTGAGCGGGCTTTTTGATGGCTGCGAGGGCGGCAAATCGCCGGCGGGAATGTTCATAGTTTCACTTGTTGTCGTTCATCAATGTTCTAAGGTATTGATTACATTGACCCTGGCGGGCTGTCGTGATACTGTCTTAAAACCTTGTCACGCGCGACAACCTTTGAGGGCTTAGGGCTCGATTCTAGGTGTGGCATATAGACACAGGTTTCGGTGGCCCCCCATCCGTTGGGGAGCCGCATATTAGTTGGTTCTGGAATACCAGACCATCGCTCGGCCGATGAGACTCGCGCGAACTCCTAAATCTTAGGTTTC
>Ga0210388_10002568_pt1 | contig 14112 bp, 9 predicted proteins | sample IncBWC19OmetaG_FD_155485 | JGI IMG/M metagenome (GOLD analysis project Ga0210388, IMG submission 155485) | Forest soil microbial communities from Barre Woods Harvard Forest LTER site, Petersham, Massachusetts, United States - Inc-BW-C-19-O ...
TGGAGTGGGAAAGAGCACAGTGCTGGAAGGTCTCGCCACGGCATTCAGCGTTCCCATGCGCCGCCGCTCTCTTTTTCACTGGCGTCCACAACTGCTTGCCAAGCGCAGAGACAATCGTCCCGTCACAGATCCACACGGCCAGTCGCCGCGCGGATCCCTGGTTTCGATGGCCTATCTCTCCGTGTTCTTCGCGGATTGCTGGGCAGGCTACCTGTTTGTAATTAAGCCTCGGCTCGTGAGAGCCGGCTTCGTGCAGTTCGATCGCTACTTTCATGATGTGTTGGTGGATCCGCGACGCTACCGCTATGGCGGTCCCAAATGGTTCGCGGAGCTTCTTTGCCGGCTGCTTCCGGAGCCGGACTTAGTGATTCTTCTGGACGCTAACGAGGATTTGATCCTGTCGCGAAAAACTGAACTGACGCGCGCCGAGATTCAACGCCAGCGCCAGGCATACGCCGAATTGCGATTCCAGCGAGCGAAGGAAGTTTGCGTCCGGACGGATGCTGGAATTGAGTCAACTCTCGAAGCATCCGCCACGGCCGTGGCGGAATTCATGAAGCAACGATTCGACAAGAGGATCGGACATTGGATGAAGGTGGTCTCGTGAGGAGTGCAGCCATTGCGATCGAGGCAGCTTCCCGCTTTCGCGGGTCCGCGGACACGCTCGACGAGGTATTGAGGTTGTTTCTCGGCTGGGAGCAGGCGGATCCTCTGCCAGAGGCTGAGGACCTTCCCAACAATGGAGCCGCGCTCCCGGACGTGGTGGTGTCCCGCAGCCAAGCGTCCAGCGTCTGCAAACAATTGGCTCGCCAGGGTTACACGCGCCAGCATCGCTTTGCCATACTCCCTTCGCGAACCCAGCCTCGCTGGCTTCTGCCTCTCACGGATGCTCGCAGAGCGATCGATGGCTTCGAGCTCTACACACCATATTCGCGGGCTACGCGACTGATGAAAGCGCTCGTGGTTCGCGTCCGGGCGATTGGATGGGAAGGGTGGGTGCGGCACAGCGTCCTGATGGCGGCGCGGGCTCCTCTGCCAATCGAAAGACTCGCGACGGAAATCACCGGCGAGAGCCACTTATCGTTCGCGGTTTCCCTCGGCACTCCGGGGCCGGTCCAGAAAGTAACCGTCCAGGTGATGCGCTCCGACGGCAAAATTCTGGGCTACCTGAAAATGCCGCTTAAATCTGGCGCGGAGCAGCGCCTGCGCCATGAAGCGGACACCATCGAAAAGCTTCAGCGCTTCGCGAAATTGCGCGCCCATATTCCCCGGCTGCTTTTTGCAGGTTCATGGGAAGGTCGTTTCGTTGTCTTCCAGTCCGCGATTGAGGGCGAGGCAGGCCCGGTGCGCATGACGGAGCGCCACGAGGAGTTCCTCAAGATTCTGCAAGATTGCGAGCCAGTGATGGTGCCCGGACGAAAGCTGGTGCAGCGAATCGCACAGCGGTGGGAGAAAACTGCGCCCCGGCTCGAGTCGAGCTGGCAGGGACTGGGGCGCGAAGCGCTCCGAGTCGCGTCGCGCGAGGTGGATTCCGTCTCGATTGAGTGCGGCGTGCAACATGGCGATTTTGTTCCGTGGAATACGCGCGTTCAACCCGACGGCTTGATCCTGTTCGACTGGGAATCGGCCGCGTGGGAAGCCCCCACGCTTTGGGACCGGTTCCATTTCTTGGCACAGACGGAGTGCCACCTGAACCAACGGCACGACGAATCGGCGGACGTGCGCGCAGAGAACCGCGCATTGTACCTGCTTTATTTGTTGGCTTCCGTGGCGCAGCTGGCGGATGAGAAATCCATTGGCTTCACGTTGCGCTACCGTGAAAGACAACTCCAGAAGCACCTCTCCGAGCCCTCTCAGGCAGCTGTGGCGGATTGAATGCCTCGCCGACTTTATCCGGCCATTGTCACGATACAGGGAGAATCCAGGACGGGCCGAGACGAAACGAAACACTTGGTTGCATCGCCTTCCATGACTGAGCAACGAAAAAACCGAGTATTGCCTCCCGGATTCGGAAAACTCGGGAGAAGATGGGCTCGTGCAAAGGAAAAGCTTCAGGAGCAGAATTCTGTGCAGCGCTGGGTTGCACGCAAGATGCTTCCACTGACCCAAACTTTAGGGTTCAGTATTTGCGGCGATCACTTTTACGAACCCATCCCCAATGTCGATCTTATTCGAACGACATATGTTGAGCGGACGAGGACGCTGCGAGGTTTTTGTCCCGAACCTGCTTGGGCGAACGACGCGACCAACGTCCTTTCAACCTTTCTGCCAGAGTACCTTTCCAGTGAAACGTATCTGAAATACGGTAAGAAGAACTGGTTTTATAGCGGATGGGATGCCGCTTACTACTACTGTCTAATTCGGTCGAGAAAACCTCGCAGCATCACAGAGATCGGCGGTGGATTCTCAACCTCGATTGCGGGAGATGCCTTACGACAGAATGCTCGCGAGGGGCGCCCCGGCGAAATAGTTTCCATCGATCCCTACTTTCGAGGGAACACTTCCACAAGCTTCGCTCGAATCATCAAGAGCGAACTTCAAAAACTTGATGTCGAGCAGCGGCGCTCCCTGCTAAGTGCCGACATCTTGTTTATCGATTCAAGTCACGTGTTGAAGTGGGGAAGCGACGTTCTCCATCTGTTTGAGGCTTGGATTCCGTACGTTCCTGTGCACACGCTGGTCCACGTACACGACATCTTCACGCCGTTCGATTACCCGAAGCAATGGATGGTACAAGCGAAGCGTTTCTGGAACGAACAGTACATTCTGGAGTCGTTCCTAGCTTTAAATAATTCCTTTCGCATTCTCTGTCCAATTTATTTCCTCTCTTCGATGGGTCAATTTAAAGCTGTTGCCGAACGTCTCGGTCATCCGGAATTGACGGCCGCCACCGGCGCCGCTATGTGGCTGGAAAGGGTTGCCTAGATCGCCATTTATGATCGAGTTGCCCAAAATCTGGGAATTGCGCGGGGGGATCACTTGGGCCGCCCGCTGAAGATTCTTCTTTCTGCATACGCGTGCGAGCCCGGCAAGGGTTCCGAGCCGGGCGTCGGGTGGAACAACGTCCAGCAGGCAGCCCGTTTCCATGACGTTTGGGTGCTCACTCGCTCCAACAATCGCGCGTTGATCGAGGAAGCGCTGGCTGTGGAGCCCATGCCGAACGTGCATTGGATCTACTTGGATCTTCCCCGCTGGGCGAGTTTTTGGAAGAAGGGCCAGCGCGGCATTCACCTCTATTATTCGCTCTGGCAGATTCTCGCGTACCGGAAAGCACGAAAGCTGCACCGCGATGTTGGCTTTGATTTGGCCCATCACGTCACTTTCGTGAATTACTGGCTTCCTATATTTCTGCCGTTTCTCCCGATTCCATTCATTTGGGGACCCGTGGGCGGAGGCGAATCGACGCCGCGCAGTTTTCGCGGCTTTTTCGGTGTACGCGGAAGGATCTATGAGGCTGCGCGCGAGTTGGCACGCACTCTGGCCGAACTGAGCCCCTTTGTGCGCATTGCTGCGCGACGTGCCGCAATTGCACTCGCGACGACGAAGGAGACCGCGGCGCGCCTCGAAGCTCTCGGTTGCAAGAAAGTTTCCATTCTGCCCGAAGCTGCGTTACCGATCAGCGAAATCAACGAACTTCGAGCAATTCCTTCCTGCGCGAGTGGCACGTTCCGCGTATTGAGTCTCGGGAGGTTCCTGCACTGGAAGGCCTTTGAACTAGGCCTACGCGCCTTCGCGCGATTTCAAGCCCGCGTACCGAACGCGGAGTACTGGTTCATCGGTGACGGTCCAGAGCAGCGCTCACTGGAGCGGTTGTCGCGTGAGTTGGGAATCCATAACAAAGTCGTCTTCTGGGGCTTCCTTTCGCGGGATCGTGTTCTTGAGAAATTGGCAGCCTGCGACGTGCTGCTTTTTCCCAGTCTGCATGACTCCGGCGGCTGGGTAACTCTTGAGGCGATGGCTGCGGGACGGCCCGTGATTTGCCTCGATCTCGGCGGCCCGGCACTGAGAGTCACCGAAGCCACAGGCATCAAGATTGCCGCAATCAATCCTGAGCAGGCAACAGCGGATATCACGGCTGCCCTCGAACGCCTTGCGACAGATCAACCGCACCTTGCGTCGCTCGCTCAGGCGGGTCGCCAGCGCATTGAGCAGGAATTCAACTGGGAGCGAAGAGGTGCACACCTGGCCCGTCTCCGCGACCAGGTGGTGAACACATCGGAGCAGATGGCTCAGCGCGATCGCCCGCTGCGAATTCTCATTTCGGCGTACTCGTGCGAGCCCGGCAAGGGTTCCGAGCCGGGCGTCGGGTGGAACAACGTCCAGCAGGCAGCACGTTTCCATGACGTCTGGGTGCTCACTCGCTCCAACAATCGCGCGTTGATCGAGGAAGCGCTGGCTGTGGAGCCCATGCCGAACGTGCATTGGATCTACTTGGATCTTCCCCGCTGGGCGAGTTTTTGGAAGAAAGGTCAGCGTGGCGTCCGCTCCTACTATTCGCTCTGGCAGATTCTCGCGTATCGGAAAGCAAGAAAACTGCACCGCGACGTTGGCTTTGATTTGGCCCATCACGTCACCTTCGTGAACTACTGGCTTCCTACATTTCTGCCGTTTCTCCGGATTCCCTTCGTTTGGGGGCCGGTGGGCGGAGGCGAATCTACGCCGCGCAATTTTCGCAGTTTCTTAAGTCTGCAAGGAAGGATGTATGAGACTACGCGCGAGGTCGCACGCGCTATCGGCGAAGTGAACCCATTCGTACGTTTTACTGCCCGCCGGGCCGCAATGGCGCTGGCGACAACGCATGAGACCGAACAGCGGCTTCGCGACCTGGGATGTAAAAATGTCTCCGTATTCACCCAGGCGAGTTTGCCTGCCGAAGAAATTCATCAGTTTGCTGAAATCCCTCCGCGCCACGACCCTCCGTTTCGCGTTTTCAGCATGGGCCGGCTCGTGCATCTCAAGGGATTCGATTTGGGTCTGCGCGCCTTCGCGCGATTTCACGCTCGCTTCCCGAAAAGTGAGTATTGGCTGATCGGCGACGGCCCCGAACGCAAACGCCTGGAGCAATTGGCAGCACAGCTGGGTGTGGCCCAAGCGACAAAATTTTTGGGAACGATGCCGCGCGAACGGGCCATCGCCACTTCAACCGAGTGCGATGTCTTGCTATTTCCCGCCCTCCACGAATCCGGCGGCTGCGTCAGCATCGAGGCTATGGCTGCGGGACGCCCGGTAATTTGTCTTGATCTCGGCGGTCCGGCGTTGCAAGTGACCGAAGCTACGGGCATCAAAGTTTCCGCGATTTCCGCCGAGCAAGCGGTGACGGATCTAGCGTCAGCCATTGAGCAGCTCGCCACCGATCCATCACGCCGCGCAAAGTTGGGTGAAGCAGGACGCCTGCGCGTTGATCAGGAATTCAACTGGGAGCGCAAAGGCGTGCAGCTGGCTCGTCTATACGAGCGGTTGGTTAACGCTCCGGTAAGAGTCGTGCCTACAGGAATTCAATTGGAAGCAAAGAGGTGAGCAATGCCGAGTAATGAGTTGCAAGTTTCGCTGGCTTCGAATCGAGGGACCTGGATGCGCACGGTTCTCTGGCTTGTGGGCTTAGCGCTGCTTTTCCTTGTGTTCGCTCAACTCGCAACAGGCAGTGATCTCTTCTGGAACGACTCTACCTTGCTCGTCGCGGCCGCGATTCTTTCCGTCGCTCTTTTCGTCGTCTTATCTCGGGCGAGAGCACAGGGAATCGATGCGAGGAAAACCTTCTTGATGTCGGCAATGACGCTGCTCTGGTTCTTGCTGATTTCCGAGCAGGTTTTCGTCCATCACTTCAACTCGGCCGCAAGCGCATCCAAGGGGAGCTTCGGCGTAGAAGCGTTCCAGCAAGTTGCGGCGTGGGTGCTTGCCGGTTTTGTGCTTCTTTTGATGACCTTTGCTCGACCGCAGTATTTAAAAGAATTGTTCTCCGGAGCCTTCAAGTGGGTTTCGTTGTTTGCGCTTCTCGCGGTGGCATCGGTACCTTTGTCTTCAAATCCAAAGTATTCCCTCGCATGGGCATTCAAACTCGTACTCACCATCCTCTTGCTACGCGCTTGTGCCAGCTCGATGGAAGGAAGTGAGGACGTGATCTCGTTCTTGTATACCTTCCTGGCGGGCTTTTCCGCGGTGATTGTGCTTCGCCTCGTAGAGACCTTTACGGGACCCGAGTCGGTATTTCAAGGCGGTAGGATGAATGAGATCGCCTCACCCACTGGACTTTCCACTCTCGCTGGTATTCTTCTTCTGCTATCGATGACTCTTTTTGCTGTTCGCCGCCGGGGCTGGCTCCTGTTCATTGTCGGCTTCGCAATGCTAGTGATGCTGCTCGCAGGTGGGAAGACGGGCATCGTGGCCGGCGTGTTCTCCGCATTGTTGTTCTTCGTGTTGCAAAAGCGAATCCGTTACGCAATCGGCTCGCTCGTAGTTTTTCTAGTCATTGGTGCAGTTCTGCTTGCCACAACCCCGCTTGCGAAATACCTGGAGGACTACGGACGGTCCGGAGAAGCTTCCACAATTACCGGCCGCACGGACCTCTGGACCGCTATTTGGCCCGCTATTCTGGAACGACCGATAGTAGGCCACGGGTACGTGGCTTCGCGGTTTTTGACCTTCGATTTAGGTGAAGACCTGGGATGGGAGCCCCCGCATACGCACAATTCTTTCTTGGAGCCGCTATACAACAATGGAATTCCGGGGCTTCTTCTGGTGCTGATTATGAATTTCATAATCGCGAGGAATCTCCTCCTGGTCATAAGACACCCCGCAAGCCGGCAGGCCTATTTCTTAGGCGTGGGAGGGTTTGCGATCTACGTTTCTCTGTTCATAAACGGGATGCTTAAGGTCACCTTTGGGGGGTCGCCCGACATTTGCTTCACGATGTTTCTTGCGTTAGTCGTAATCAGCATAAAGCTCCGGGAAACGGCCGATCGCGCGCCTCTTCCCAGCCGAGCATAAAGTTTTCGGACACCACGTGCTGACGCCATCGACAGTGACTAAAAACAGCCGATTCGCGGCTTCCGCATCTACAGAGTCCAAGCAAATCCTTCCAGTCGGAATGCGCCGGAAAGTGCGCAAACTCGGCCGGGATCTCTGGTTCCAGGCATTCCGTGTATTTGAAAGGCTGGGCGTGCACGTGCTGCCAAAAAGTTTTTACTCGCCCATCCAGGATTATCACTGGCTGAACGCGAACAAGGAATTCTGGATCGGACGGTGCGGACTTAGCGGCGTGGACTGGAACGTGGAACGGCAAATGGAGTGGGTGAAAGAGATCTGCGGGCCTTACCACCGCGAAGTGGAGGGCCTCGGATTCCACGCTGAGTCCGCGGTGCGAGGATGGGGACCGGGCTTTGGACCGATTGAATCGCAGGTGCTGCGTTGCTTCGTGCGGAGCAAAGCGCCGCAGCGAATAATCGAAATCGGGAGCGGGCAATCCACGGTTTGCATGCTGCGGGCGTCCGATCTGAACGCGAAGGAAGGCCGCACGGTTTCGCAGATCACCTGCATCGAGCCATATCCGCGCAAGGCGCTTCGGGAATTGAAAGGCGTAAAACTTTTGAAGCAGATGTGCCAGGCGGTGCCGGCAAGCGTTTTTTCGGAACTTCGCGCGGGCGATTTGCTGTTCATCGATTCGAGCCATGCCGTGAAAGTCGGATCGGATGTGATCCGAATCTACTTGGAAATTATCCCGAACCTGCCAGCGGGCGTATTCGTTCACATTCACGACATCAATCTCCCGTATCTCTACAACCGGAGCACGCTTACGCCTTTCTTCATGCAAAATACGCAGGAAACCGCGCTGCTGGCCGCGCTGCTGACGGGCAACGCACATCTGTCGGTGCTGGCTTCGCTCTCTGCGCTGCATTACGACCAGACACGGGAACTCAAACACCTGCTTCCGGATTACGATCCGGAGGCCAATGTCGAGGGGCTATGCTCCTCCTACAACGATAGGAAGCATTCCCCTAACAGCATTTGGCTAGAGACGCGTTGATGAAAATAGCGCTGGTCCATAACGAATATCAGCAGCCAGGCGGCGAAGACATTGTCTTTGAGCAGGAAAAGCGAATCCTGGAGCGTGCCGGACACGACGTGATCACCTACAAGCGGAGCAATCACGAGATCGAGGAACTCTCCGCGATTGGCCGCGGCGCCATGGTGGTGCGAACCGTCTGGGCAAGCGACACGCACCACGACTTCGCTGCGCTTCTCGAGCGCGAAAAACCAGATGTCGTCCACGTCCACAATACGTTCGCCATGATTTCGCCGTCCATATACAGCGCCTGCCGCAAGCAAGGCATCCCGGTGGTGCAGACGCTTCACAATTTCCGCCTTCTCTGTCCCGGCGCGCAGTTTCTACGCGACGGAAAAATCTGCGAGGATTGCGTCGAGCATAGCCTCCTCCGCAGCGTCTGGCATGGCTGCTACCGCGATTCGCGGTCGGCTACGGCTTCGGTGGCGCTCATGCTCGCGTGGCATCGGCGGGCGGGTACGTGGGACGAACTCGTGGACCGCTACATCGCGCTCACAGATTTTGCGCGCAACAAGTTTATCGCTTCCGGATTCGCCCCAGAAAAGATTGTCGTCAAGCCGAATTTTCTCGACCCCGACCCGGGTGCGAAACAGAGCGCTGGCACAGGCGCGCTCTACATTGGCCGCCTGTCTAAAGAAAAGGGTTTGCACACCCTGCTTGACGCCTGGAAGCTCCTCCCGAAGAGTTGCTCGCTTGATATCGTCGGGGATGGTCCTGAAAGGGAAGAACTCGAAGCCGAAGCGCACCGAAGTGGACTGTCTTCGATTCAATTTCGCGGCCGACTATCGCACGAAGAATCGCTCGCCGCAATGAAGCGCGCAAGTTTCTTGATCTTGCCCAGTGAATGGTATGAGGGCTTTCCCATGACGATCGCCGAGTCCTTCGCATGCGGAACCCCGATCATTTGCTCGAAACTTGGTGCGATGGAAGAGATCGTTGATGACTCCCGCACCGGCCTGCATTTTACGCCGGGCGACTCCGAGGATCTCGCGCGAAAAATCGAGTGGGCTTTCGCACATCCATCCGAACTAGCAACGATGGGCCGAGCGGCGCGCCGGGAATACGAAGCTCGCTACTCTTCAGAGAGGTCCTACATTCAATTGATGACCATTTACGAGCAAACGGTGGCCGCCTATGCTTGAATCCCGCGCCGGTGAGACGAACGCGACTGCGCCTGCATTCCGGGTCGTTGGCGTACGGGTTGATGCGGTTCAACTGCCTGAAGCTGTGGGGCGGATCAAACGGTGGATCGACAATCGCGAGTACGGCAAGTACGTGGCGGTCACCGGAATGCACGGGGTGGCCGAATCGCGGCAGGATCCGCATTTTCGCGAAATCCTCAATCAGGCTGCGCTGGTGGTTCCAGACGGCATGCCGCTCGTTTGGCTCGGGCGGTGGCACGGACATTCTCTGCGCCGCCGCGTGACCGGATCGGAGCTGATGCTCGCATTTTGCCGTGAGACAGGTTCTAGGCCGCGTCATTTCTTCTACGGCGGCGCTCCGGGTGTCGCGGAGGACCTGGCCCACCAGCTTCACGAACAATTCAACATTACCGTGGCTGGCACCTACACGCCTCCCTTTCGCCCGCTCACGCAGGCCGAAGAAGCAGATCTCAGTTCCCAAGTTCAGGCCGCGGCTCCCGATGTTCTCTGGGTGGGCCTCAGTACTCCGAAACAGGAGCGCTGGATGTCTGACCACCATTTAAAACTGAAGGTTCCAGTCATATTGGGAGTGGGTGCGGCGTTCGACATGAACTCCGGTAGGCTCAAGAGGGCTCCAGCGTGGATGCGCGACAGCGGCCTCGAGTGGTTTTACCGCCTCCTGAGCGAGCCTCGCCGCTTGTGGAGACGGTATCTGGTAACAATTCCGCAATCGGTGTGGAGCATTTCGTTGGAGCTTTTTCACATCAGGAAGTTTGAATAAACCCATTCCTCGGCCAGGAAACCACTCGCTTCGGAAAGCTCGACTTCTTCGTTAAGATGCCTTACGTGAAAAAACCTTCTACTCGCAATCACGACCTGCTCCAAACCACCGGCATCTTGTTCATTGTAATGCTGCTCAGCAGGGTTTTTGGTTTCCTGCGCGAGTGGACGGTGGCCCATCAACTTGGTTCCAGCGCCGTCACGGACACCTACTACGCGGCGTTCACCCTCCCCGATCTCCTTAGTTACCTCGTTGCCGGTGGCACGATCGGCATGTTCTTCATTCCCGTGTTCACGAAATATATTACGGAGAAACGCGAGGACGAAGGCTGGCACGTATATTCCACGATCACTACGTGCATGACCCTGGTCCTCATCGCCCTCATCGCGCTTGGTGAAATCTTTGCGCATCCGCTGGTCCGGTTGATCGCGCCAGGATTTGACCCAGCGCAACAAGCCCGTGCCGTCTTCCTCACCCGCTTAATGCTGCCCTCGCAGCTTTTCTTGTTCATTGCCGGCGTTGCGAGTTCCGTCCAGAACGTAAAATCAAAGTTCCTCGTACCTGCGTTAGGGCCCGTCGTCTACAACCTCGGAATCATTCTCGGGGGATGGTTGCTGACTCCGAAGATAGGGGTAGCCGGATTCGCGGTCGGAGTACTGGCGGGCTCGTTCCTCGGATTTTTCGTGCTCCAACTGTTTGGGCTTCGCAATGTTGGAGCGCGTTTCACGCCCAATCTGGATCTGAATCATCCAGGCTTTCGCATGTTTCTGAGGCTTGGCATTCCGATCATGCTGGCTCTTTCTTTTGATGTCACCGACGAATGGATCATCCGCTGGTTCGGCTCGTATCTCACGTCCGCATCAATCACATGGCTCACCTACGCGCGCACACTCATGCGGTTCCCGCAGATCATGATTGGCAGCGCCATTGGAATCGCATCCTTCCCACTCCTGGCGCAATTGCACTCGAAAGGCGAATCGGAAACTCTCAACCGAACGTTGAACACGACTTTAAAGGGCCTCATTCTTTTTCTTGTTCCGCTTTCAGCTCTGGCCATCGTACTGAGCAAACCGGTAGTCTATTTCGCCTTTTCTCACACGCGCTTGAACGCCGCGGATTTTCAGGCCACCGGAGCAGCCCTCGGCCTTTTCTCAATTGGTATTTTTGCCAGAGCGGCTCAGAATTTCATGGCCCGTGGGTTTTATGCTGTCCACGATACGATCACACCCGCAGTAGTGGGCACGAGCGTGACGTTTCTCAGCTTGCCGCTGTACTGGTATTGCGCCCGGCATTGGCACTTCTTAGGCTTGGCCATCGCCAGTTCCGCCATTGCGATTGCGTTTGCAGCGGTCTTGTTCGTCTTACTCGTCCGGCGTACGCACAATCGGGAAGCGGGAGGGCTGCTCCTGTGCCTCGCGAAAGTTCTGGCTTCTTCTGTACTCGTGGCACTGCTTTGCTACAAACTGACGGCATGGCTCGAAGCGCGTCTTGCGTGGCAAAATACGCTCGGTGCTCTCGAGTTGCTGGTGATTGTTACAGCTGTTGGGTTCCCATCCATCATTCTTCTGGCAAAATTGCTTGGTGTGGATGAGATCGATCGGTACTTGCGAAAAATACTCTCGTGGTTTCCGGCACGGGTCGTCGTCGCTCCTGAATAGGAGCTCAGCGCGCCGACAAAAGAGCCACCGAGCGACATCGCGACAAACCGGGTCCTTCTCGTAAATTCGTGGTCCCCGTGGTCGCCTCGGGCAAAATCCTACGCGTTGCACAATGCCATCCCCATGTGTGCCGGCAGTTTAGCTGAACCGGTAGCTCCGCGAATTGTTAGTATGTCGCGCACGTAATTCGGCCAAGCGCGCCCCGCCCATAGCAAACCTAAGCCGTCGTACCCTCCGCAGGAGCTTTGTTCGCAACCTGCATCCTCGTTTCCCCTTTCATCGCGTGTCGTCGCTGCCTGGTAACAAAATTCCCCCTCGGCATGCAGGTCTGCGTCCGAACTCTCATCTGATACACGTCCGCAAAACTTCACGACACAACTCTGGTACGCCCGTACAGGTACCAAAACTGTCCGTCCGCCTAGTATCAAAAACAGATGGGTCTCGCTACCTTAATAACACGGTGTAAACAGTCTGGCCGATGAACACTGCGTCGCCCGCTAATTGACGAACCGTGAGAGCGGCGTGAGGCGACGCCTCACCGGAGTTCCGTTCGCATAAATGGGGGCAATCTTGCGACGCATCGCACAATGGACGTCGGTTTTCGCGCTCACCATTATTACCGCGAGCTGTGCGGGTATAGTTGGCACGCCTAATTCTTCGCCAAATCCAGCTAGTCAGACCATATCCCTTTCTCCCTTAACGCCTGGCGTCCGTGCGGGCGGCACACAGCAATTCACCGCGGTCGTGGCAGGTGTCAGCAACCCGCAACTCACATGGTCGGTAAATGGAATAGCAGGGGGAAATTCAGAAGTGGGCGTGATCAGCAATAGCGGTACCTTCGGTGCGGCCTACACCGCACCCGCCAATGTTCCTACGGCTGCCGCAGTCACGATCCAGGCCACTGCCGCATCAAACGCTTCTCTCACCGTCTCGACCACGGCAAATTTGCTGAACCCCATTCCGCAACTCTCTTCGGTTTCTCCATCGAAGTTGAATGTCGGCGAATTTACACTCACTCTTTCCGGCGCGTCCTTCGTGAACGGAGCGGTTGTGAATTTCGGTTCCACCGTTCTCGCTACGAAATTTGTTTCCTCCTCCGAGGTGACCGCAAGCGGCACGTTGGCATCCCCTGGCGATGGCAGCGTACAGATTTCGGTCACAAACCCGAATCCGGGGTCCATGACATCGAGTCCGTTGAGTGCCCAAATTCAGTCGGGCACGCCGCAAGCGCCGCAACTCTCCGTTTCGCCAACCACCGTGGACCTCCCGACCGGTGGGATAGCGAATACAACTCTTACCGTCGCCGGCAGTCCGACTCCGAACGTCACCTGCGAAACTAACGGTGCTGGTGCTGTGCAACTCTCAGGTTCCACCGTGAGCTACTCCGCACCGAACGTGCTACCAGAAGGCGGTCAGGTCACCATCACCTGCACGGCCGCCAACGCCACTGGCTCAACCACGGCATCGCTGTTAGCGAATATATCGACCGTCATCCCAGAAGGGTATGCGGGTCCCGTACCTTCAACGTATTTTGCAATGCACATCCTCCAGCCAACCGATTGGCCGACGGTCTCTATCGGCTCTTTGGGTAAAGTGACTGGTGTGCTGTGGCCGTATGTCGAGCCTACGAAAGGCCAATACAATTGGGCTCGCCTCGACCAGTTTGTCGATGTGGCGAACGCTAACGGCGTTGGCCTGATGTATAGCAGTGAGGGGGTTCCGCCGTGGGCTGCAGCCGATCCGTCCACCTGTACACCGCAACCACCTTTCGGTACTTATTGCACCAGCACCGTCGCCAATCTGCAAGATTGGGACGACTTTGTGACTCAGCTCGTTACCAGGTACAGAGGACGAATTCAGATTTATGAGCTCTGGAACGAGCCGTCTCAAAGATTCACCGGCACGGTGCAGCAACTCGTCGTCTTAACGCAGCATGAACATGACATCATCAGATCCATAGATCCTGCTGCAACGATTCTCACGCCGGCCGTGGTCGCGGAAGGATATGCGTATCTGGATAGTTATTTCGCTGCTGGTGGAACTATGGATATCGATGCTGTGTCCATGCACGGATACTCGACTCTTACCAACGACATCGCCGAAATGATTACCCAGTCGATCTCCACTTCCATAAAGAGCGTGATGAGCAAGTATGGTCTTTCAGCCAAACCTCTCTGGAACACCGAGACATCCTGGGGACCACAGAACGAGGGCGCGATAACCGACCCCGACCTGCAAGCCGCGTTTGTCGCTAGAGCGTATTTCCTCGACTGGTCCATCGGAATTTCGCGCTTCTATTGGTACGCGTGGGACAGCCCCGTCGTCGGTACCCTGTGGACTCCGGGCAGTGCTCCCTCCGAACCCGCCGTCGCGTTTGAGCAAGTTCGCAACTGGATTGCCGGGGCGACGATGCCTCAACCCTGCTCGACCAATGGTGCCGCTTCCGCCTATCACGCTGTTTACACTTGCGAT
>Ga0210388_10002569_pt1 | contig 14111 bp, 7 predicted proteins | sample IncBWC19OmetaG_FD_155485 | JGI IMG/M metagenome (GOLD analysis project Ga0210388, IMG submission 155485) | Forest soil microbial communities from Barre Woods Harvard Forest LTER site, Petersham, Massachusetts, United States - Inc-BW-C-19-O ...
CTTTCAGCAGGTTGTTCCCCGCGCTGAATGCGATTCGAATGCCGTAGCGCTCAAACGTTTTTCCCGCCGTACGTTCCGAATCCGGAAGATAGGTATTCGCCAGTCCCTCGGCCGCCAAAGGCCCCAAAGTACCCGGCCAGTTAAACGCTTCCTTTCCCGCATCCGTTCGAATCACTACCGCCCGCCGCAGCGCGTGCCCGGCTCGCGCTCGAAACCCGCCGTTCAATTTCACAAAGTATCGCGGATCTTCGTGCAGCACCGCCGGCAGCAAAAACGTGCCAAAAAAATGGCTCGAAGCCCCGCTGGCCATGGACGACCCAAATCGCTTTCCGAATCCCTCGCCGCCCTGTCCATAACCAGCTAGGGTGCCCCGCGCCTCGCTGATTCCTGCCGCGGCTGCGGAACTCAGAATTTGCGGAGGCGATATGCTCTTGTCCAGGAACAACTCAAATTTCTGCAACGAACTAAGCGATCCTGGCGTGGTCGCCAACTCTGGATAAAAAAACGACTTCTTCGTGATCAGACCCATGGGGGTCTGCCAGGTAGTTTTGTCAGGCTTCTGCGCGGCGCCAGCCGTATCCTGCTTCGGGACTGGCGCATCAGGCAGATTCGCGCGGTCCGGCTGGTCCTGCGCCATGGTGGCCCGGCTCAGTAATATGACTATCACTGCGGTCAGCAAAACGTGGCTAGGTCGTCGCATCGGAGCAATCTTATCATGCCTCCTGTGATGCTTGTCTTCCACTCAATCGCCACATCTATTTTTATTCCGGGCGCCGCCGTACTTCCTCGAACGCGCGACGACGGGCACTCGACTAGGGCGCTTTCTCTTAGTTTCGGATTGGTTTGCGCCGCCAGTCTTCACGCTGGCATCTTTGGTGCGCGAGATAGGATTCTAGAGTTTTAGATTTTAAAAATATCTTAGGTAGTGCTCGCAAGTCCGCCGGAGTCCGTCTGGCGTCACAACGCCTTTTAATTATTGGTTCTCGGCTCGGTAGCTGTTTCTTCCTGTAGATCTTCAGCCTTTTGCCAGCTGGCATTGGGGTCGTATTCTTTCATACCCTTGGCGAGCACCTCGGTCTTCTTCCCGAGATCTTTCTGATACACTTCTCCATCCTCGCCAACCATAAATGTCATCACGCCCGACGAGCCGTATTCCGCCGGGTACGCTACGAAAGCGAAGCCCTCGGTCATTTTGCCGCCGGTGATGTAGTTTTTCGCACCGCCTGGCCCATTTTTCCCCTGACGCGCTAGTATATGAAAATAGTAGCCGCGAAAAGGAGTGGGAGCGCCCTCTCGGCTTCTGCCATCTCCATCCACAACCGCCGAGGCCAGCAGCGGCCCGATGGGGCTCTTGGGCTCGCTCTCGGCAGCTTTCCAGTACAGTCCATTGTGCTGCCCCTCATCACTGTAGATTTTCACCGCGTACTCGCTGTGCTGCGCCGAGTGATATTCCTTTTCCGCCGCCACCAGCTCTTCGCAAACACGAATCGTCGATATCTCGTTCTCGCCAATTCTCCGGAACAAAATTTCCTGCTTGCCCGCGTCGGTGTCGAAGTACCACGCGTGGCCCCGGTTCACCAGCGGTATCGGCGTGGGCCAATTCTCCGGGCCGATATACAGCGAAGTCGTTCCGTCCGGTTCTTTCACCAGACGGTGCATTTCCTCATATTTCCGCGCGAAATTCGCGCGGCTCTCGGCGTCCTCGGTTTCGTCTCCCGACGAGACGATTTGCTTTCCGTCTGGCCCGAGAATATCCAGCATCGCTTTTTCGTCGCCGCTGCGTACCGCCGCGAAGAGTGCGCTGCTCGCGCCCTCCGCCGATGGAAAGGTCTTCTGACCCGGTTGCTGCGCTATGGAGCGCGCGGGTAAACACGCCGTCAGAAGGACGGCGACTGCTGCCAATTTAAGAAGTTCGGCCCCATGGGACCTGCCAAGGTTTAGCTTTGTCTGTTGCATATCCCTTTTCTCCCAATTCTAAATTTGACGGCTTGCCATCAACACAACGATCCTTGAATACATACTTTCAACTAGTGAGGCTTTCCGCCTCCCCCGCCGTGAGATCCGCCTCCGCCGCGCGCTTCTCCGCCACCCACGCTGGCGCTTCCGCGCGACGAATAGCTGCGCGCTTGTCCGCCGCGGTTGTAGCCGCTGAAGGCGCTCGAACGCGTCCCACTCTGGCCGCGTGGTTGCGCGTATCCGCGTGCCGCTTGACTGTTTCCGTTGAAAGCCCTGGCCGTTGCTCCAGAACGATTATTCACTGCGCCGCGCCCGGCGTTGGCAGGTCTGTTTCCTGCGTTTGCGCTCGCGCGATTTCCACCACGCTCGCCATTAAATCCGCCTCGGCCGCCGTTGACTCCCCCGCGAGCCCCTCCTCGATAGAAATTGCTCCGGTTGTAAAACGTATTGCTCCGTGAGTAGTATCTGCCGCGGTTATACATCGCGTATCCACCACGCCAATTAAATCCCCAATTGTTCCAGCCCCATCCATATCCGCCATAAAAACCGATTCCGAATCCCAGTCCAAACGAAAGATACGGCCCGCCATACCAAATCCCTGGATATTGGTACCAACCCGGCCATGGCCCTACAGGACCTCCGTAAACCAGCCAGGGATCATACGCGGGGACATAAACGACATCCGGCTGAGCAGGTTGAATCTCGACCGTCGAGTCTTCTGCGGTTACGGTTTGCTGCGGCGTGCTCTTAAGATTGCCCGCCTGTTGCGCTCGCCGGCGCATTACCTGGACCGCATCCATCACATCCTGTTGCTGGTTGTAATAGGCATCGCCTAGAGACGAGGTCCACGACAGGTTCTTGTCCATATTTCCGAGCACCGATGGAAATGCAGCGAGCGCCTTCACGCTCGCGTCCCATGGCTGTTGGTCTACTTCTTGCCCCAACGCTTCGCCCTTCAAGTCAGGATGCGCTTGCACCCATCGGTCGGCCTCCACGATCTGCTCAGGAAACGTGGATGCCGCCAAAATCTGCGCCACTAGCGAATCCGGATAGAGCGCGATCGGCGCTACCAACTGCTGTATCTGCTCGGGTGTCTGTGGCGTATGTTGTGGCGCCTGGGTGTCCTGCGCCTGGGTGTCCTGCGACTGGATCTGAGCCTGCGGCGGCGCTTGCGCATCTTGGCAGGCCGCCAGGTTCCGAGGGCCATCCGCGAACAACACTCCGAATGACAACCCGGAAACCAAAATCCGCTTAGCCCATCGAGGCCTGAAAAACCCTGCGGCACGTGCGAAAATGTTCATGTTCATGAATCTCTTCTGCACCTTCATGGCTTGAGGCCTCCGGTGGATGTAGATGATCGAAACGCGATTTAAGTTGACGAAAAGATTCTTTTCATCATCCTGCCCGTCTGGCCCGATCTGTTAGGTGGGTCCAAATAGTCCAGGGACATTTGATTAGCTTGCGGCCGCCCGATCCGTTGTTTCTTCAGCTTTTCGCCGTCGACGATTTTCGCCCTATCTCGAGCGGACAGATCCTGTACTCGAATGGGACTGCAAACATCATCACTACAGCAGGCTATCAACTGCCTCGAGAGCAGGCTGTACAAAAAAGAACACTCCCTTGACCACTGAGGCGGAAGGCGACGCTTCCTAGGCGCAGTAGCCGACCCAGCATTTCGCTTCGCTGCGACGCAGCGGCCCTCATTCCATCAATCCACAGCGAAATGCAGAAGTGGTATCCTTTTGCTGTTCCTCTTTCCCGGAAAAATCCGAAGAACGCGAGGATGCTCCGCGTGTCAACTCTTCCAAATGAAAACACGGCGAACACCCTGCAAGTAAACGGGGTTGAACTCTATTACGAGACGCAGGGCGCCGGGGAACCGCTCCTGCTCCTGCATGGCGGCAGCGGCTCGCACGAGGATTGGGTCTACGCCGGGCGCGACGAGTTCTCGCGCGAATATACTCTCATCATGCCGGACGCTCGCGGACACGGCCGCTCGACAAATCCCGCCATGGCAATCACCCACCGCCAATGCGCTCTCGACACGTTCGCCCTGCTCGACCATCTCGGCATTAACAAATGCAAGGCCATCGGCCTGAGCATGGGCGGCAACATCCTTCTCCACATGGCTACGCTTCAACCGGACCGCATCGAAGCTATGGTCGTCGTCAGCGCCACCATGTATTTTCCGGAACAAGCCCGCGCCATCATGCGCCAGGTTCCCATTGACGACCAGCCGCCAAGGGAATGGGACACCATGCGCAAGCGTCACAAACACGGCGACGGGCAGATCATGGCTATTTGGGAATGGCTACGCGGAATGGCCGACAGCCACGATGACATGAATTTCACACCACCCGCCCTGTCCAGAATCACCGCCCCAACCTTAATCGTGTACGGTGATCGCGATTTCCTCTATCCCGTTGAGATCGCGGTCGATATGTATCGCGCCATTCCCCAGTCCGCCCTTTGGGTGGTACCCAAAGGCGGCCACGGACCGGTTTTCCTCGACGCCGCACCCCTGTTCGTCAAAACCTCCCTCGCGTTTCTACGCACCTAGTACAGCGTCCCCGGCCACCTCCTACCGTGCTATCATCGCTCACACTCCGTCACCCAGCCCCGCCAAATGGGAGAACGTCATGAAACGCACCCTTCGCATCGTTGCCATCGTAGCCGTGGTTTTGATCGTTCTTGTGGTCATCGTTCCTTTTCTGATTCCCGTCGACAAGTTCCGCCCCACCATCGAGGAAAAAGCATCGCAAGCGCTCGGTCGCAAAGTTGAGCTCGGCAATCTTAGTCTCTCTCTGATCAGCGGCTCGCTCTCCGCCGAAAGTATTTCTATCGGCGACGATCCCAAGTTCAGCTCATCGCCGTTCCTCACCGCAGAATCCCTGAAAGTCGGCGTCGAGATCATGCCTCTCATCTTCAGCAAAACTCTCAACGTCACCGGCATCACCATCGAGAGTCCCCAAGTCGTTCTTCTTCACAATCCCGCCGGCCAGTGGAACTATTCCACTCTCGGCGGCGCTGCCGCCAAGTCTCAACAAGCGCCGACATCGACTTCGCAGGCCGATCTCTCCGTCCAGAAATTTTTGCTCAAGGACGGCCGCATCGTCGTCGGTTCCACGGCCAGCCAGAAGCGCAGCACCTACGATCACGTGAGCGTCGTCGCCTCCAACTTTTCCATGGCCTCCGGGTTTCCCGTCTCCGTCACTGCCGACCTTCCTGGCGGCGGAAACTTCAAGCTCGACGGAAACGCCGGGCCCATCGACCAGACGGACGCTTCCCTCACTCCCGTCGATGCCAAGCTCGAAGTCGCCTCTCTCGATCTCGCCTCCATTGGCTTTGTCGATTCGAGCGCCGGTCTCGGCGGCCTTTTCGATCTCAGCGCCAATCTCTCTTCGCAAAATGGCGAAGCAGAAACCAAGGGCAACGCAAAAATCTCCAAGGCTCTTTTCATTGCCGGTGGCTCCGCCGCTGGCGTTCCGGTCACCGTAGATTTCGATACCAAATATGATCTCCGCAAGAGCACCGGCGTGCTCGATCCCTCGACGCTCAAGATAGGCAGTGCCGCGGCCCATCTCAACGGCACTTATCAAACCGCCGGGGAAGCCACGGTCGTAAACATCAAACTCGACGCCAAGGATATGCCCGCGAAAGATCTCGAAGCTTTTCTCCCTGCGCTGGGCATCATTCTTCCAAAAGGAACTTCACTTCAAGCGGGCACACTCAATGCGGATCTGGATCTCACCGGTCCTCTGAGCAAGCTAGTTACGACCGGCGACGTCGGTCTCTTCAACGGAAAGCTCGCGGGCTTCGATCTCGGCTCGAAGATGAGCTCGATCGCCTCGCTCGCGGGTATCAAGAGCGGCAAGGATCTGGATATTCAAAAACTCACCACCAATCTCCGCATGGCTCCCGATGGTCTCAAGGCAGAAAATTTCGTCGCGGTTATTCCCTTGGTCGGCAATCTTTCCGGAGCCGGCACTGTCGACTCCAAGAACGATCTTGATTTCAAAATGGCCGCCACGCTCACAAGCACTCTCGGTGCAGTCGGAAGCCCGGTTTCTGACGTTGGTGGACTCCTTGGCAAAGCGACAGGGGGCGGGGGCGGCTGTAAGAGCGGCATAACCGTGCCTTTCCAAATTAAAGGTACGACCGCGGATCCGAAATTCATCCCGGATGTCGGCGGACTAGCCGCCGGCATGCTCAAATCGCAGCTAGGCTGTGCCGCCGGTCTCGGTTCTAGCGTCGGAAAAGACGCCGGCAAAGCTCCAGCCGATGCCATTAACAGCCTCGGCGGCCTCTTCAAAAAGAAAAAAACGCCACAGTAGCCAAGCCGCCGTGGCCCGAGTGTTCGATTTTCCGGTGCGAAGCCGGGATACTTGCGCAACATGCAGGCGCCGATTCGGAAATCTTCAAACAGCGTTTCCAATCCGGTCAGCACTCCCATAGCCACTCCTATGCGAACAATTTCTCACCTTAGGAGACGATCGTCCAGAACTCACTCATACCGGAGCGCGACCATTGCATCGACGCGCATCGCTCGCCGCGCTGGAATGTAGCTGGCAAGAAGAGCCACGGCTGCTAACAGGATTGTGACAACGGCGTAAGTGAGCGGGTCGGTTGCTGCAAGACCGAGCAACAATTTGGCCATCGCGCGGGCAAGGAGGATGGCGAGGACAATACCGACGAACAGGCCGCCGACGACCGGCCTCAAGCTTTGTCCGAAAATCAGCCTGAGGATGTCGCTTCGCCGTGCGCCGATGGCCATTCGAATCCCGACCTCATGGGTCCGCTGGCAGACTAGGAAAGAAACCACACCATATACGCCTACCAGGGCCAGTGCGAGTCCGACGATTCCCAGCACGCCTGCCAGAGAGGCCGCCAGACGAAACACAAATGTCCCGCCGAGCCCGTCGACAACTTGGCGCATAGTGCGCGAATCAATAACCGGCATGTTGGGATCGATTGCGCGGAGTTGTTCGTTCACAGTATTAGCGAGGGACTCCACGGGCAGGGAGGACCGAACCTGCAGCGAACGGAAAGACGTGAAGTTCTGGGAGAGTGGCAGATAAAAGTAGGGTTGCGGATCCGGACTGAGAAAGAAGTACTGGCCATCTCTAGCGACGCCCACGACCGAGATATAGGGCCCGGAAGAACTGATGAAACTGAAGTGTTTGCCAAGGGGGTTTTCGCCAGGCCACAGTCTGTTGGCCAGAGTCCGATTTACAATTGCGACAGGCGGCGCAGTTTCGTTGTCGGAGTCGGCAAAGAGACGGCCTTCGAGAAGAGGGATACGCATAGTTTCGAAGTAAGAAGGGTCGACGAGGTTCGAAGCAATGTCCGGAGGCTGCTGGGGACGGGGCAGAGGATGGCCTTGGACATAAAGATGAGCTGTACGCCCGGGAAACATCAGTGGGACCGCGAAACCCAGGCTGGCTGACGCAATCCCGGGAAGGGCGCGGACGCGGTTCTCTAGCTCCCGATAGAAGATGTTCGTGCGATTTTCGTCGTAACCGATTTGGTGAGGATCGAGCATCACATTGAGGACGCCATCGGGTTCAAAGCCGAGATTCATATGCTCGGCATAGCGTAGGCTGCCGAGCAGAAGGCTGGCAATGACCAGCAACACGAGCGAACCGGCAACTTGCAATACGACGAGAACGCCGCGGACTCCCTGGCGACCTGAGAGAAGAGAATCGTTTGGTGAGGCCGCACGGAGGGCGGCGCTGGGGTCGGTACGGCCGGAGGCCATGGCAGGCCAGAGGCCTACGAAAACTGCCGTGAGAAATACTGCCATCAACGTCGAGACGAACACTCTCCAGTCAAAACGCGAATCCAGCCTATAAGCAAAATTCGCTGTCGATGTGACGGAATGAAGCAGAGAGCCGCTCACGCGGAGGGCGCAGATGCCCATGAGCATTCCCGCGGCCCCGCCTAGAAAAGCGAGCAGCAGACTTTCACTCAGCACCTGGCGGATGAGGCGCGATGGACTCCCGCCCAAGGCCATTCTAATGGCCATTTCACGCTGGCGCGCCGCCCCGCGCACGAGAAGGAGACTCGCCACGTTCACCGAGGCAATCACGAGCACAAGAGCTGGCAGCCCGAGAAACAATCCGGCGATGGAAGGCACGTAGCTAGCGACGAAGGGCGCGGGGCGAGCGAATTTCTCGCGAATCACTCGAACGCGCAGTTCATTGTCGCTATTGGGATATTGTATGGCGAGGCGCGCCGTAACAAGGTCTATGAGACTCTGAGCTTTTGCGACACTGACTCCGGGCCGAAGCCTCCCAAGCAAGGTGAGTTCGCGCTGGCGACGGTCCGTCCAAAAGGTATTTGAAGCGCCCGTCTTCAAAGCGCCCAGCGGCAAATAGCCATCGAGATCGAAAGCAAAAAGCGTGCCATGAAAGTCCTTTGGCGTGACGCCTACGATGGTTGCAGACCGGCCATTGACAAGAACTTGCTTCCCCACGCAACCTTGATCGCTGGCGAAATTCTTTTGCCAATATGAGTAACCGAGGACGACCACGAGGGGATCGCCTGGTTTGTCGTCTTCGCCCGAGACCAGCAGTCGGCCGATGAACGGATGAATACGAAGAGCGGAAAAATAATTATCCGTTACGGCGGCATAAGCAAATTCATTGGCTTTGTCTTTGACGCTAAGCCCTCCTACGCCGAGCTCATAGGCAAACAGATTCGAGAAAGAGTCTGCTTGCTTCTGGAAATCGAGAAAATCGGGATAGGAAAAATTGGAAGCAGTGGCATCGTTTTTCGGCTGCGCGGCCAGAATCATTATTTGCTCAGGGTCTGGCACCGGCAACGGGCGAAGCAGCCAGCCGTTTAATACGCTAAAGATGGCCGTGTTGACGCCGATGCCGAGGGCCAGCGTTAGGACGACAACGCAGGTGAAGCCAGGACTCTTGCGCAATAGGCGAGCGGCGAAGCGAAGGTCCGCGAAAAGGCCCTCAACGGAGGGCCAGCGCCAGACGGCGCGGCTGTCTTCTTCAATCAGGGCTACGTTTCCAAATTCGCGGCGAGCGGCGTGCGCTGCGGCTTTCCTAGACATACCGTCCGCGACCAGTTCCTCGGTTTTTTCTTCGAGGTGTTCGCGAATTTCATCGGAGAGTTCGTTGTAGAGACCGCGGCGTGCGAATAATTGCTTTAGCCAGTTCATCGTTCACCCGTTGCTACGAAGCGAGTAAAGTCGCGAAACATTCCTAGAGAGATGTCATTCGTACCTCAATGCGACTGTGGGTTCGACGCGGGAGGCGCGGCGTGCGGGCAGGTAGGCCGCCATCAGCGCGACCGCAATCATCGCCGCGGCCCCCAACGCGATCGGAGTCGCGCTTCTTGACGGCAGATCGTGAATCAAATGCGTTGCCAGGGTTTTGGCCCAAAACGCAACGGGCGTTCCGATCAGCAGGCCGCCCGAGACCATGCGAAGCGCTTCGCCGAGGACCATGCGAGAGACGTCGCTTCGCGTCGCGCCGAGAGCCATGCGCACGCCGATTTCGTTGACGCGTCGCGCGACAGCGTAGGAAAGAAGTCCGTAGAGCCCGATGGCGACGAGCAGGGCGCCCAGCGCGCCAAACCATCCGGATAGCATGACGATCAATCGCTCCGGAGCGATGGAGGCATCTACTTGGTCGTTCATCGTCGTGATTTTAGCCACTGGTATGGACTTAAGTAACGAAGCGGTGAGACTGCGTACTTCGGGTGCCAAAGCATCAGGGTCGAGACTAGTGCGAAGGGTAATTTGCGAAGAGACGCGGCTCTCTTGGAAAGTATCAAGGTAGATGGTGTGCGGCGGGGCTTCGCGAATGTCGTTGTACTTGGCGTCGCCTACGACGCCGACAATCTCATAGGGCTTGTCGTCAAGATCGAAGCTGAGACGTTTTCCGACCGGGCTGCGGTCACCGAAATAGTAGCTGGCCATGGTCTGGTTGATCATTGCTGCGCGGGGGCCGTTTTGATCTTGTTGGGTGAATTCGCGACCTGAAAGTAATGGCGTGCCGTACGTTTCGAAGTAGTTTGGCGCGACCGAGTTGATGAAAACCATGTCGCGGTGGTTCTCAGGTTTTTCTTCGCGGCCTTCGACGCTCACGCAATAACAGACTCGCGCGCGGCCTGAAATCGGAGTCATGGAGCTGAGCGTGGCTGACCGCACACCCGGGATGGCTTCGAGCCGCCCCAGTAGTTCCTGATACAACCGGGGTAGTTGGTCTTCTTGGTAGCCACTCTTCGACGAATCGAGCGAGACGAGCAAGAGGTGATCGCGGCGAAAGCCAAGGTTGAGATGCTCGAGATTTGAGAGGTAGCCGATAAACAGTGCGGCCGCGCTGAACAACACTACCGACAGGGCCACTTGCGTCACGACCAAACCCTTGCCGAAGAGACGGCGGAGCCTGCTCTCTCCGGCGCTGCCAGCTTGACGTAGCGCGGAGGCCGGAAGAGTGCTCAACACTCGCAGGGCGGGAGACAGGCCGGAAAGCAAAACGGTCAGAAGTGCGACTGCGGCCGTGAAAAGCAATACGTGCAAATCTGGATTTACCTGGATCTCGAACTGCGGTGGCATTCCCCGCGTCCCCTGGCGCGACAAAATGATCCGCGCCAGCGCGCCCGCGCCGAAATAAGCGAGGACCAGGGCCAGCAGGCTGCCGGCCGCGGAAATCAGGAGAGGCTCGGCCAACACCAAGCGGACCAAGCGAAGCTGGCCTGCACCCAGAGCGACGCGCAATGCCATTTCGTGTTGAGCGGCTGCACCACGTGTGAGCAGCAGACTGGCGATGTTGGTGCACGCGATCAGCAACAAGACGCTGACAACGCTCATGAGGACGAGGAGTGGTGTTGTGAATTGCTGGCGCAAGGGCGACGAGAGCCCGGCACTCGCGGGCTCCATTTCAAACTTCATGTTGCGAAGGAACGGGTTTGGATTGGGGGTCTCGACCGTCGAGAAAAACAGCACTGCCATATCGGCTCGCGCTTCGGCGAAAGACACTCCCGGTTTCAACCTGCCCACTAAAGCGATGGATCCCCAACCGCCTGGGCGAGGGTGAAGCTGGGCCACGGCTAACGGCAGCCAGATATCCTGACTGGACTCTCGGCTGAGTCCCACGAATCCGCGCGGTGCGACTCCGACGACGGTCACGGGCACATCTTCCAGGCTGATCTGTTTGCCGATGATGGAGGAGTCCAGATTTAACGCGTTTTTCCAGTAAGACCAACTGACCACGGCTACAGCCTCGGGATGATCCGCGCGGTCATCCTCGGGACTAATCAGACGGCCGAGCGCGGGCTGAAGTCCCAAGACCTCGAAGTAGTTTCCGTCGACAAATCCGCCCTCGACCGTCCGCGGTTCGAAGCCGCTGCCACGAAGTTCGAAAGCTTCGTGAGTTGTGGCGATCAGGCCGGAGAAGACGTGATTGTGGTCACGCATGAGTTGGTAGGATTGCTGGGAAAAGCCGCTCAGCTCCGGCTCACCGGGAAAGCGGTGAAGGAGTTCGACAAGCTGTCCGGGGTCTCGCACGGGCAGCGTGCGCAGCATCAAAGCGTCGATCAGGGTGAAAATGGCGGTGTTGGCGCCGATGCCGAGAGCGAGCGTGAGAATTGCTGTTGCCGTGAAGGCCGGAGTCTTGCGGAGGGTACGCACGGCGAAACGAAGGTCGGCGAAAAGGCTTTCGATGGTGGTCCATTGCCAGACTTCGCGGCTGTCTTGTTCAACGAGCGTGATGTTACCGAATTGGCGGCGGGCGGCGGCGGTGGCTTCTTTTCTGGGCAGGCCGGTCGAGACGAGTTCTTCGATTTTTTCGTCGAGGTGGTCGCGAATTTCATCGGAGAGATCGTTGTACAGACGGCGACGCGAGAAAAGTTGTTTTAGCCAATTCATGATTCACTCCGCGCTAAGACGCATGCAATACCTTCGAACCTTTGGTTAGAGCGGCCACCTATAACTCGGACCTGTCACTCGTACCGCAACGCGACCATGGGATCGACGCGAGAAGCTTTTCGGGCCGGCAATAAGCTGGCGATCAGGGCGATGGTCACCAGCAAGGCCGATGCTCCGGCGAGCGTGAGTGGGTCGTTCGATTGAAGCCCAAAGAGCAGCGAACCAGCGCTCGGAACGGCAGCAAGGACAAGGACGACGCCAACACCAACCCCAAACCCCAGCAGGACCAGGGTTTGTCCCACGATGATGCCGACAACATCTCGTCGGCTTGCCCCGAGAGCCATGCGTATGCCGATCTCGTTTCGCCGCATCGCCACGGTGTAGGAAATCACACCGTACAGCCCAATGGTGGTGAGCAGCCCGGCCAGCGCGCCAAAAAAGCTCGAAAGCAAGGCCATCATGCGCTCGCGCACGAGATGGTCCTCGATATCTTGCCGGAACACACGGAAGTCTGATCTGATTTCTGGATTTAGCTCGTTGAGCTTGGCTCTGAGCTCGGAGAATAGGATCGACGGCGGCGAAGAAGAGCGAATGAAGACCGAAACCCAAGGGCCGAACGCAGGAAACTGTGAAGCGGCACCGAAACTCTCCGGTGGCGTCTCTTCCCGCAATCCCGCATACCTCGTGTTTCTCACTACCCCGACAATCTCGTATTCGGTGGAGGGATAGCCTGGTTCGAGCACCGTTCGAAACGTCTTCCCAATCGGATTTGCGCCGCCGAGATACTTTTGGGCAAACGCTTCGTTGATGACGGTAACGTGAGGCGACCCCTGCGTGTCGCGGTCATTGAAATCTCGTCCTGCCAAAAACGGAATAAGCATGGTCTGGAAGTAGCCCGGGCTTGTCCAAGTGAATTTTGACGAACCTTCGATGCTGTCCAAGTGTAGTCCCAGCGTCCAGCTGCTTCCGTCCAGCGGTACGTGCGTTGAAGTAGCTGCGGATTCCACCTGCTCCATGGAACGGATCTGCTTGAGCAAATCTCGAATGACAGCTCCATACTGTTCTGAATCCCGCAAGTGCATGGGCTCCAGGTTTATGAAAGCCAGCAGAATATCTTTCTCGCGGAATCCGGGATCGAATGTGGCCAGATTGCGGAAGCTGCGGACAAACAGCAGCGCACCCACGAGCAGCACCAGGGAAATAGCGATTTGCGAAACGACAAGGATTCTCTGGAAGGAAAAGCGTTCGCGGCCCGCCGTAACTCCCCGGCTCCCGGACTTGAGCGCGTCACCAGGGGCGGTCCGGGAGGATCGCAACGCCGGCATAAGACCGAAAGCGAGGCAGGTCGTCACGGCAAGCGAGGCGGTGAAGGAAAGCACACGCCAGTCCAGAGCCATGTCGAGTTCCAACGCGTTGCCCGAGGTGCTGAGCAACCACACGATAGTCCGCCCGAATACCTTTGCCAAATAAATCCCAAAGACTGCGCCCCCTGCTGCTAAGAGCAAACTTTCCGCGAACAACTGGCGAATCAAGCGCCACCGGGAGGCTCCGAGCGCCAGTCGCACCGCGGTCTCGCGTTCCCGCGCGCTCGCGCGCACAAGCATCAGGTTCGCAAGGTTCGCACACGCGATGAGTAGAACGAGGCCGGTAATACCCAAGAGGAGCCACAGCGACGTGTCATACTCCTCACGCAGTCCACTCAAACCGTTTGCCGCCGGATACGCCGCGAGACGAAACGCTCGGTAGTCGTTCTGCGACTCGGTGCTGCGTCCAGGCGGAACGGTGGCTTCGAAGATACCTGGACTCATCGCTTCGAGCTGCGCCGTCGCCCGCTCGGTGGTCCATTCCGGCTTCAGTCGTCCCATCACCGTCAGCCAAAAATAATCGCGCCGTGTGAAGGCTGCGTCCCCCGAAGCAAATGCGGTAAGCGAGCAAAACGGTACGGCGAAATCAAAGTTCTTTCCCACTTCAAAACCAAAAAAGCTGGGAGGCGTCACGCCCAGGACTTCCACAGGATGATTTTCAATCAGCAGCTTGCTGCCAATCGCCGAGTCGCGGCCGCCAAACTGGCTCTGCCAGAATCCATAACTGATTACCAAGCCCGGCATGCCGCAGCCCGGCCGGTCGTCCTCGGCGGTGAACAATCGCCCCCTGATCGGCAGCACGCCCAGCACATCGAATGTTTCCCCGCTGACCATCAGGCCTCGCGCGTGCCTGGCTTCCGACCCCTGTCCGATACGGACGTCATTTCCATCGCTGGTCCAAG
>Ga0210388_10002570_pt1 | contig 14101 bp, 12 predicted proteins | sample IncBWC19OmetaG_FD_155485 | JGI IMG/M metagenome (GOLD analysis project Ga0210388, IMG submission 155485) | Forest soil microbial communities from Barre Woods Harvard Forest LTER site, Petersham, Massachusetts, United States - Inc-BW-C-19-O ...
GTAGGGGCGCAGCATGCTGCGCCCCATTCAACGCTACTCGCTACTCGCTACTCACTACTCACTGCTCGCTACTCACTACTCACTGCTCACTACTCACTACTCACTGCTCACTTCTCTCCACTCACTCACCATTCCCAGCCACTCTTCCGCGCCTCCAAGATCCTTCCTTTTCAACCCCCCGCACTCCTGCTAGGCTTACGTCCAACGCGGCGGCTGTTTTTCCGCCTTGCACGCTATGAGTGAATCGCCCGTTCGTCAAAAGGTGAACGACCTCTTCCCCGAACTGCTCGAAGGTTTGCGCCTGCTTGAAGGCAGGTTCCCCGCGAATGAGATTGCCAATCGTGTGGTGCGCGCCGCCATGGGACAGCCCGGCGTTATAGGCGCGAGGCTCTGGCGCGCCGACAGCGGCGAAGCGAAGGTCTGGGCCGAAGCGGGAACACTACCCGCGTCCTCGCCCGCGGGAATCAAGCCGGGATTGCCGAGCGACAGCAGCAAGGATCCTTCGATCTGGGCGGGCGCGCTCGGCAGCGACGATTTCCGTGTGCGCGTTCTTGAAGTGCGCGGCGCGGGGCCGCTCGAGGAGCGCGTGCGCAGCCAGATGGATTTGCTCGCGCGCTTTTCCGCCGTGGTGCTGGCGCTGGCGGAGCGCCGCGGCGCAATGAAAGAACTCTCCAGCATCATCGAAGCCACCAAGAAGCTCAACTCCACGCTCGATCTTGGCGAGCTGATCAGCATCATCCTGCAGATTGCCACACGGCAAACGGGTGCCGAGCGCGGCACGGTTTTTCTGGTGGATCGCGAACGCAATGAGATTTGGTCTTTGGTTGGCCTGGGGCTGGAGCAACAGGTGATTCGTTTGCCGGCGGATCGCGGCATCGCCGGATGGGTCGCGAGGGAAGGCTCCGCGGTGCGGCTGGAAGATGCTTACTCCGATCCGCGGTTCGAACCGGACATCGATCGCAAGCTGGGATTCAAGACGAAACAACTGATGTGCCTGCCCATTCGCAATGAAGGCGGCGACATCATCGGCGTGCTGCAACTGCTCAACAAAGCGGAAGGATTCACGGACGAGGACGAAGCGTTTCTCGATGCGCTTTCGGCGCATGTTGCGCTGGCGCTGGAAAAAGCGCAATTGCACCGCGAACGCGTCGAAAAAGAAAAAATGGAGCGCGACCTGGCGCTGGCGCGGGAAATTCAGGCGGGACTTTTGCCGGAAGCGCCGCCCGCGTTTCCAGGGATTGAGATTGCGGTGTCGCACCGCGCTTCGCAGATGGTTGGCGGAGATTATTACGATTTTCTTCCGGTGCAGGTGGATGGAGCGGAAGCGCTACTGCTGGTGGTAGCGGACGTGGAAGGGAAGGGCGCGGCGTCGGCGCTAGTGATGGCCAACGTGCAGGCGACGCTGCACGCGCTGGCGGATCACCTCGAAGCGCTGGAAAAATTACCGGCGACGATCAACCAAAAACTTTTGAAGGGCGCGCGGTCGTCCCTGTCGGAAGTGCGCGCGACCAAGTATTTGAGTATGTTTCTCGCGCTGGTGGAGAGCGGCGGACGGAACTTGCGGTATGTGAATGCGGGGCACGTGCCGCCGGCAGTGGTCCGCGCCGATGGAAGCGTCGAATGGCTGCACGTTGGAGGAATGATTGTGGGGCTGCTGCCGGACATTCAGTTCGAGTGCGGAACTCTGGCGCTGGCGCAGGGAGATATTCTGGTGGCGTGCACGGACGGGATTACCGAGGCGATGGATTCCGTTGGGACGGAATTCAGCAAGCAGCGCCTCGCGGATCTAGTTACAAACATGCGCGACCGCACTCCACAAACGATCATGCGCGCGGTGCTCGCCGAAGTGGAGACACACTCCCGCAACGGCATGTATGAAGACGACCGCATCTTGATGGTGATGAAAGCCTGCTGAACGGCGCATGAGTTTGTTTCTCTTCTCTGTGTCCTCTGTGTTCTCTGTGTAAATTCCTTTTCTTTACATTACGAGCCAGTCGAGGAATAGCGCCGCAATCCGATACGCCACGCAGTAGCTGCGAGAGCGAAGGTAGCGGCGGCGACAAGCGGAATCAGGAATGCGTAGATACGAAATTCGGGACGGCCGAGAAGGCGCGTTGCCGGATAAAACGTGGCGAAGCCGAAGGGAATGATCCAGCTCAAAAGAAACTGGATGTAGCTGGAATAGATGGAGAGTGGGTAGCGGCCGAAGGCAAGGAGATTCCAGAAGGGCGGATGGATGCCGATGCGGTCCTCGAACCAGAACGAAAACGTGGAGAGAAAAAGGAACACGGAGAGATAGATGACGCCGCCGCAAAGCGCGAAAAGAGTCAGGAGCACGACATCGAGCACGTGCCACTGGTATTGAAGACGGTGCGCCGCCCAGATCACAACGATCAGGCCGACGACGACTTCCTGCAAGGCTTCGATGCGGAAGGCATCGAAGACCACCTGAAAAAGGGAAGAGAGCGGGCGGAGAAGGACGCGGTCGAATTTACCTTCCATGATGTACGTGGCCCCGAATTCGTAAAGGTTCAGTGAAAAAACATTGAAGAGGCCGAAGGGAATGAGCGAGAAGCCGTAAAGAAAAACGACTTCTTCCATGCGCCAGTTGGCTAGCGTTGGAACCCGCTTGAAGAGCACGAAGACGAATCCAAGCGAGAAAATCGTAGCGGTCATCGAGGTCGCTGCGGAAATAAAAAAGTCTCCGCGATAGCTGACGCGCACTTTGGCGTACTGCGCGAAATATGAGCCGAGAAGCGCGGCGTGGCGTCTGAAATTGTGGAAAGCCTCTTTCATGTCCATTTCATCTAACCGCCATGGATGGTGATTTTGCGGGTGGCGCGAATCCACCAGAGATGGCCGAGGAAGAGGAGGGCGGCAACCCAGAAATATTCGAGGGCGAGGAGACGCAGCGTTTCGGAGAGCGAGAGGCGGCCTAGATAAATTTGCAGCGGGGTGTAGGCGATGTGCTCGAAGGGCAGCCATGCAGAGAGGATTTGGATGGGGCGCGGGAAGAAATTCAGAGGGATGAGCAGGCCGCTGAGCAGTTCGATGAGCCAGAATTTCGCGCGAATCAGCGCGAGGATGGACGTGAGCGGAATGGCGCACGTGCCGATAATGAAATTGAGCGCACCCATGATGAAAAAACTGCCGACGGCGGCGACGAGGAACAGAACGAAATTCAGTCTCGAGGCGGGCGGCAGGACGGGGAAGAGCAGAGTGACGATGATGGCCGTGGGCGCGGTGAGCAGGATGAGTCGGAAGGCGGATTCGCCCATAGCGCGGGCGAGCCACATCCACTGGACGGAGACAGGCTTGATGAAATCCATCGCGATTTTGCCGTCGATCACTTCGTATGCCATTTCCTGGTCGATGGTGTTCCAGTAGAAAGAGCGAAGAATCCAGCCGGCGCTGACGTAAGTGAGAATCTGCGGCAGAGAAAAGCCGGCGATCGGGCCGGTGGCGTTGGCGAAAACCGCGCACCAAATAAAGAAGTAGACAGTCACGTTGATGAGATACGTGATGATGCCGGTGTAGTAGCGCAGGCGAAACGCGAGAATATTGACGAAGCCGATGCGGATAAACTCGCGGTAAATCTTCAGGCTGGCGAGTGGCGAGGGCTTGCGAACGGGAAGCGGAAATGTTTGCGTGGCGGCCATCGATTAGATCGCGGTCCCTAACCAGTTCGTATCGAACCAAATTTTTGCATTAGAAGAAAACTCTGCAATGCCCCGGACCTCGTCTAATCCAAAATGATCGGGTATTTGTTGTCCGAGGAATTGAGCGAGATCCTCAGCAGATTGCCCCGATTCCAGGCGGCGCATTAGCAGGCCTATCAAACAGTCGTATTCAGTGTGCCTCCCGTCCGGCACCACGCCTATAAAGTCCCAATTGTTTAGAAGGGCGCGAAGTTCGGACCATCGCTGGCGGGATTTGTCCTTTGTGAGTTGGTCTGTCATCGACTCACCGGAGAGACGTTCTTCTCCTCGGGTTGGCACAGACCCATTTCGGCTTCGCCGGAATAAATGCGCTTGATGATTTCTTCGATGGGTTCATCTTCGATGACGAAGTCTCTAACGTCGACAGCGGCGAGAATCTGACGGATCAGGTCGCTCGAAGAAACGCTGGCCCGGTCGAAGCGCAGGCGGCACGTTAATTCATCGAGACGCTCGAGATGCAGCGAGGCCGGCGGATGGCCATTGGAGCAGAGCGCGGGAAGCGACTGCTCGAAAGCGGCGAGGCGAGCGCTTTGATCGCCGTCGCGGAGAATGAATTTGATTTGCTTGGTGCGAAGGAACTGTTCTTTGAGGCGGGAGAGCGGGCCATCATAGAGGACGGTGCCGCGGTCGATAATCATGATGCGGCGACAGAGTTCTTCGATGTCGTCGAGGTCGTGCGTGGTGAGAAGGACCGTGGTTTTGTAGCGCTGGTTGATGGCGCGAAGGAATTGGCGAATGTGATCTTTGGCGACGACGTCGAGGCCGATGGTGGGCTCGTCGAGAAAAAGGATGGGCGGATTGTGGAGCAATGCTGCGGCGAGATCGCAGCGCATGCGCTGGCCGAGAGAAAGTTTGCGCACGGGAACGTCGAGCAAATCCTTGAGGCCGAGGACCTGGTTGAAAAGTTCCATGCGCTCGTCGTAGTCGCGCTGCGAGACGTCGTAGATGCGGCGAAGAAGTTTGAAGGACTCGACGGCGGCGATGTCCCACCAGAGCTGCGTGCGCTGGCCGAAGACGACGCCGATGGTTTTTACGTAGGCGGCGCGTTGTTTCCAGGGGACGAAACCGTTCGACAGGATTTCACCGGACGTCGGCACCAGGATGCCGGTGAGCATTTTGATGGTGGTGGATTTGCCGGCGCCGTTGGGGCCGATGTAGCCGACCATTTCACCGCGACCAATTTCAAAATTTACGTTTTCGACGGCTTTGACGGTCTGGTATTCGCGATGAAAAAGATTGCGCAGGCCGCCGAGGATGCCTTCGCGCCTCTTGAAACTGCGGTAGTGCTTGGAGAGGGAGTGGACCGAGATGAGGGGAGCGTCGGACATGAACGATCAATTTTAGCACGCGGGGGAGAAAAGACCGGCGCTGCACGTTTGGGTGCGGTTGACTCACTTTGACGTAGAGATTCTTGCTGCTGCAACTGTGTTGCTTGAGTTTCAAGAGAAGGCGACAGGCTGAAGCCTGTCCCACGTACTATTTCTAAAAAAGCGCACAGCCAGGAGTGTCTGTGCTACCTGGCTATTGGACGGGCTTGCCTTGGGCAACGTTAGCGTAAAAGTCGAGGACGCGGCGCTGGAACTCGGCGGGTTGGAAACCGAGGGCGGCGGTGTGGAAGGCGCCGGGGACTTCCCAGAAAACTTTCGGACCGCTTGCGGCGGCATATATGCGTTCGGTGTGGCGGCAGGGGAGGGCTTCGTCTTTTTCGTCGCAGATGAGCAGGACCGGGAACGAGCGTGAGGCGACGGCTTTCACTGGAGAAACTTCGGCGACGGGTAGGCCGGTGAGTTTTTCTCCGCGATAGAGGAGCGTCCAACTGAAGGGCGCGAAAAGAGTTTTGCCCAGTAACGGAGAGCGGCGCAAACCGGCGTAATCGTAGGAAGCTTCACGCAATGTGGCGAAAGAAGCTTCGGCGACCACGGCTTCGATGCGCGGATCGGCACCGGCCGATTGCAGCGCGATGCCGGCACCCATAGATTCACCGAGGGCGAAAATATGCGGCGTTGGGGGCGGCGGTGGATATGGAGACCGTTCGGGTAAGTCTCCCAAAAGCTCGGGTGGTCGGATGCCTTGCCGCACCTGTATGTCGGTTCTTCGCTGGCGGATCTGTGCGAGTAAAGCGTCGATTATGGATTTGGTGTCGTTGCGCTCGAGCCAGCCGTAGGTTGCTAGCTGGCCTTCGCTGGCGCCGTGAGCGCGGGCGTCCATCATGACGACACCGTAGCCGGCGCGGAGCAGGAATTCAGATTGGCCGATGACGCCGATGCGGTTGTCGGCGACTCCGTGGAAGAGTAGGACCCAGTTGCCGTTGGGATGGTCGGGGTGGACGATCCAGCCTTTTAGCAGGACGCCGTCTGGAGTGTGGACGTCAAAGTCTTCGCGGTGACCGCCACTGTGGGCGAAGGAGGCGTCGGCTTCGCGAATGAGGTCGGGAGTGAGCTCGCGGCGAATGGGGTGGAGGAAGCCGGGAGCGACCAGCCAGCCTGCGATGCCTGCCAGGATGGGAGGCAAGAGGAGCAGGATCAGTAGGATGCGGATGAGGCGGCGGCGTAACGTCATAGATATGGTCCCACTTAATATACGGGGAATTGAGTCCCGGAGTTCGCGGGCATTCGGGGCAGTGTGTCAGGAATGCTACCGGTCCCAGACCGGCGGGGGCTAGACGGGTTGGAGGAGGGAGGGGCGAGCCCCTCCCCTACAGGGCGTATGAACCCCCTTAGGCGTAGGAAACCCGCCAAGGTAAGCGGCCTCCCCTCCCCCTTTTTTCGTAAGTGCGGATTCTAAAAGACTTAGCATTTGCGTTAAGTCGATTAGAATCAATAGTTATGGGCGAATTCTGTAAGTGTTCATTCTAAAGGGTTTGCTGGTTAACATAGCACTTGGCTTGGGGTCGCGGTTTTTGAGCGCGAACGCAACGCAAAGCGGAGTGGTTGGGGCTTGTTTTGGTTTGGAGGAAGCAGCGCCATCCGCGTTTTGATCGATTGCAGTCAAGAACGAGACCAAAACCAAAGATAAGGCCAGAGCCAAAACAAAAGCAAAGGTCAGAGCCTAAACTCGACGGACGTGATTGGTAGGGAAAAGGCACACAGGCTGAAGCCTGTGCTACTAAAGAAAAACGGCAGCCGACGGCTGCCGTGTCTCGGGATTTTCCCTAGCTGTAAGAATACCTCATTTCTAGATTTGGTACAAGAGGCAAATTGGGCTGCGTCGGGATTATGGCGAGATGGGGCGCAATGTATTGCGCCCCTACAAGTGGGGTGGCTCGGTTATTTGCTGGAGAGGGCGAATTGGTTGCCGTCGGGGTCTTTGAAGACGCTGCTCGAGCCCCACTCTTCTTTTTTGGGTTCGGTGGTGAATTGGACGCCTTTGGATTTTAGGATTTTGGCGGTGGCGAAGAGGTCGTCGCACCAGAAGGCGATGGATTGGAATTGGCCGATGCGGTCTTCCTGGCCGGGGGGAGTGAAAAGGGCGAGGCCGGTTGACGAGCCGGGAATGGACAGCTCGATCCAGCGTTGGGTGTCGGTGTAGGGCTGGTCGGTGACGACTTTGAAGCCGAGGGCTTCGGTAAAGAACTTCAATGAAGCATTCTGATTGCGAACGGGGATGCTGATGAACTTGATGCCACGGATCATGTGATCCTCCTGTAAAAACTTTCGAGAAGATAACTTGGGGCGATTGGGGATTGCAATCAGGCAGAAGTTGCTATAGGAATGGTTGGTATAGTTGGGGAGAGGCGGTCATCCTCGGAAGGATGACGCTGCAGAGGTTGCGGATGATTGCGATGGATGATTATGTGGTGGACGTGTTGATGAGGGATTTGGTGGGGCATGACCGGAGGCCGGTGTGTTTTTTGGTGTATGTGTGGCTGGCGGCGGAGGCGGGGCGGAGAGGAGGGGTGGTGGAGATTAGTTACCGGGAGATGGCGGAGGGGATTGGGGTGTCGAAGAGTTCGGTGCAGGGAGCGGTGGGGTGGTTGGTGAAGAGGAAGTTGGTGGGCGTGAGGAAAGATAGTGTAACCGCGACGCCTTGTTATTCGGTGTTGAGCCCGTGGAGGACAAAGAAGAAGTAATGAAGCAAAGAAGTGAAGACGAAAAGAAGAATTACACAGAGGACGCAGAGAGCGCAGAGGGCACAGAGAAGAAAAGGCAAGACGGGCACGGAGAAGAAAAGACGAGCGCGTGGATCAGTCTTGTCGAGAAGGAGCGCAATGGATTTCGCCCGTGTTCCAGCGTACGAGGCGAGTCCTCCGGGCCATAGCTACCAGGGACGCTAGTGGTGAGGGGACGAACCACACAGCGTGCGAGTCGAGATAGTGATGGGTGCGGGCAGAGGGGTGTGTCACGCTGGCCCGCACCCATCCCTCGACCACAGCGCTATTAATGGTTGTTTTTCACCGAGCCACAGGGTTCAAGGAGGTTAGACTCCCGATTTCAAAAAAATGAAGCAGACAATTGATAAATAATTTATTTGAAATTTTGGAGTTGGAGGGCCGGGCCCTTCAAGACTCAGGGTAAACAAGCCCGGCCCCCACAGGGAAAAGAACTAGGAGCGGAAGAGGACGGATTCGCGTTGGAAGGTTTTTACGGCGATGAAGATGGCGACGGCGGCGTAGACGCAGGTGGAGGCGAAGATAACGCCGATGGAGGCCCAGTGGTAGGTGCCGGTGATGATTTCTTTGCAGATGAGGCTGGTGTTGAGGATGGGGATAAGGGCGAGTTTGGGGGTGAGTTCGACGCCGGGGAGGACGCTGGCGACGGCGGGGATGACGACGACGAAGGTCATGGGAGTCAGGTAGCTTTGGGCTTCTTTGTAGGTTTTGGCGAAGAGGGCGATGGTCATCAGGACAGCGGAAAAGAGGACCGAAAGCGGGAGGGCCATCAGGAAGACGGCGACAACCGAGGTGAGGCCGAGATTCATGTGGATGCCGGCGCCGGAGGTGTTTGCAGAGTTCGAGAGTGCGTGACCCATATAGGCGAAGGACAGGCCCATGGATGTGACAGAGAGGATGGCGGTGGTTAAGGAGGCGGAAAAAACGAGGAGGAATTTTCCGAGGACGAGGTCGAGGCGGGAGACGGGGCTGGAGAGAATGGTCTCCATAGTTCCGCGCTCTTTTTCGCCGGCGGTGAGATCGATGGCGGGGTAGATGGCGCCGGTCATCGAGAGAATGATCACCATGTAGCCGATGAAGCTGCCGATGCTTGCGCCGCCGACTTTTTCGGGTGGGGCGACGTTGTGCTGCTTGGTGTCAAAGGGAGCGATCAAGGAATCTGGGAGATTTTTCGCTTCGAGGCGTTTTTTGACGAGGTCGTCGCGGTAGGCTTTTAGGGACTTTTCGACGTGCTCGGCGCCAAATTCTGATTTGAGTTCGCCTTCATAGTAATGAATCTGGATGGTTTGGGTATTGCCCTTGTCGAGAGAAGCTTGAAAGCCTTCGGGAATCTCGACGGCAGCGCGAATTTGTTTTTCGGAGATTTGATCTTTCCAATTGTCTGCGTAAGGAACGACTTCCAGTTCCTTGTTCGCCTTTAAAGCATCGACGACGGCGGGAGAATCTTCGCCGTGAATGATCATGATTTTGGGGACTTCTTTCTTTGCGCCGCCGATGAGGACCGCCGAAAGAGAAATCATTCCGGAGATCAGGATAGGAAAGGCGAGCAGAGGGACGAGGACCGTGGAGATGAGGGTGCGGCGGTCGCGGAGCCACTCGGTGAGTTCCTTGCGATAGACGACGCCTACGGCGTGAAGGTTCATGGGATCAGGCCTCCGTGTTGGCGAGCGGGCCAACAACCTTGACGATGATTTCTTCGAGATTGTGTTCGTTGTGTTTGGCGCGAAGTTCGGTGAGCGTGCCTTCTTCGAGGAGTTTGCCGCCGTGAATGATGCCGATGTGATCGCAGAGGCGCTCGACTTCGGACATGATGTGAGTGGAGAAGATGACGGTTTTGCCGCGGTCGCGGCAGTCGGCGATGAAGCCGATGATGGTGCGGGCGGTCATGACGTCGAGGCCGGTGGTGGGTTCGTCAAAGATCATGACGGGAGGATCGTGGACGAGCGTGCGGGCGATAGAGGTTTTTTGTTTTTGGCCGGTGGAGAGTTTGTCGCAGCGGCGATCGCGAAAATCGTTCATGTTGAGGCGCAGGAAGATTTCGTCGATGCGTTTTTTGAGAGTGGGTTCGTCGAGGCCGTTGAGGCGGCCAAAGTATTCGACCATTTCCTGGGCGTTGAGGCGAGGGTAGAGAGCGGTGGCGGTGGAGAGGAAGCCGACGTTGGCGCGAACTTTTTCTGGGTGCTCGACGACGTCGAAGCCATTGATGAGGGCGGTGCCGTCGGTGGGTTCGAGGATGGTGGCGAGCATGCGGAGGGTGGTGGTTTTGCCGGCGCCGTTGGCGCCCAGAAGGCCGTAGATTTTGCCGGGTTGGCAGGTGAAGCTGACGTTATCGACAGCGCGGATTTCGCCACGCTTTTTATCCTGGAAGCGCTTGGACAGGGAACGAGCTTCGATCATGAATGGACCCCTCGCTGGCAGAAGACGAAAGATGGTGATGCGATGGTTCTGAGTCTACTACGGATGGGGGGCTGGGAATATTTCATGGGAGAGGGGCGCGCATCCTGCGGGGGGAGTGGCGCATCTGTATTGTATTGGAGATGAGACACTTACTAGGAACGATGGTGGAGAAAGCGGAGCGGCTATTGTTAGAATGAGACGCTGCGGGGCACTCCAGACGTAGGGAAGCAAGCACGGACAAGAAGGAAGAAGGCCATGGGGCGCTGGGGCATGTGTGCCTTATGGCGCGGCGAAACTGGTTTGGGTTGGAATAGGAGAGCATGGATCGAAGGTTGCAAAAGCGAATTGTGTATTCCCTGCTGCTGGCGGGAGTGTTTGCGATTTTTCTGGTGTGGTTGAGCGGGAGAAAGCCGGCGGCGAAAATAGCGGCAGTGACGCCGACGCGGGAAAACCTGGTGGCGTCGATCAGCAGCAACGGGAAAGTGGAACCGATCTCGCCGTACGTGATGAGGGCGCAGCTGGATACGTTTGTGAAAAAGATTTATGTGACGGAAGGGCAGACGGTGAAGAAGGGGCAAGTGCTGCTGGAGCTGAATGTGAAGGAAGCGGCGGCACAGCTGGCGGAAACGAAAGCCAAGCTGTTGCGTGTTCAAAATGATTTGCGAGCAGCGAAGGCAGGCGGGAAGGCGGATGAAGCCGCCAAAGTGGCGGGGGATTTAGCGAAGGCAGAGGGAGAACGCGACCGTTTGCAGAGGAATCACGATTCGCTGACACGGCTGGCGGCGGGGCAGGCGGCGACAAAAGAAGATTTGGCGGCGAACGATCAGGCATTGGCGAACGCGCAGGCAGAAGTGACGCGATTGCTAGCGGTGAAACAAGAGTTCGACCGGCAAGCGAATCTGGACGCTGAACGCGGGGAGCTGCAAGTGCAGCAGACGCTGAGCGAGATGGCGGCGCTGGAAGACAAAGTGATTGACGGGAGAATCACGGCACCCGCGGATGGGACGCTCTACTCCTTGGGCAGAAATGCGGCCGGGCTGCCGTTGAAAGCTGGTGATTATGTGAAGTTGGGAGATTTGCTGGCGGAGATGGCGGATTTGCATCGCGTGCGGGTACGAGCGTTCATCGACGAGCCGGACCTGGGCGCGCTCGAAACGGACGAACCGGTGATTATCACGTGGGACGCTTTGCCAAACCGAACTTGGGTGGGAAAAACGGAAACTATACCGAAGCAGGTGGTACCGCATGGGACACGGAGCGTGGGGGAACTACTGTGCGCAGTGAATAACGACAAGGTCGAGCTGCTGCCGAATATCAATGTGAACGTGCGAATCAATTCAAGACAGCGGATGAATGTGCTGGCAGTGCCGCGAGGAGCGGTGGCATCGGAGGGCGAGCACCGGTTTGTGTTTGTGGTGAAGGCGAAACAATTAGGAGTAGGGAAATCAACATTGGAGAAACGGGAGATCAAAGTGGGAATCGCGGATGCGACCAGCTATGAAGTGATAGGCGGACTACAGGAAGGGGAGATGGTTGCGTTGCCGGGAGATGTGGATTTGCGCGACGGCATGGCCGTCCAGGTTGTGAGTACGAATGCGGTTTAGGCCGGAGATGGGGAAACGCGGGCGGATGAAAACAGGGCTGGCGCTGGGGGTAATTTGGGTTGGCATGGGAAGTCTTTGGGCGACAGCGACGGTGAAGCAGAGCGATGCGTTCGAAGCGGGGCGCCGGGCTTACGAAGGCAGCGACTACGCGAAAGCCGCGGCGGAGTTGCAAGCAGCGGCGGCGAAGGAACCCCAGAACGGGGACATTCAGCTGCTGCTGACAAAATCGTATCTGGAATTGCAGGAACGCGACGCGGCCATCAACAGCGCGGAGAGAGCGGTGGCCATCGATCCAAAGAGTTCGGTGTATCACGAATGGCTGGGAAGAGCGTACGGGGAGAAGGCGGATCATTCGTCGATGTTTTCGGCGCCGGGACTGGCGAGAAAGACGCACAGAGAATTCGAGATTGCGGTGCAGCTGGATGAAAAGAATTTTGCGGCGCGGCAGGCGCTGATTGAGTTTGATTGCGCGGCGCCCGGGATGGTGGGAGGCGGGGAAGAGAAAGCCAAACCGGAAATCGAAAAGCTGAAGTCGATGGACGCTTCGGAGTGGCATTACGCGCTGGGAAATTGCCGGCGGCAGAAGAAAGATTTTGCGGATGCGGATGCGGAGTTCAAGCTGGCGTTGGAGAGCAAGCCGAAGTCGGCGGAGCTGATTTACGACATTGGCGATTATGAGGTGAGGCGGAGCCAGGCGGAACGATTGATGGAAGTTGCTGAGCTTGGAGCGAAGGCGGATTCCGCGGACCCGCGTGGCAGGTATTACAGAGCAGTGGGATTGATTTTGAAGAATGAGAAGCTGGAAGAGGCCGAGCGATTTTTGAAGGAATACTTGCAGAAGGCGCCGAAACGAGCGGGATACCCGCGATATGCAGTGGCGCACGAATGGCTGGGCCGGTTGCATGAGAACAAGGGCGAGAAGGAGGCGGCAGCAAAAGAGTACCAAGCTGCGCTGCAATTGGATCCGAAGAGCAAGAGCGCGCACGAAGCGCTGAAACGCGTGGAGAAGAATTAAAGCGGAGCCGGGGCCAGCGCTGATTCGATATTTTCCGGGAGAAGCGGCGTCGGTGAACGCAAGCGAGCAGGACCGGGACGAGTAAGCCTTCATGATGGATCTAAAGGAAACGCTGTCTGTATCGATTGATGCGCTGCGCGCAAACAAGTTGCGCGCGATCCTGACATCGCTGGGCGTAATTATCGGGAGCGCGTCGATCGTGCTGGTGGTCACGGTGGCGTTGACCAGCAAGAAATTCGTGATCTCGCAGATCGAAGCGGTCGGTTCGAACGTGGTGTGGGCGGAGCTGATCCGTTCGTCAGAAAAGGCGCAGCCGTTGAGCTACGAGTTGACGCTGGAGGACATGCAAGCGGTGAAGGACACCATTCCAGCGGTCGTGCAAGTGGCTGGGACTAGCGACCTGCAGACGTCCGTGGTAGCTCAGGGCGTGGTGAGGCCCGTTACCCTGATTGGAGTCACGACAGGGTACCGGGAGATACGCAACCTGGTTGTCTTTCGCGGACGCTATTTGGATTCCCTGGACATGGAAACGCGGAGCAAGATGTGCGTGATTACGCCGCAACTGGCGAAGCGGCTTTTTAGACAGGACAATCCGGTGGGACGGGAATTGCACGTCGGAGAGCTGATCTTCACGATCATCGGTGTATTCAATGAGCGCGTTGATACCTTTGGGCTCTCCGACATTCAAACCGAAACCGTGCTGATACCTTTTGGATTGATCAAGTACTACACGAACGAAAACACGTTGAAGGTTCTGGACTTACAGGCGGCTACGCCGGAAGATGTGCCAAGAGTCCAACGGCAATTGACACAGCTGTTGCAGAGCCGGCATCCCAGCAATGCGGAGTACATTGTGCGTACTTTGTCTTCGATATTGACCGCGGCGAAAGACATTTCTTTGGCGCTGACCATTGTCTTGATCGTGATTGCGTTCATCGCGCTGCTCATCAGCGGAGTGGGGATCATGAACATCATGCTGGTGACGGTGACGGAACGGACGCGAGAGATCGGGATTCGAAAAGCGATCGGAGCGGCGCGCAAGGAGATCATGTATCAATTCTTGACCGAGGCATTTTTGATCAGCGGCGGCGGGGCGGTGCTGGGAATTTTGATCGGGTTGCTGGTGCCGGTGGTGGTGCAGTTTTTCTTGCCGGGGAACTTGCGAGTGCCGGTGTCGCCAGTGAGCGTGGTGTTGGCGTTTGTGGTGTCGTGCTCGACGGGATTGTTTTTTGGGTATTTGCCGGCGAACCAGGCGGCG
>Ga0210388_10002571_pt1 | contig 14099 bp, 14 predicted proteins | sample IncBWC19OmetaG_FD_155485 | JGI IMG/M metagenome (GOLD analysis project Ga0210388, IMG submission 155485) | Forest soil microbial communities from Barre Woods Harvard Forest LTER site, Petersham, Massachusetts, United States - Inc-BW-C-19-O ...
TTCAGAACATCGGCGGGGGTCATTTGCGTCCTCGCGTTGAGTGTCAGGTGGCCCGGCAAGCCCGGGGCTCTTCAAACATGCAGCTACTGTGCCATTTGTCGGTGCAGACAGATCAAGCACTTGGAGTGGCCGCTCGACCTGCGCGCATCATTATGGATCAAATCGCAAAAAGTCACGCGCCACATTGGTGCAGAAGTCGTCAGAAGTTCAGATTACGCCCGATCGTCAGGTTTCTCGCCCAGCCGTGTGCCAATTGAGTGCGTAGGGAAGCTCACGACACCTCTAGCCTGCGTCGCTATACTCGCTGACTTTGTTCCGCGAGCATTCATGCCTCACGTCCCCGCGCCTCCGCGTACCTTTCAGGATCTGATTTTTGCGCTGCAAAAATACTGGTCGGATCGAGGCTGCATCATCTTGCAGCCCTACGATATGGAAATGGGGGCGGGAACCTTCCATTCGGCGACCTTTCTGCGTGCCGTGGGCCCAGAACCCTGGAGTGCCGCGTATGTGCAGCCGTCGCGCCGTCCCACCGACGGGCGCTACGGCAACAATCCCTTTCGGCTGCAGCACTACTATCAGCTTCAGGTTTGCATCAAACCCTCGCCGGACAATTTTCAGGAGCTGTACCTAGATTCGCTGCGTTATGTCGGCTTCGATCCGCTGACGCACGACATTCGCTTCGTCGAGGACAATTGGGAATCACCGACCTTGGGCGCGTGGGGCTTAGGCTGGGAAGTTTGGATCAACGGCATGGAAGTTTCCCAGTTCACGTACTTCCAACAGGTGGGCGGACTCGATTGTCGGCCGGTGATGGGTGAGATCACCTATGGCCTCGAGCGCCTCGGCATGTACATCCAAGGCAAGGAAAGCATTTTCGATATCGTTTGGACCGATGGACCGTTCGGCACGGTGACGTACGGCGATGTGTTTCATCAGAACGAAGTCGAGCAATCCATTTATAACTTCGACAAGGCCGACACGGCCGTGCTGTCGGTGGAGTTCGACGCCTGTGAAGCGGCTTGCCAACTGCTCCTCAAGGACAAATTGGTTCTTCCCGCCTATGAGCAAATGGTGAAGGCATCGCATGCGTTCAATTTACTGGACGCGCGCCATGCCGTGTCGGTCACCGAGCGCCAACGCTTTATTCTCCGGGTGAGAACGTTGGCGCGCGGCGTCGCCGAAGGTTATCGAGAGAGCCGTGAAGCGCTCGGGTTTCCGCTGCTCAAGAAAACCGCTCAGCGAGTGGCCTGATGAGCAAGGACCTGCTGTTCGAGCTGTGCACCGAGGAGCTGCCGCCGCGCACGCTGCCGGCTCTCTCGTCTGCGTTGACCGCGGGCATTACCAAGGGCATCGACGACTTAGGCCTACCGCATGGCAAAGTTCACGGCTTTGCGACGCCGCGACGGCTGGCCGTTTGGATCGAGAAACTGGCGGAACATCAGCCGGACCGGCAAGTGGAGCGGCGCGGGCCGCCGTTGGCCAATGCTTTCGATGCGCAGGGCGCTGCCACGCAAGCGGCGACGGCTTTTGCCAAGAGTTGCGGCGTCGCCGTCGGCGAGCTGTCGAAGCTCACCACGGAAAAAGGCGCGTGGCTGCAATTTCGCGGCACCGAGCACGGCGCGGCAACCACCGCACTGCTCAAAGACATTTTGACGCAAGCGATCGCCGCGCTGCCGATCGCAAAACGCATGCGCTGGGGTGCACACAGCGCCGAGTTCGTGCGGCCGGTGCATTCGGTGGTGCTGCTCTATGGCGATGAGGTGGTACCGATTGAATTGTTGGGCCTTCAGTCAGGGCGCGTCACATCGGGGCATCGTTTCCATCACCTGAAGCCCATTTCGCTGAAGAGCGCGAAAGGCTATGAGGCAAAGCTGCGCCGTGCCAAAGTCATTGCCGACTTCGCCAAGCGCCGCGAGACGATTCGCTCGGGTGTCATCGCGGCGGCGGCACAGGTCGGCGGCTCGGCGTTGATCGACGACGCGTTGCTCGACGAGGTCACCGCTCTGGTGGAGTGGCCGGTGCCGCTGACCGGTCAATTCGAGCAGCGTTTCTTGAGCTTGCCGCGCGAAGTGGTCATTGCCACCGTGCAGGATCACCAGCGTTATTTCGCGGTGCAGGGACCCGACGGAAAGCTGTCCGGCTGGTTTGTCACCGTCAGCAACATCGAAAGCCGCGACCCCTCGAAGGTGCGCGAGGGCAACGAGCGTGTCGTGCGTCCGCGCTTGAGCGACGCGGCGTTCTTCTGGGAGCAGGACCGGAAAATCTCACTACAGGCACATGCCGCAAGGCTGGCCGGCGTGATCTTTCAGGCCAAGCTGGGCAGTTACGCGGAAAAAACCGCGCGTGTCACGCGGTTGGCGCAGCTGATCGGCAGCCACATCGGCGCCGGGCCCGATTTAGCACAAGCCGCGGAACTTGCAAAAGCGGACCTGATGACGGCCATGGTGGGTGAGTTTCCGGAATTGCAGGGCACCATGGGGCGCTACTATGCCGAAGCGCAAGGGTTGCCGCGCGATGTGTCGGTCGCCATCGAGGAGCACTATCGTCCGCGCTTTGCCGGCGATGCCTTGCCGTCGACGAAAATCGGTCAAGCCTTAAGTCTGGCCGACAAGATCGACACCCTGGTTGGAATCTTTGCCATTGAGCAACGGCCGACGGGAACCAAGGATCCGTTCGGACTGCGCCGGGCTGCCTTGGGCGTGCTGCGTATTTTGCTCGATGCGCGATTGGAGTTGGATTTGCTCGAAGTGTTGGCGGCCGCCGCCGCGGCGCAGCCGGTGCAGCGAGCCGGCGTGGCCGACGAGGTCTACGATTTCATCGCCGAGCGCTTGCGCGGTGTGCTGCTCGAGGAGCCCGGCACGACCCCGGAGATGCTCGATGCCGTGCTGGCCAATCGTCCGCGCTCGCCGCTGGACGCAGTGACGCGGCTCGCCGCGTTGAAGGAGTTTTTGTTGTTGCCCGATGCCGTCGTGCTTGCGGGGATCAACAAGCGCATTGCGAACATCTTAAAGAAGACGCAGGTGAGCCGCGATTGGGTCGTCGATGCGCAGGCCCTGAGCGAGGAGGCTGAACTTGGACTGCATCGGGCGCTGACCAACTTGCGCGATCCTGTCCTCGATGCGACCCGAGAACGGCGCTATGCGGACAGCTTGCAAGCGCTCGTAGGATTACGGGCGCCGGTGAATGAATTTTTTGATCGCGTCATGGTGATGGATGAGAATACGGCCAAGCGCAATAACCGCCTCGCGCTGCTCCGCGATGTACTGGTCCTGCTCGGCGGGGTTGCTGATCTGTCGCGATTGCCCGGTTAACGCATGCAGCTATTGAGGTCTCTGTTCTTCACGGCGTTCATGATGGTGTCCGCCCTGGCGTTCGGCGGCTTCATGACATTGTGCTTCTGGTCGCCCTATCGGACGCAGTTCGCGATCGCGCGCACGTGGGCGCGGATCCAGTTTTGGCTGCTGGGCAAGGTGTGCGGTTTGACCTTTACCGTGGAGGGCCGCGAACGGATACCCGCCGGCAATCACATCGTGATGAGCAACCACACATCCGCGTGGGAGACCATCGCGCAGTTTCTGATCTTCCCGCCGCAAGTTTGGGTGCTCAAGCGCGAGTTGCTGTGGATTCCCCTCATTGGTTGGGGATTGAAGCTGCTGCGTCCCATCTCGATCAATCGCGGAGCGGGACACCGCGCGGTGAACCAGGTCATCGAGCAGGGGAAAGCACGCTTGGCCGACGGCCTCTGGATCATTATTTTTCCGGAAGGTACGCGCGTCGTGGCGGGGGAGACGCGCAAATACGGTGTGAGCGGCGCGCTGCTGGCCACCGAAACCGGCAAATTCGTCGTGCCCCTATCGCACAACGCCGCCGATTTTTGGGTCAGGCGCGGCCTCATCAAAAAGCCCGGAATCATTCGCGTGGTCATTGGCGAACCGATCGACGCCAAGGGCAAGGATCCACGCGAGCTCAATGATGAGGTCAGGCGGTCGATCGAAGCGGGACTGGCGCAGATTGCCGAAATCTCGGCCGTGGCGGCGGTATAGCGGGTGGCCACGCGGGCCAAACCGGAGAGCATCGATCAGTACATTGCGATGTGCTCACCCGAAGTGCGCACTGTTTTAAGGAAATTGCGCGCCACGATTAAGCAAGCAGCGCCGCCGGAGACCGAGGAAATCATCAGTTACCGGATGCCCGCGTTCGTGTTGCACGGCATCCTGGTCTATTTCGCGGCCTTCAAGAATCACATTGGGATGTTCCCGCCGATCAGAAACGACGCCAAGCTGAAGGCCGCCGTGGCAAAGTATGCCGGGCCAAAAGGCAACTTGAGATTTCCGCTCAATCAGCCGTTTCCTTACGCGTTGGTGACGAAAATCGTGAAGTCTCGGGTGAGGCAAAACCTGGCCAAGGCGAAGAAGAAATAGGCCGAGAAAAAAGCTATGGTCCGAAGGCCGTCGAAGCCATAGCTCAGCGTCGCGATTTGCATTGTGGCGCCTCGCGTTGCTCGCGCTGTCGCCCTGCTCTCAAGTCTTCGGTAATGGCTTCGGCATGCCCGGCACGCCATCAGGACGCGCAACCGCCAGCATCTTCTTATACGCGGGACGGCTTTCCACATTGGTGCGCCATGCAATGATGTGCGGATAGGGGGCGAGATCCGCGACATTGAATGATTCGGTCAGGTTGGTCGGGAACAACATCATGATGTCGGCGGCCGAAAAGGCGGATCCGCCGAAGTAGGGGTGCTTGCTCAAAAAGTCTTCCATGAATGCCAATACCGCTTCCGTATCTACCAGCTTGTAGCCGCCGGTCGGCGTCTTGGGCTTGCCTTGGATGAGCGCGACGCGATAGTCCGCGATGGCGCGTGCGGCAAATGAGCCCTCGGCAAAGTGCATCCACTGTAGATAGTAAGGATAGTCCGGGGAGTTGACCGCCGGCTCGAGCCGGCCGTTGCCTGCGCGCGCAAGAATCAATTCGATGATCGCGCCGGACTCGACCATGACTTGATCGCCGATGCGCACCGTCGGCGCAACCGGCATTAAAGGACTTACGTCGTGAATGGTCTTCATCGAGGCGGCGATGTCGCCACGCTTGTATTCCAGCTTGTAGGGAATCCCGAGTTCCTCGCACAGCCAGACAATGCGCTCCGAGCGCCGGCCTTCGATGTGATAGATCGTGAGATTCAGCGGCGCGGCCGACTTCGAATCGTTGCCGGCCTTGCCCGCTGCGGAAGCCGAAGCCATGGTTATCATCATGAGCGCCGCGGCGGCGAATTGCAGTTGCTTGATCATGCGTCCCCCAAACAATCATGTTGGTTATTTTCTGTGCGAATCATAGTGCTTCCGGCGCGGCCGCGGTAATCTTTCGGAACGATCATCGGGCACCGTTGTGATAGCGTAATACTCTATGAAAAAAATCCTCCTCACCCTCTCGACCCTGGTCTCTCTCGCTGCCGCGAGCGCCTTCGCGCACCCGCCGAAGACGCACCGTCTCGAGGCTACGCCGGCGACCGTGGCCTACGGCTACTACTGGGCGGATGCGCCGCCGGTGCTGCACATCGACTCCGGCGACATCATCGACGTCGATACGCTGCTCACCAATACGCCAACGGGATTGGCCAAGGCCGGCGTGCCGGACGACAAGATTCAGGCATCGCTCAAAGCCATCGTCAGCGAAGTGACGGGGGAGCGCCGCGGGCCGGGTGGCCATATCCTGACCGGTCCGGTCTATGTGGAGGGGGCGGAGCCTGGCGACGTGCTGGAGGTTAAAATCCTCTCCATCGAGTTGCCGATTGACTATGGTTACAACGGCTGCAGCGGCTACCTGCCGGAGAACTGTGAAACCGGCGTGCCGGTAAAGATCATTCCGCTCGATCGCAAAAAAATGACCGCGGAATTCCTTCCCGGCATCGTGATTCCTCTGAAGCCCTTCTACGGCAGCATCGGTATTGCGCCGGATCCGGCGATGGGACGTCTCAGCAGCAATCCGCCGGGCCGACACGCCGGCAACTTGGACAATCGCGAGTTGGTTGCCGGCAGCACACTTTACATTCCGGTGTTTGCGCGCGGCGCCTTGTTCGAGATCGGCGATGGCCATGTGGCGCAGGGCGACGGCGAGGTGGATCAAACCGCAATCGAAACCTCGCTGCGCGGACGTCTACAGCTCACCGTGCGCAAGGACATGAAGTTGAAGTGGCCGCGCGCCGAAACCGCGACCGACTACATCAGTATGGCGACCGATCCCGATCTCATCATTGCCACCAAGACCGCCATTCAGGAGATGATCGATTTTCTGGTGGCGGAGAAGAAATTGACGCGGCATCAGGCGTATCAGCTGGTCAGCATCGCGGGAAATGTCGCGATCACGCAGCTCGTGGACAAACCGAATGTCGGCGTGCACGTGAAGCTGCCGAAGAGCATATTCGTCCGGAAGTAGCCTTGGTGAGCCTAACGGGTGAGTACCCTTACGCGATGATCACGCTGAGGAGCGCCGTTGCCGCCACCGTGAGGGAGAATCCAATCAGGTAGGCAAAGCTGACGACGCAGAGTTTGGCGAAAGTCAGCAGGCGTCCCTGACCATAGTAGACCCGCATGGCGCTGTACACGTACCAGACGCCGTAGAGAAGGATGATCACGAAGACCCATTCTTTGAAGGCGCGCCAGGACAGCCAGAACGCGATCCAAGAAAGCAGCGCTTGAATCAGAAGCAGCAAGAATACTGCGGCATGGCTGTGTATGAAGAACACCAAATGCTCCACATAGTAGCGCCGCGGCCGCCAATACAAGATCAGCATCACGAGCGCCATCATCGGCACGAATACGAACATCATTTTTGGCATGTTGGCGAAGAACGCGTGCTCAACCGACGCACCGTGGTCTTCCTTGTTGCGCACACAGGACTGACGCAAAGCATTTTGCAACCAGGTAAATGAGGAGTGGAAATCGTCGCAATTGGCCGTTCCAAATCTCGTGACGCGCGATTTCTCCTTCGCCGAGATCTTGCCGGCTTCATCCCTGTCCTCGGCAGAGTCGCTCGGCGCCGCGGTGGGTGCCGCCGCTCCGGCTGGCGCGACGCTTGGCGGCGTTCTAACGATTTTCGGTGTGACAAAACCGAACGCGAAAAACAGCACGCTCAAGACCAGATACAGCCGCACCGGCGGCAGATATCGCGCTCGGCGCTCCGCGAAGTATTCCTTCGTAAGCTTGCCCGGCTTGAACAGCAGGATGTACAGGGTCTGCCAGAATCGGCCGTCAACATGAGTCGCGACGTGCCAGGCGTCCTCGAAAAGCGCCGAGACGGAACGCGCGCTCTCGTGCCTATGTTGACCACAGTCGAAGCAATACGGTCCCATCAGGGTTGCGCCGCAATTGCCGCACTCCGTGTGGACCGTAACCGTCAGTGCCTTCTTATCCAAACACCGCCACCATTTGACGGGCGATCGCCGCGGGTGCGCCATTCGGATCAATCAATAGGCAGGATTCGCAGGAATATCCAGCGCCGGCGGAATTGACCTCCGCATCGATGCGCCACCAGGCGTCGGGCGCGAAGCTGTAGTCGTGCCGAAGAAATTGCAGTGTCCACGTGAGCGAGCTCGAAGGCGCCGGGGTGCTCATGAGCTGCACGATCACCGACGGTATGCTGTCAATCAGCGCCACCACATGGGATTCGGTGAGCGGCGCGGGATCCTTGTGGCGAACGTAGATTTTCGAGGTGCGCAGGCTCGAGCCGGAGTAGGGCTGCGCGCCTTCCGCCCAACGATGGCCGAAATGCCGCGCGAAGGATGGGCCGCCCCTATCGGCGGCTGACCATTCCGGCAATTCCAGCGCGGGGCGCACGCCCGCTGCGACGGTTGGCGTGATGGAAAGTGCCGTGACGCGCGCCGCGCCGTAGACGCCGGTCAGGGTGGCGGCAATCTTGCCATCGCTCCAAAGCCTGGCGCGGGCAATCGTGACGGCCCTGCCGACGCGCAAAACTTCGGCATCGATGCTGACCTCGCCGGCGAGCGCAGGTCCGACAAAAGTGGTGTCCAATCCTCGCAGCTCGCGGTCCGCCGGCACCAGACGGCGCATTGCCTCGTTGCCGAGGGCTGCGACCATGCCGCCGAAGGTTGCGCGGCCCTGGGACCAATCCTCGCCGATGACCGCTCGCCACCCGCCGTCCCGCGGTTGCATCGACGCCAGGGTTTCCGAGAACAACATACGCTCGATGTTACCGGAAGAGTCTCGCCGCTTAAAAACTAATCGGGCTGGGGTGCGGGTCCTATGTAATTCGCCGACGGCCGCACGATCCGGTTGTCCTTGCGTTGTTCCACGATGTGGGCCGACCAACCGAAGATGCGCGCGGCCGCGAAGGTCGCCGTAAAGAATTCCTTCGGCAAACCCAGGGCCAGATAGACGACGCCCTTGTAGAATTCCAGATTGGCGCGCAGCGAGCGCTTCTTGTGCGCGGTCTGCGCGACGAAAGCTTCGTCAACGGCCTTCAAGGTTTCGATGAGACGCTTCTCGTCCGGCGTCGATGCGATCTCTTCGGCCAGCGTCTTGACGATCCTCGAACGGGGGTCGACGACGCGGTATTCCCGATGGCCCATGCCCATCACGAGCCTTCCGGTCGCCAAGCTTTCGGCGACGAAGTCCACGGCTCGTTTCGGATCGCCGACCTCTTGGGCCATCTCGAGCGCGCCCTGATCGGCGGCACCGTGCAGCGGGCCATAGAGCGAACCCATCGCAGCCGCCAACGCCGACGCGGGGGGCGCCAAGGTTGAGGTCACGACGCGCGCCGTGAAGGTGCTGGCGTTGAAACTGTGATCGATCTGCAGAATTTCGGTTTGCTCGAAAACGCGGATCTGCTTTTCCGAAGGTGCGCGGTTATGCACCAGCTGCAGGAAGCGTTCGCCATAGCGGCGCGTCTCGGGGTATACCGTCGGCGTCCGACCTGCGCGCAGCGCGAGCAGCAGGGCGAGCGCGGTGGGCAATCGAGCCGCCGCCACCAGCGCTTCCTGTTCATCGTCCGTACGGCCGAATATTTCCTCGGGCGGCGAGTACGCCATCAAGGGCATCGCGGCCTGCAGCGTCGCCATGGGATGGCCGCGCAGTTGTGCCAGTTTCTCGAGCGCGGCTGCGAGTTCCGCTGGCAATCGTCCCGCGCTCCACAGGAAGTCTTCGAACTCAGACAGTCGCGCAGCATCCGGCAGATCGCCGAACACGACCAGGTGGGCGACGGCGGCAAAGGGATACTTGACCAGTCTTTCGATGGGAATTCCGCGGTAGTAGAGCCTGCCTAAATCGCCATCGACCAAGGAAATCGAGGTGCTGTCCACCACCACGCCTTCCAGACCCTTCTTGATATCGACCACAGCGTTCATGACCATCTCCGACGGTTTAACCTCACACCGCTCAAGTAAATGCCCTTCAAGCCGCGAAGGCCAGATAGCGGAAGTGATGGAAGTATCAGTGAGGCGGATAATCTGAGGCGCAAACCTTATGCCCGCTCGGTTATCCTGAAGCCATGCAGATTGAACGTCATGAGCTGCGCTGCTTTCACGCCGTCATCGAAGCCGGCGGTTTCAGCCGCGCGGCCGAGCGGCTGGATCTGTCGCAATCAGCCGTGAGCCAAGCCATCGCCAATCTGGAGCATCGATTGGGCACCAGTTTGTTGCGCCGAGGCAATCCGCCGCGGCCCACCGAGGCCGGTATCCGGTTGTTGAGATTCGCGCAAACGACGCTGAACGAAGAACGCGAGGCGCTCGCGGACATCGTCCAGATCAAGACCGGCGCACTGTCGACCCTGTCGCTGGCACTCTCGCCGGCCGCGAACTCGCGCATCGGTGTTGCGCTGCTGAAGGAATTCTGCGAGCGCAATCCGCTCACGCGACTCAAAGTCGTCGTCGCCCCCAGCCGCGAGATTGTGCATGGCGTTGCCGAGGGCCGGTGGGAACTGGGATTCGGACCCTTTCATCACAACATGCCGGCGCACTTCGCGCTCCATCCCTGTTTCTCGGAAACCCGCCGCCTCATGATCGCGCGCGATCATCCGGCACGCGCAGCGTTGGCACGGGACGCCGTGGGCACAATGCGTGAATTGCCGCTGGTGACCTCGTTTCTCGACGAGACTGCGCGGCGCTCCACCGGCGAGCGCTTGCGCGATGCGTTCGGCTCGGTGTGGGAAGTAAGCCATATGGAGTTGCGACTCGCGCTGGTCGCGGACGGCAAAGGCGTCACTTATGTTTCGGACCTGCTCACCGAGGTGCCGCCGCAATTGATTCCCGTCGAAGGGCTGCCCTACGGCAGCATCGATCGCCAGGTGGGCGCGTACAGTCTTAGGCATCAGCCGTTGTCGCAGGCGGGAACGCGATTTCTGGCGTTGTGCCACGAAAGATGGCCGAGGGAAAGGCAACCGGCGGTTACCTAGCCCCCCTGCCGCTTGGGCTAGAATGGCGGCCCAAATAATCACCAGGAATCGCCCGTTATGAACACGAAGGACCTGTTTTCGCTCAAGGGACGTGTTGCGCTGATAACGGGCGGATCGCGCGGCATCGGTAGGATGATCGCGGAAGGCTTCATTGCGCAGGGCGCAAAGGTTTACATTTCGGCGCGCAAAGCCGACGCGTGTAATGAGACTGCAAGAGAATTATCCAAAGATGGCGGGGCCTGCATTTCCATCCCCATGAATGTGTCCACGGTCGCGGGAGCCAAGGGACTCGCGGCGGCCGTCATGCTTAAGGAGCCGAAGGTGGATATTCTCGTCAACAATGCCGGCGCGGCGTGGGGCGCGGCGTTTGACGAATTTCCCGAGGAGGGTTGGGACAAGGTCCTCAATCTGAACGCCAAAACGCCGTTCTTTCTGACGCAGGCGATGGCGCCGGCATTGCGCAAGGCGGCCTCGCCCGCTCGCCCCGCCAAGGTGATCAACATTGCCTCCATCGATGGTATTTATCTCACGCACCGCGAAACGTACTCCTACGTGACCAGCAAAGCCGGTCTCATTCAGCTGACCCGCCTGATGGCCGCGCGCCTGGTCAAGGACAATATCCACGTCACCGCCATCGCGCCGGGCGCGTTCAAGTCCGACATGAACAAGGAAGCGCGCGACCGCGGCGATGAGGTGGCCAAGCATATTCCCGCGCGGCGCATCGGTACGGACGAGGACATGGCGGGCGCCGCAATCTTCCTGGCATCGCGGGCCGGCGACTATGTGATTGGTTCGACCGTGACGGTCGATGGCGGCGTCGCGTTCGCGACCCCCGCGATGCGCGATCTGCAAATGGAATAGTTTCTATTCGCGCGGTGCACGCGTGCGCTGCTCGATGCGTTTCGCCAATTCATCGAGATCCACTTCCTCGTCAATCGATATTTCCATCGAATCATCTTTCACCACGGTCGGCGTGATCGTTTGGCGCTGAATTTTCAGCGGCGCGGGAGCAACCCGCTCCTCCGGCAAAGGCGCCGCCAGCGTCGGCTGCACCCAATCTTTCTTTTGAGTCACCCAGCGTTGGTAGCGGTCGAAATTCCACATTCCGGTCTCGCCGCCGGTTTGCAGCACATTGGCAATCTGACTGAATTGACCGCCGCGTATCGTCCCCTTGGAGGCGGCACTCGGCAGCAGAATTTCGCACACTGGGACGCGGAGACGATACTCAGCGAGGAATTCCAGGCGCTGGCACACCATGCCGACGAAGCAATCGGCGAGCTGCGCGCGAATGCCGCCCTGAATTTCCGCGGGGAAGGACATGCAGATGCGCGTGAGCGCTTCGGCGCAGGTCGCCGAGTGCATGGTCGCAATGACCAAGTGCCCGGTTTCCGCCGCGCTCAAAGTGAGGCGCATGACCTCGGGCGTGCGCATTTCACCGATGACCAGAACATCGGGGTTCTCGCGCAAAGCGTCGACCAAGGCCTGCTCGTAGCTGGGTGAATGCGTCGGCACTTCCCGCTGCCTGATAAAGGAGCGTCGATTGGTGAAGACGTATTCCAGCGGGCTTTCGATGGCAATGATGTGGCGGGCGCTGGATGAGTTGATCTCCTCGACCAGCGCCGCCAACGTCGTGGATTTTCCGCTTCCGGTCGGTCCCGAGATTACGATCAAGCCGGTCGACATCTCTGTCAGCCGCTTCAAATCCGGATGCAAGTTGCAGGCACGCAAATTGTTTTGGAACGAACTGAGCAGCCGCACCGCCATCGCCACGCCGCGAAGGGTCTGAAAAAGATTGATGCGGCAGCGCACGCCCGAAATGGTTCGGGAAACATCCGCGGAACCTCTACTCAAGAATTGCGGCCACCCGTCGTTGCCCAGCAGCTCCCGTGCTGCGTGCATGAGGGTTGCGCCGGCGATGGGCTGACCGATGGCGGAGAGCTGGCCACGGACCCGAGCGACGGGGGCGGTATCCGCTTCGATGTGCAGATCGCTCGCGCCGAGTTCGCGGCCCTTTCGAATCCACTCTTGAACCGACATGCACGAAGAATAACGGAAAGAAGCGGCCCTAACATTAAAGGCGGGAACACTTGAGTTTGCCTAAGCTACAATTGCCGCGCGGTCCGACGCTGGGTGAAACAGGGAGAAATTCATGGCGACGCGGCGACACTTCTTGACACTTTCTGGAATGTTTGTGGCCGGGGCGGCCTTGGCACAGACGGACGACCTATGTGCGGTTGCCACCAAGGAGACGCAGGCCGCAATCACGGCGGACCAAGCGTTGCTGCGCCTCAAGGCAGGCAACGAGCGCTTTCGCACCGGACGTAGTCTGCACTGCGACTTGGTGGGGCAGATCAAGGCCACCGCCAAAGGACAGGCGCCCTTTGCCGCCGTCTTGGGCTGCATGGACAGCCGCGTCGCTCCGGAATTGGTGTTCGATCAACAACTGGGCGATATCCTTACGGTCCGGGTCGCCGGCAACATCGTCAACACCGACAATCTCGGCAGCCTGGAGTACGCGACCAAGGTGCTGGGTACCAAGCTCATTGTGGTGCTCGGCCATAGCGAGTGCGGCGCCATCAAAGGGGCCATCGACGATGTCAAATTGGGCAACGTGACCGCGCTGCTCTCAAACATACGGCCCGCGGTTGTCAAAGTCGCGGCAGGCGATGGCGATCACACCTCGAAGAACAAGAAGTTCGTACAGGAGGTCGCGGATCAGAATGCCAGGGACGCGGCATCGCTGTTGACCACTCGCAGCGAGCTGCTCGCCGCGCAGGTGAAGGAGCACCAGATCAAAATCGTCTCCGCCATGCACGACGTCAGCACCGGCGCGATCCGATGGCTGGCTTGAGTCACCCTGCCGCGGAAGAGTTTCTCAAGCGCTGAGAGCAGCCAAAGGATTTAGGATGCGAACACTCCCCTGGATTTTGCTGGGTTTGACGGCCGCGTATGCCGGCCAAGCTGCAGAACCGTACCCTGTCGTTCTGGGCGCCGAAAAGGCGGAGCTGGTGCGCTCCATGGAACAATTGAAGAAACAGGAAGTAGCTCCTTACTTCCTGAGCTACGAGATCGTTGAAACGCACGCGGCGACCGTGATCGGGTCGTTCGGCGCGCTGACCCACAGCGGAGAGAGCCGGCATCGATTGCTGCGGATCAATTTGCGCGTCGGCGATTACGCCTTGGACAACACCCGTCAGGTACGGGCCGGGCCGGGCGCCCTCGGCGACCGCTATACAGCGATCGCCATTCCGATCGAAGATGACCCGGCCGCGATACGCAGCGTTCTCTGGTATCACACGGACCGAAGGTATAAGCAGGCCGTCGAAGAGTTGGCGACGGTGCGTACGGTCAGCCAAGTGAATGTCGAGCGCGAAGATAAATCCGCGGATTTTTCCGCGGCACCGGCGGAGCAAAGCGTCGCGGCGATTGCGCCTTTTTCGGTGAACAGGAAGGTTTGGGAGGACAAGGTTCGCAAGTACACCGCTCCCTTCCAACGGTTCGGCAATCTGTACGAGGCGACCGCGACCTTTTCGGCGAATCAAGACACGCGTTGGTTTGCTTCGAGCGATGGCGCAGGAATTCAGGCTTCGCAGACCTATTACCGGCTGCAGATTTCCGCGTTCTCCAAAGCCGACGATGGCATGGAACTGCCGCGCTACGAAAGTTTCTTCGCCTTCACTCCTGAAGGATTGCCTGAC
>Ga0210388_10002572_pt1 | contig 14096 bp, 10 predicted proteins | sample IncBWC19OmetaG_FD_155485 | JGI IMG/M metagenome (GOLD analysis project Ga0210388, IMG submission 155485) | Forest soil microbial communities from Barre Woods Harvard Forest LTER site, Petersham, Massachusetts, United States - Inc-BW-C-19-O ...
CGCAGGAAAATAGCGAAAAGACTTCATCTCCATCCGCGGCAGCTGCGGCGTCCGACCCAATTTTACTCGCGATGCGCGAGGAACTGGACCGTTCGAAAGCAAACATCAAGATGGAGAACATCGCGGCGCCCTATTACATCGAATACAGCGTCACGGACCTTGAAGAGTATGACGCCGAGGCGGCATTCGGCGCTCTTCGCCAGAAGCAGTGGTCACGTGGCAGGTCGGCTCGCGTCGTAGTTCGCGTCGGCGATTACAAGCAGGACAGCTACTTCGGTCCGGGGACTGGCTATGTCGATTTAGCTCCCCTCGACAACGATCCCATCGCGCTGCGCCATCAATTGTGGCTCGCCACGGATCAGGCCTACAAAGCAGCGAGCCAGGCGCTCGCTTCAAAGAAAGCAGTTTTCAGCCAGTTCAGTTCCGGACAGCCATTCGACGATTTTGCAGCCGCGCCCGCAGTGCAGTCGCTAAGCCCCATCGCAAAATTGGAGTTTCAGCCCGCGCCGTGGAACGCGATGCTCGAAAAAGCGACCGCGCTTTTTCGGACGGATCCCAAAATACAATCGCTCAGTGCGCAGCTTCGCTTCCGCGCGGTAAATCGATACTTTGTAAATACGGAAGGTACGGTCACGCGCAAGGGTTACACGGTTTATTTCATGAATTTTTCCGGAGCCACGCAAGCGGAAGACGGAATGCGCCTTGAACGTTCGCCTTACTATTCGGCGAGCACGTTAAAAGATATGCCGGCGGCCGATGTGTTTCAGGCAGACGCTGTGAAAACGGTGAATACCCTCATCGCCTTGCGTGATGCGCCTGTCGTGGATGAAGAGTATCGCGGGCCTGTGCTATTTTCGAACGACGCGGCGACCGATGTTTTCTACGGCATGATTGGCCAGAATGTTCTGGGCAGGCGGCCAAAACCCGGGGATTCGTCGCGCACCGAGGGAGATTTCGCCTCGAGCTACAAGAGCCGCGTGCTGCCGGCTTCCATCAATGTGATTGACGATCCCACGCTAAAGACTTACGCGGGCAAAAGTCTGATTGGGTACTACGACATCGATGACGAAGGTGTACGCGCCGAAAAAGTCTCCGTGATTGCGAATGGAGAACTCATCAATTACCTGCTCGGCCGCGAGCCGATTCGCGATTTTCCATCGTCAAATGGGCACGGGCGCGCAGCGCCGGCTCAGCCGCCCAGTCCGAGTCTTGGAAATCTGATCGTCGAATCAAAACAACCGCTCTCGCCGGACGACATCAAGAAGAAGCTGATCGAGATTTGCCGTCAGGAAAACAAACCGTACGGCTACCGCGTAGAGACTCTTGCCGGATACAATCCGCGCCTGCTTTACCGCGTCTACGAGAAAGACGGACACGAGGAACTGGTTCGTGGAGCGGAGTTCAGCGAACTTGACGCGCGCGCGCTGCGCAATGACCTGGTCGCAGTGGGAAATGATCCGCTCGTGAGTAACCGCGAGGGGCAGATTCCAATGACGGTGATCGCTCCCTCGATTCTATTTGACGAGATTGAAGTGAAACGCACAGATGCGAAGAACGCGAAGCTACCCGAATATCCTCCGCCCGATCTACTTCCCAGCAAGTAAGCGATTTCTCGAAGAACGTAGTTCCTTTTACATTCTATCGGCGCGGAAATTGATAGCGGAGACCGAAGCGAGCCGTAATCGGCAGGCCCAGTTGAGGGACCGGCGTCGCAGCGGTCGCGTACTGTACGTTGAAGAGATTCTCTACTGCGGCGAAAAGTTCGATTCCCAAGCCGAAAGAACGCCAAGCCATTGCGTCCAAAACGAAATAGCGCCCGAGAGGAAACATGTTCTGGTCATCATCAAACTGTTTGCCCACCATGCGCCCATCCACGGAAATGTTGATGCGAGATGGATTGATATATCGTCCCTGAAACGTTAGGACGTTGTGCGGGACCTGCGCGACCCAGAGACCAACAAGCGATGGCGTCGCGTTCGGGAAGCTGGTGACAACCGAATCCACATATTGATATCCCACCGCCAGATCGAACGTACGAGTGAAATGCGCGATGGCATTGATCTCGAATCCAGGTGCGCGGGTGCGGCCGAGATTTTCGCGTTGGCGTGTGATCAGCGCCGGAGTCGAACTAAGGGTGACGTTCGCTACCGGATCGATAATCTCGTTGAAGAAAAATGTTCCGGTAGCTTCGAGTTTGCGCCGGAACCCGTAGACCGACACGCTCGTGTCACCGCCCGTGAGCTGTTCGGAACGAAGTAGCGGATTCGCGTCTGTGACGGTATTGCCCTGGCGAAACGAACGGTAGAGTTCGTTCAAGGTAGGCGCGCGAAACGCTCGATATATAGAAGCGTTCCAGGAAACATTGGAATTGAATGGATGCCGCAGCGTTAGCCGCGGGCTGAATGCATTATTGGTGCGGTCAGGAAACCCGACATTCGGAGGACAGGTTCCCGCCACTGGCGTGCAGAAGAAGAAGGCATTGGTGTTCGACCAGTGGTCGTAGCGAGCGCTCGCGGAAAGGAACCAAGTTCGCGTAATCTGGATTAAGTCTTCGCCGAAAACTCCGACCGTATTCTGGTGGCCGCCCGTAAACGTATCCCGAAGATTGTTGCCCGAATTGAAAATCACTTCGTTGCTGTGACCGATCTCCTGGTGGTCGTCGACGCCTGCTACAAGCGTCTGGCGTTTCCCGAGGGCTCGCGACCACACGCCAGAGCCGCCCACTCCTTGAGAGGGAACAGCTTGAACGTCCGTAAGCGATTCGCTGTCCCGATTTGCAGCGACGGACGAGAATGTCTGATTGTAAGTTTCAGCGCTTGCGTAAAACCGCAACGTCAGTAGTCCACCGGCGCCGAGGTCGAGGTTGGCACCGAGTGCGCCCTGTCCGATGCGCGTGTTATTTACTTGAAGTGGCGTGCCATTGTCGCGCGACTCATCGAAATACCAGCCGCGCGCGAAAATCTCGCTCTTGTCGCCGATTTTCCGTCCAATCATCAAGTCGGCTGTTGCGTCAGAGACGCCGGCGCGCGTGTCTACGGTACCTCGGTCATCCTTGGGAACAAGAATGTAGCCGTCAGTACGGAATACCTGTCCGCCGAAAGTCGACACCCAGCCGTCTTTCTCTCCGCCGGCCCACACAGAGAGTTCCGGCGAGTTTTGGTTTCCGTAGGATGTCTCGAGCGAGAGTCCAGCGGGTTCTGCTGGGCGCGTTAATACCTGTATGACGCCGCCAAGCGCATCGCTGCCGTACAGACTGGACGATCCTTCCTGCGCGATTTCGATGCTGGAGATGGATTCGCGGGGCACGCGATCCCAGTAGACCCATGCGCCGAACGGATCGTTAAGAGGGATGCCGTCTTCGAGAACGAGTGCGCGGCTCGACCCGCTGGCCCCCAGGCCGCGAAGGGACACTCCCTGTGTGGTGGGATTGGCGGTGCGGCTGCTCGAGCGGCGAAACAGGCTAAAGCCTGGAATCTGGCGAAGCGCGTCATCAAGCTGGAGTGCAGGTATCGCCTGTACGTCGTCACGAGTGAGCTGGATATCGGCCAATGGCACATCGGCTAAAAGCTCCGAGCTACGCGTCGCGGTGACGACTACGCGCTGGATGACGTTCGAAGGCACGAGGGTGAATTCGAGGCGAGTGACAGCTCCCGGTGACGCCTTCCAGGGATTTTGGAGGCGTTCAAAGCCCGCCGCGGTGACGACAATGGTCCCGGAAACTTCAGGCACATTTTGGAACGCAAAAGCGCCCGCGGAGTCGGTGGTGGTCGTTGCGTTGTACGAGTTTGCGTGAAGCTCCACTTGCACCCCGGTGATCGCCGCGCCTGACGAATCTCGCACCGCTCCTTCCACTCGAATTCCTTGGGCATAGGCCGGCGAGGCGGTGAGGAGCCATGTGACTATAAGGAACCCGATTGAGAGGGCACCGTGGCAAGCCCATTTTCGGATCTCCCAAATCGCCATCCGTGTGCGATTAGGCATTGCCGTCGCCTTGTGTTTTCAATGATTTACAAGCAGTTCTAATCGCGCATTTGCGATTAGAAAACTGGAGGCGGTGAGGCCATCCTAGACCCCGGTTGGGCCCAAGTGCCGCTGCCCTAGCCCGTCTTTGCGTGACAGACAAAAACATAGCACCTACATTAGAAGTGATGGGAAGGGCGAGCGCAAGCGGTTGTTCGTGTAAGGATTCTTAAGGCTACCGAGGCATCTTCTCGCGAACTAACTATAGGAAGCACAAGCGGTCCTGGGTAACCCGGCGAAACCCCGTCCCGGCTTGAAACAGCTACTCCTCCCTGGTGTGTTAATCTTGGCAGCGGGGAATCCAGTCCAGTCGAGGAGGAATTTCGAATGGCATCGTCCGCACCGCTCCGCCGCAGCGACCGTGTTTCCCTCACGCTACTTCTGGAAGCTTCCGGCACGGATAGCCACGGCAAGGCCTTCACCGATCCCACGCGCACGCTACTGATCAATTTAACGGGTGCGGTAATCGTCCTCGACCGCGAATTGAAGACCGATCAGCAGATTCGCCTGAAGCGGAAATCGCCGATCGAGGCACACCGCGAAGGCGACGTTCGAGTGGTAGGCCAGTTTGGCCGCGAGAAAGACGGCTTCCTTTACGGTGTCGAGATACTGGATACGCAGAAAGACCTGTGGGGCGTGGAGTTCCCGACGATTGCGAACTCGGAAGAAGCCGTCGCGCGGATGCTGCTGGAGTGCAGTTACTGCCGCGGCCGGGAAGTGGCGTATCTGAATGAACTGGATCTGCGCGGGTTTGAAACGAACCGTGGAATTGCGCGGCATTGCAAGGTATGCGGCGTGCCGAGCATCTGGACGCAGGCCCCGCACGAAGACGAGAAGAAGTTGAATTCACGTGCGTCGCGCGCGCGTCGCGATTCGAAAGATGTGCTGCCAGAAGGCGGAGAACAGCGTGAGCGGCAGCGGATGCGAATGAAGACTCGCCTGACGGCTTGTATTCGCCAAACGGGTGCCGACGATGAATTGGCGGTTTGTGAAGACATCTCGCCAATCGGCATGTGTTTTCGCAGCAAAAGGCGTTTTGATCAAGACGCGTCGATTGAGGTGGCTGTACCTTACGCGCCGGATTCAGCCAATATTTTCATGCCGGCTCGAATCGTCTACTCGGAAGAGATTCCGAAGGCTGGGCTTTTCAGGCATGGGACGGAGTACCGGAGAGTGGGCCCCCGAGCTTAGGAACCCCGCGAATTGCACTTCACGAGAAAAGTAAAAAAGCGCGCGGCCGATGTCCGGTCGTTTCCTTCAAGACATTCCAGTGCCGCGAAATGCAAACCCTATCTCTAGCCGACTGCCACTGGTGAACGCTCGCGCGAGCGGCGACGGTGATATTGCATCGAGATGTTGAGGTGCACGTTGCCCGCGGGTGTTTCGAAGCACAGGATTGTAGCTTCCGAGTCGTGGCCGGCTGCCTCGCACTGTTCCTCAGTTAGCACCGCCGGCGGAAACACTTTGAACTGAAAGCCGCGATCGTTGAGCTGCGTGACCGCGTTCCCGATGACCATGTTCGCAAGCTCGCAAACTGCTTCGCGCACAATTGGCTGTGAAGAGTCCACTTCATCTCCTGCAAGATACGTAGCCACCTGAGTCGCGGCTTGCGGGTCCATGTCCAGAATTACGCGGCCCTGAATTTCTCCCTTAAAACTGACAGACGCGGCGAGACCCTTCCGGCGATAGCCTTCCTCTTCCATGGTGAGGTCGACAATCCGCGGCGAAGTCTTCATCATCTCCGCGAGAACCGCGTCAAGCGAGCCGATGAAAGGCTGAATAAGGTCCATTCTCATCGGTCTTTCTCCCCTCCGGCGTGGACAGGTGCGGCGACGCCGTCGTCATTAAGCACGTAGCGGATTATTTCGTAGAGCGCGTCGGGCTTCACGGGCTTTTGAACGAAGTGGCGCGCACCCTTTTGCAGAGCTGCCAGAATGTTGTCCTGATAGCCGACGGAAGACACCATCACGATCCGCGCGTCCGGATGTTCCTGGACGATGCGCTCGACCGCTTCGATTCCTTCCATTTGCGGCATGGTGATGTCCATCAGGACGATGTCTGGCGTCGTGCGCGCATATTCGGTGATGGCGGTGCACCCGTCGCCCGCTTCGCCCACGACCTGGCCGCCAAACGATTCGACCATCTTCGCCAGACTTTTGCGCGCGAAGACGGAATCATCGACGATCAGGTAACGAGCAGCCTGGCTGTCTTTTTTCCGTGTGAGTGGTTCAAACTGTTTCATAACTATCTCCTTCGAGAAATCTCCTGATCGGCGGCGACGAATTCGGCCGCCGGACGCTCCGGCATACATTTCGATTGCAGAACACTGGATAAATTCGAAAGTGAAACAATGCGAGAGGCAAAGCCGCGCTCGATGGCGGAGCGAGGCATGCTGTCAACCACGCACGTATCTGGGCTCTGGGCAATTGTCATCCCACCGGCGGACTGCACAGCGCCCATCCCCGCGGCGCCGTCGTCGCCCATGCCAGTCATCAAGATTGCGAGAGCGTTGTTTGTAAACTCGCGCGCGACAGATTGAAACAGCACGTCCACGGATGGGCGGTGGCCGTTGACGCGTGGCGCGTCGACAAGAATCGTGACGTTGCCGTGCTCCATTCGCCGCACCCTCATGTGGCGATTGCCGGGACAGACCAAAGCGCGCCCTGCGAGCAAGAGATCGCCCGACTGCGCTTCTTTCACTTCGATTGCCGACGATTCGTTCAGGCGATGCGCGAACATTTCCGTAAACCCTTCCGGCATGTGCTGCACCACCAGCAGACAGCCAGGGAAGTCTTCCGGGAGTTGCGAAAAAAGATATTGCAGAGCGTTCGGGCCGCCCGTCGAAACACCGATCGCAACGATGCGCGTGGGCCAGTGCGGCATTGATGAGCGCCGCGGTTCCTTCCGTTTCAAGGAGGGAACTGTGATGATCATTTTCGGAGCGCCGGATGCGGCGGCCACTTTTATCTTCATCGCCAGTTCTGCGGCGATCTGATCCAAGCGGCCAGTCGCGGCGTCCTGCGGCTTCGCGACGAAGTCGAAAGCCCCGAGCGCGAGTGCTTTCAGTGAAAGCGATGCACCTCGATCCGTTTGGGAACTGACGACAATCACCGGGACTCGATGCTTGCGCGTGATTTGGCGAAGCATCTCAATCCCGTCCATCCGTGGCATATCGAGATCGAGCGTCACGACGTGCGGCCGCAGTTCGGCGATTTTTCTAAGGCCAATCTCGCCGTCCATCGCTGTGCCAACCACTTCAATCGATGGATCGTGCAAAAGCGCTTGAGGGATCAGCTTGCGCATGAGCGCGGAATCGTCGACGACGAGAACTCGAAGTTTGTCGCTCATGCCGTCGCTCCGACCGCCGGAATTCTGGCCAGGTGCGAAATCACGGCTGGGACGTTGAGAATGAGCACGACAGTGCCATCACCAAGAATCGACGCGCCGCTAACGAGCGGTGAAGTGACGAGGCGATCTTCGAGCGCCTTGATCACGAGCTCTTCTTCACCCATCAAGCTGTCGACGACAAGTCCGAACTTACGATTTCCGGCGCCGATTACAATCACGAAAACACGCTTGGCGCGCTCGCCGGAGCCTTTCGATTCGAGGCGGTCCAGGCGAACCAGAGTCAGTACCTGCTCGCGCAATTGGAATACCTCGTGATCGTCGACGCGGTGAATTTCTTCATCCGCGATTCGCGTAATTTCAACCACGGAGGCAATTGGAACCGCATACAAGCGTTTCGCAACGCGAAATAGCAGGGCCTGAATGCTGGCAAGCGTTAGCGGCACCATCAGGCGAAACTTCGTGCCTTTGCCGGGTTCACTTGCGAGCTCGATCGCGCCCTTCAAATTCGAGAGCGCGGATTGCACAACGTCGAGTCCCACGCCGCGTCCGGAGATTTCTGTGACGTGGTCGGCGGTGCTGATGCCCGGGGTAAAAATCAGATGGAGAGCCTCGAACTCTGTGAGTCGCGACGCTTCTTCGTGAGTAAGGATGCCCCGCTCGATCGTCCGCTCGACGATTTTGCGGCGATCGAGTCCGCGCCCGTCATCGGATACTTCGATCACCACCTGATCTCCCTCGTGATATGAGTTCAGGCGAATCGTACCCCTTGGTGACTTGCCCGCATTTTCCCGGTCGGCGGAGGATTCGATGCCGTGGTCCGCCGCGTTGCGAACGAGATGCGCCAGCGGTTCGGCTAGAGCATCGAGGATGCTCTTATCGAGGTCGGTATTTTGGCCGGACACCTCCAGCGCGATGTCTTTGCCTTGAACTTTCGCAACGTCGCGAACGATTCGTGGAAAGCGGCGGAAAAGCTGGTCGACCGGCACCATGCGAATTTTCATCACCGATTTTTGCAACTCGCCCAAAACGCGGGATTGAAACGCGAGCGCATCTGAGAATTTTCCGCGCAATGGATCCTTGGAGTGGCTGCGCTCAAATTCGTTGATCGTGCGTTGGAGCATCGATTTGCCGATGATCAGCTCGCCGACCAGATTCATCACTGTTTCGATACGAGTCGCGTCCACGCGCAGAGTGTTTTCGGCGACGTGCGCCACGCTCGCACTCGTCGCGCCAGCCTGTCCATCGGCTGCGTGAATTTCCGATGCCCCATATTCGACGCCCCCTATCCCTGCGGAGACGGCGGCGGCTTCCGACTCGAGAAGAATATCGAGAAGATCGCGAGGCTGCGTTTGCTGCTCGTGAATCTCGTGAACCGAAATCCGCGCGACAACCGACGGCACGTGGCAGCGCTTGCGAATCCAGTCCGCGGATTTCGCAGACGAGAGCGCGGATTCAATCAGTCCGGCCTTTTCCACTTCTGTGGCCTTTTCAGGATGCAGTGCCAGGACCCTTCCCGCTCCCTCGAGAGCTTTGCGGGCAAGTTCGAACGCGGCGGCGGGCAGAAGCGAATCGGAATCGAGATGGAGCGCGACGTGATAAACATGTTCGTTCCGTCGAAATGCCTCCGCGATCATCAGACGTTCATACTCCGTCCATTCGAATGTGGCTTCGCGCGCCGCTTTTTGCGATTGCGCGAGCGGTTTCGTGAGAAGGCGCTGAATGTGCTCGCGCAACGCGCCGCCGGCGGGAGGCTGCAGATTGCTCCGGTATGCCGCCAGCATTTCATGAAAAGTATCCGCAGCAGCGAGCACAACCTCGGGAATCAGTCCAGCATGCTGCAGCACCAATTCCGGAGTCAAAACGTCTTCGAGTTCGTGCGCGAGCTCGCTTAGTTCCCGGAAGCCGCATGCAGCGGAATCACCTTTGAGTGTGTGAACCGCGCGCCGCACGCTTCGCAAGCATTCCTTGTCGCCGGGGCGTTCTTCGAGCGCAAGCCCGGCCTCGTTCATGGCCTGGAGAATTTCCGCGGCGCTCTCGAAAAAGAGGTCGCGAAGCTCGGCGGCGCGCTCGTCGGGGAAAAAAGTCACTGAGCTCCCTCGACGCGCTGATACACGGTCGCGTTGTTCTGATGAATCATGTGGAACGCTTTCGTAAGGCCGAAAAGGCTTTCGGCATGGCCCACGAACAAATATCCTTCCGGATTCAAGCAGCGGTAGAACTTTTCAATCAGCCGCTTCTGTTCCGCTTCGTCGAAATAGATCATCACGTTGCGGCAGAAAATCGCGTCATTGCGTTGCGGCAGGTATTCAGTTTTCAGGTTGTGAAAATCAAACTGAACCAGATTCTTGAGCGCAGGCTTGACGATGTATTTGTCAGCGACCTTGTCGAAGTACCGCAGGCGGCAAGTGTAGTCGACGGTTTCCATCTGCGCTTCGGTGTAAATGCCCTGCTGCGCCGTGAGGAGCGCCGAGTAGTTAATGTCTGATGCCAGAATTTCCACTTTCCACGGTGGAGGTATCAGCGGCTTCGGCGTCGGCATTTCAAACGGAAGAGGGTTGCGCAAGTAGTAGTAGGCGAGCGCGTCGCAGACGAGAATTGCAAGGGTGTAAGGCTCCTGTCCCGTGGAACAGCCCGCGCTCCAGATTCGAAGCGTCCAATCGCGGCGTTCCTGTTTACGCTTCAGGATTTCTTCGAGCACTACTTTTTGAAACAGGTCCAGTTGCGGCCGAATGCGAAAGAAACTCGTCTCATTTACTGTAAGGTTTTCAAGCAGCGCGATCAGCTCTTGCTTGCCCTCGCGGCTGGTCAACAGGCGGTAATAGCTGTAGAACGAGTCCATCTGGCACGCCTTCAGGCGGCGCTGGAGGCGATCCCGAAGGAAATGAGTGCGGCGTTCGTCGAAATACATGCCGCACTCCTGATAGACCAGCGTTTGCAACAGCTTCAATTCAGGTTCGGTCAACGGAACTTGAGTAGTGAGTGTGGACATTCGAACCTCTTTGACCTTTCTCCCTGGAACGGCCTGCTAGTTGCGTTTCGTGCTGTCTGCCGTAACCGCAGCCGGTTCGGAAAATTCCTCGAGACGCTGCAACTCACCGCGCTGCAAGATTTTGTTGAGGTCGAGCAAGATCACAAGGCGCCCTTTCAACTTTCCGACACCCGTGATGTAGTCGAGCTCGCCATCTTGAAACACAGTGTGCGGCGCCTCGATTTCCGAAGGCGGAATTCTCAGCACCTCGGAGGCGGAGTTCACCATCAGGCCGAGCCTACGACCGTCAAGTTCGACCACCACCACCCGGTTCTTCTTATTCGGTTCAGGAATTGGTTCGTTGAATCGCTTTCGCAAATCGATGATGGGAATGATTCGCCCACGAAGGTTGATCACACCTTCGATGTAATTCGGCGCATTCGGAACCGAGGTGATTTCGGGGACCCGCACGATCTCGCGAACGATCGAGATGGGCAGCCCGAAAGTTTCGCGGCCGATTCGGAATCCAACAACCTGGAGTTCCTTATCCATAGTGTTGTGCCGGCTCAGCTCCGCGCCATCTCAGCATATTCGGCTGAGCCGCCGCGGCGTTCCGGGCTGCTGGCGGGGCGTCGAGGTGGAAATCGCCGGCTATCGGCCTGGCCGTCGTCGAGAACGAATCGATCCATCGAATCGAGAAGGTTGCGGGAAAGCTTCGACATTTGTTCGGCTGCCGCCGCCAGTTCCGTGGAGCTGGAAGTGGATTGCTGCACGAGTTCGCGCATTTTTTCCATGGCGCGAACTACGCCTTGAGCACCGGAAGCCTGTTCCTCAACGGAGGAGGTAATTTCCTGCGTGATTTCCGTGAGGCGATTTGTTGCCTTCGCGATTTGTGATGAGCCGCTGGATTGCTCCGTGGTGGCTGCGCCAATTTCCTGAGAGAACTTGTAAACTTCGGAAACGACGGCGGAAATCTTTTCGAGTGCTGAGCTCAGGTCTTTGTTCAGCACCAGGCCTTCCTGAACCATCGAAGTGCTCTTTTCCATGTTTTCGACGGCTTCGCGAGCTTCCTTCTGAATTCCCTCGATGAGTTCGGAAATTTCCTTTGTCGATTGGGTGGACTTTTCCGCGAGCTTGCGCACTTCTTCGGCGACGACGGCGAATCCCAATCCGTGTTCGCCCGCGCGCGCAGCTTCAATTGCGGCGTTGAGAGCGAGGAGGTTGGTTTGCTCGGCGAGATCGTCGATCACTTCAATGATCTTTCCGATGTCATCCGCGCGGCGGCCCAGCACGTCGATAATTTCTGCAGAGGATTGAATCGCGTGGCTTGTACGATTCAGGCCCTCCGTGGCTTTTTCCATTGTCACCATGCCGGTTTGCACTTCGTCGCGCGACCGGTGGGAGATATCGACGAGCAGCTTTGCGGTATCGGCCACGCGTTGAATCGAAGTGACCATCTGATCGATCGACGCCGATGTCTCAGCGACGCTGGAACCTTGGACCTGGGTGTTCTTGACCACATTCTGGACGTTGATGCTCATCTCGTGCATCGTGCTGGTCACTTCATCGATCGCTGATGCTGCCTGCACGCTCACTTTCGCTGACTCGTCGGAAGCGCTGGCCATCTGCCCTGCACCGCTCGCTACTTGTGCTGCGCTGTCGCGCACCTGGCGAACGAGGTCGCGCAGGCCTTGCGTCATTCGCGCGAACGCTTTCGCCATCGTGTCTTGCTGCGACCGCGGCAGCACGCTGACTGACAATTGTCCTTCAGCGATAGCGGCAGAGACGCCTGCCATCTCCTTCAAGTGCACGATCATCTTGTTGAAATTGACGGCAAGAACGCCCACTTCATCATTACGATGGATGTCGATCGTCTGATCCAGATCGCCTGTCTCGCCAATCCGGTGCGCCACTTCGATCAGTTGATGAATCGGCTCGCGAATCGTCTTAGCCGTAAAGAAAGCGATGCAAGCACCGAGGAGAGTTGCAACGAGCGTACCGAGCGTGGTGATGATCGTACTGAATGTAGTGGCTGACGCTGCGGATGCAGTGGAATCGTCGAGCGCTTTGCGGACGCCGTTGTTGGCGTCATTGAGTACGCTCGCTGATTTTGTTGTCCACGAGGCAGGGTCGTGCTGGAGATAGTAGATTTGAAGATCGGAAACCGTCGCGTCCCCTGCATCAACCTGATGGCGTTTGACGATCATTTGCTTCGCGAAATTCTCGGCCCAGTTGTGCTCGTTTTCTTCCACCTGGCCGAGCGCTGCGCGCAGGTTCGCGTCGTTGCCTTTGCTCTCGCCTTCACGTAGAAGCGCAAGAAGATCCGCGATACCTTTGTTGGTCTTCTCCTCATCCCGCAAGTCGCCGCTCAAGAGATAGTTCTCGAGGAACAGACGGTTTTCCATCATCTGAAATCGGATGTTTTCGATGGTCTGCACGTCGTTCAGAGTGGAGGCTGCCGCTGAGCGAGCGGTGTGCTCGCGCAGTACGGTGAGCATGTTGACCACAAACAAGGCCAGCATGATCGCCAGAATGGCGCCGAATCCAAAATATAGCTTTCTACGAATCGTCATTTCTTACCCCCCACTTCGTGCACTTCTCAAACCCCCGCGTCCTTTGGGAGGAGCGCTTTTGGTTAGTTAAAGTCGAATTCGATAATCTCGGTTGTTTCTTTCGCGGCTGCTTCAAAACGCCATCGCTTCAGCGCGTCTACCGCCGAGCCGACCAGCAGAGGACTGCCGCCGACCACTTTAGTGCTCGTCACTCGCCCGTCGGCCGAGATCGTTGCTTCGATCTTGACCTTCCCCGTCACGTTCATTTGTTTCGCTAGTGCCGGAAAATCCGGAGTCACCTTTGACTTAACCTTTCGCTTTGCGCTTTCGACAGCTGCTTCCTGGGAAAATGCTTTGGGCGCAAAAGTCCCAAAGGCGCCTAACATCAGCATTACCCCCAAACCAATCGTGCGGGCCCTGAGTTTCATCCCAACCCCTCCAGTTAGGGAAAGCTCCGGAGGACGAAAATGCAACGGGAATGCCACGCCCAATAGCTTCTTTGGCCTCGCGTTGAACTAGATAATTCTGCATGTAAGTAGCTGAACATAAGACTGTTAAACATATTGGAGCGAGCGATTGCACCGGGCGTGAAGGGAGCGAATCGTCTCAAAAGGCTGGCGCGCACTATATTCCCGTCTCACCTTGCGACAGTTTCGGATTGCCCCTTTCGGCAACAGGGCCGCCCACATGTCTTGACTCAAAATGAGATGAGACCGTAACGTCATTGAGTAACAAGCAGCACGCGCAAGCCCCTAACCTCCATGCGTGCATTAAAACGAACTCGGGAAGTATCCGCAGGTGTCGACGGCTCTCTGGAGAGCCTGCTCGCCCAGTTCTCCGCCACCACGCTTGAGCTGAACCCATCGTTAGGCACGTTAGAATTCGCCCGGCGTCTCACCGCCCGCACGGCACAAATATTGGGAGCCCGCGCTGCGGCGCTGGCTGTGGCGCGCGAGTCGGATTGGGCAGTTGCCGGTCTCAGTGGTCCGGCGCATCGATGGGATGCGATGACACAACACCGTCTGGCCGTGGCTCTCGCCGAGCAAGCAACGGTTCCGGCGGTTGACCTGCGCTCTGGGCTCGCCGCGAATTTGTTCGGGAGAGAGTTGGCGGAAGCACTTGGATGGCGAGACGTTCTTCTGGCGCCGCTCACAGGCAGTGAAGGGGAACTTTTGGGTGTGCTTTGCCTGGTGGATTTGCGTGGGCTC
>Ga0210388_10002573_pt1 | contig 14094 bp, 12 predicted proteins | sample IncBWC19OmetaG_FD_155485 | JGI IMG/M metagenome (GOLD analysis project Ga0210388, IMG submission 155485) | Forest soil microbial communities from Barre Woods Harvard Forest LTER site, Petersham, Massachusetts, United States - Inc-BW-C-19-O ...
GAATGACTTCGGACGTCCCCTTGGCCGCGGCAGCAGCTTTATCGGAGGGGTCTCCTACCGCGCTCACTACGGCCGCCTCTTTTTCTACGACCGGCAAGAGCTGCAGCACAGCCCAGGAAATCCTGCACAGTCGCCGGAGATCAACGCACTCATCAACCAGCTTGATCGCTTTCCTCCCGGCGGCGATGGCGATCCAACTATTCTGCCGATCGCCGCTCGGGCCGCATATGATCGTCAGCGCCCGATTGAGCTTTATGGAGGCGTCGCCTTCGCTGGCAATGCCCTCTCCCTCGGCAAGCAGGAGCTGTACTGGGGGCCGACCACGATGGGTCCGCTTGCACTCTCAAGCAATGCAGAGCCTAACTATAACCTACGCTTTGTGTCCACACGCCCTCACCCGCTGCCTTTCATTCCATCTCTTGGGACCTACCGCTTCGACCTGGTATTGGGCAAGCTGTCGGGACACTCGTATCCAGCGCGTCCTTGGTACAATGGACAAAAAGTAAGCTTCAACTTTGGCGACAACCTGGAGATCGGGTTCACGCGCTGGTCCATTTTCTGGGGTGAGGGGCACCCCATCACGCTTCACAGTTTCAAGGAAAATGTCTTCAGCTTCAATTCGACCGGAAGCTACACAGGGAACGGCTTTTCGCTCTACGGTGATCGCAATGATCCTGGCGACCGCAAGAGCAACTTCGACTTCCGATATAAACTGCCGTTCCTACGCAAAATGGTCACCCTGTACGCTGATGCTTACTCCGACGATGATCCAAGCCCCATCGACGCCCCACGCCGGGCTGTCTGGAACCCGGGGATCTACTTCGCGCGGTTACCCTTCCTGCCACACATGGATCTGCGCATAGAAGCTGTCAGTTCAACTGGCCTCCCCCAAGATTTTGGCGGGCTGCAGTTCTTTATCAACAATCAGTACATCGACGGCAATACAAATAAGGGATTCATGTTGGGCAACGCCATCGGTCGGGATTCTCGCGCAATCGAAGGCCGAACCGGCTACTGGTTCTCGGCCCGGACGCGGGTCGAAGCCGGCTACCGTCAAAATAAAGGCGGTACGGCCTTCCTGCCCGGCGGCAGCACTATTACAGATGGCCTTGTAAATAGTTCCTATGCGATCAACCGTCATTGGACGGCCCAGGTCTTCGCTCAATATGAGCGTTTCCTGATTCCGTCCTATATGAAGGGTTCGCAACACAATACCAGCGGATGGTTTCAAATCACATGGAACCCGGAGCTTCGTCTACCCCGCTGAAACTTACATTTGCAACTTATACGAAGCTGGATTCGAGTAATCAGTGAGACCGCGCCAGATCGAGTTGACACGCTAACTGTTCTTTTTGTACACGTGCTTATTCTCGACGATTCCTTTTTTAAAAACCGTGCGAACTGCTTGGCGCAATGCAATATCACCCTGCAAGACAATGTCACGCACTGGCTGCTCTGGCCGACCTCGGAAGGAAGTGACATGGAAGTATTCGTGATCTTCTAGCGGCTTCGCTGAGAAATAGTAGTTCGATACACAACAGCGTGAACGATCGACAACGACTTGGCTCACAGAGTGCCAAGACTTTTCATGCGTCGCCATAATTGCAAGCCTGTTGAACTTGGCCGTAATCGTTCGTTGCGTACCCTTGGGGCCATTGTCCCAAAGTTCTAGATTGCCGCCTAGTTTCTCCTCCCAATTTGGAGTCACATAGTAAAGAAGATTCAACACACGGTACATCTGACGATTCTTGTCATGGGAGTTATCGAGATGGGGATTCAAAAAATTGTCTTTGGCCATAAGGCTGATCCCTCCAGCATATAAGTGTTCGTCGGGCACCATTTCCTGAATGCCAGTGATTTCTTCAACTACCTTTAGAACCCCTGGTTCCTGAAATGCATAGATTATTTCCTCTAAAATGGGAGTGTATTTATCCATCTGAGCAGCCACATATTTATTTTCACGGAGGCTTTTCTTGAGCATCATCGCACTCTTGTCAGGAAACGCATGAAAAATCTCAAGAACCGTATCTTCAGGCAGGAGATTGTCGACGACACAGCTCTGAACTGTATTTTGGTGAAATTCGTTTCGAAGTGGAACGAGTTCAGCTCTGAGCTTTTGCTCAATGATTTCCCCATATTGCTTACGATTCATCTTGGATGCTCCCAATCCTGGCGCTTTTTACACGAACGAAGAAGTGGCTCACAGAAGAGTGAGCATTTTTTAACTGCGATGCGATTATATATGTATTCATTTCCAGAATCCAGGATGCATGCTTAGGCTGCGTTTCCACTCAATGCTCAGCTTGTCTTCCCGCTTGCCTAACTTGTAGGCTGCAAATTTAAGCACCGTGCGAATCATCGCGGACGGGACCAGCCACCAAGATCTGGGCCACAGATATGCCAGTTCGGAGACAACAAATCGACGCCCTTCCCCTGACGCCCTCCCAAACTCTTTTATAAGCCAGTTTTCGCGAGCGTGAAGAACTCCTATATCGAAGTAGCGCTTAAAATCCTGCATCCATGTATAGCTGTGGGAGTGGTAGACCTGAGCCTCGGCCACATAGACAATTTTCCAGCCAGCAAGTAAGAATTTGGCGGCAGTCACTGTATCTTCTCCGAAGATGACATCACACGGAAATCCTCCGACAGCCATGAGAGCGCTCCTACGATATGCTGCAAATGAATTAGAGATAAAAATGGACTTAATTCCTAGCTGTTTCCGACTAGCTAATGTACGGGTGCTTGATTGCGCGGGATAATTGAAGTATCGAGAATGAGCCTCAATAGGTGTTGCTCCTGGGCGAGGCACTTGACGCCCAAAAGCAGCGGCTACGTTTGGATCTGCGAAGGATGTCAGTAATTTGCTGACTGCGTCGGCCTCGACAAGTACTACATCCTGCGTTAAGAACACAAGTATCTCAGCGTCGGGCAGCAGATCCGCCGCTAGTTGACGCGTACCGCCATGGTTAAACTCCTCCCGTGGAATGGTATGCACCCAAAAGCCTGCTGCCTGTGCCAAATCCATCGTTCCATCGGTAGACGACGAGTCCAGAATTAGAATTGCTTCCTTAGAGAAAAAAGCCGACAGTGCCGACACAAACCCGAGCCAATCTTTACCAGGGTTAAGTGTAGGGATGACGATCGAAATCCGCGAAAAATCAGTCACTCAATTTACCGATCTAAGATTTACGACTTATGATAGCGTCTATACTCAATAATCTAATTGGTACTACCATCGCTTCCTCCTGCGGGAAATCGACAGCAACCACCCACTTTAACTGATGTGATGCTAGGCGGCGAATCCACCCAATCTCACTTTGAAACCACGCCATTTAGACATAAACCAAGCAATAAGTACGCAACCCCAACCATGATTCTTAGCGATGATCTCGAAAAATTCGGAATTAGTAGAACCACTGGGAGCATTTGATACGCCGTCTGAGAGATGAAGAGCAACCACCGGATCAAAAATCGCCATTCGCACGCCGTCACGTGCTAGGCGCTGATTCACATCAAAATCGGCAAATACTTTATACTTAATATTGTACGCAGGAAATATCTCTCTTCGAAAAAAAGTGCCTTGGTGGTGAAGCGTATTGGTGAACCTTAGAGTAATTCCGCAAGATGGCCGAAAGTCATATTTTTTGTCGATTGAAACTCGGAATGCGGCGACATCCACATTCTGAGCCTTTGCCATTTCAAGCTCCTCTATGGGAACGTGTAATAGCCTGTCGCCAGAATTCAAATGAAATAAAAAAGTGCCCCGAGCGGCAGCAGTTCCTTTATTCATTGCATCATAAATGCCCCGATCAGCTTCACTCAGCCAGTAATCAATCTCACCATTGTGCTCACGGAGGAGGTCGATGGTCCCATCATTCGATCCGCCATCAATCACGATCAGTTCAATGCGCTGATCTTTTAGCATAAAAACACTCTCCAAAAGATCAGGCAATTCATGGCGGGCGCGAAAGACGACAGTTATGATCGAAACCAAGGGAAGAGCTTTTAGCGTGCCCCCTCCCAAGCGGCGGCACCCGCCCTCTATTCTGGTAGACATGGTATAGAGTTTACCGCCTTATCAGGGCAAGTGATAGATCTGGGTAGGACGTGTACGAGATGCGAAGCTGGAAGCTTGCCAGCATAAGCAGCCAGACAGAAATAAACAACCATAATGGTTTGCAATAGAAAGGTAACTCCAACCTTTCTCGAATCTTAAATACAGCCGAAAGTATATTACTTCTCGCTTCTCGTGAAACATATCGATTCCGTCATTCACTAGCCTGATTTAGCATCTGGCTTTTCCGACATGACCTCTGTATAAACCTTGAGTGTCGACACTGCAGTTTTTTGCCACGTGAACTGGGCGGCGTGATGAATCGATGCATCACGCAATCTTAGTCTGAGCGAAGAGTCTGAAAGCAATTCCTCTATCGCGCGCGAAATTTCGATGGTGCTATTCGGATCAACCATTAGTGCTGCATTACCTGCTACTTCAGGAAGTGCAGAGGTATTGCTGGTTACAGTGGGCACACCACAAGCAAGCGCTTCAAGAACTGGAATTCCGAATCCCTCATACAGCGATGGGTAAACGAACACCTTAGCAGAAGATATCAAAAGGGCTTTGTCCTCTTCGGCAACGAATCCCGGGAAAATAACTCGCGAATGAAGGTTTAGTTTGTAGACTTCTTCTAAAAGTTGATCGTACATCCGCCATTTCATGCCAGCAATAACTAACGATAAATCGGGATAATTTTGAGCGACAGATGCAAAGGCGCTCACCAATCTCGTCAAATTTTTCCTCGGCTCAATTGTTCCTACATATAGAATGAACTCCTGCGGTAGTCCGTATTTGTCTCTTACTCGAACCACATCGTCAGGATCAGGAGAAGGGTTGAACGCTTCACTTTTCCCATGATGAATTACGGTGCTAAATCCAGAAGGTAAGCCTAGGCGAGAGCTAAAATCTTGCATAGCAGAATGCGAAACAAAAATCAGGCTATCTGCACGACTCAGTGATGCCCTTATGAAGAGGCGAAAGTAAAATGCCTTCAATGTAATATGAACTTCTGGCATACTGAAGAAGGTCATATCGTGCACAGTAACTACCTGTTTCGCCCTAAAATGCATCAGAGGAAACGTGTAATGTAACGAGTGGACAACGTCTATTCGATACTTCAGGACCAAGAATGGGATACCTACCTGCTCGAGCAAAATGCGCAGAGGTAATTTGCGAAAGAGCTTCGAGGAAACCCATATCATAGTTACATTTGGTTGACCGCTATAGTCAAGGTCTGGATCGTCATCCTGCGCTGCCACAAACAGATGCAAACTAGCGTGAAGGCCAACCAATTCATGAATAAGATTCTTAGCGTAGACACCTACACCTGCTTTACTCTTTGTGACACCTGTGGCATCAATTAGAACATTCATATATGGAATCGAATTAAATGCAATTCTTGAATTGTAGCTATGAGTCACATGAAAATGCTCAGACTCGAACTAGGACCGCACACCTTTTTCTATTACACATTGTATCTTTCTAAGAAAAAGTGCCGCAGCGCAAAATTATTACTTTGTTCGCCCTTGTTAAAAGAGTTGAGCGGCAGCAGTACGGCCTTCTTGAGGGCAACTGTCCTTCGAAAGAAGGACGTTTCGTGCAATCAAACGTCGGTCATTTGGCCACTATCTCCCCTTTCGCAAGCTGCTGCGTGTTTTTAGAAGATCGCGACGGTCTTGTTTTCGTCCAGTTCGTCCACTCTGCGACACGCTGTATTCTTGGCGTTAGCAGCCTCCGCTTCAACTCTGCGATGGTTGCTCTTCGGAAGGCAACCTCTTCACGATTAAAGAGGTCTTTGCAAGCTCGACCTGCAAGGCGTATCATTCGCTCTAGCCTTGCAAGAGGCTTCATGTTGAGGTCCCAGAAGGCGCATTCATCAAACAGCATCTCCTGATACCGTTCTATGTTCATCCTTTGATGTTTCTTCAGAATAGCGAATTCATGATGAATGAGGATGTCACCAGCGATAAAGACTCTCTTCCCGAAACGGTGGAGTTGATGGAAGAGATTGATATCGCTTATATCAAGAGGGAAAATGGGATTGTAGCCGCCGATCTGGTTTACCGTTGATACTCGGACGATGGCTGCCGAATTCAATGCATACGTCGCTTGTTCGGATACACCGATAAAGCCGGGGGGGAACCTGCGCGGCAGTACTCCTCCCACGAAATGAAAGGGAGATAGAATTCGACCGTCGCCGACAACCTGAGGAACGATCGCTCCGATCATCGGGCACGACTCAAACTTGTCAACGAGTGCTCCGACCCTCACCAGAAAATCTAGAGGCAGCGAGGTGTCCTGATCAAGTGTTATGAGCCAATCATAATGCTCCTCTTGAGCGATCTCCAAGGCCCGATTATAAGCCTGCGCTAGACCTGGATTAGTCGGGGCTGCTTCATACTGTACTCCTTCGGGGATATCGCCAGGATCCTGACCTTCTGGAGTATTGTCCCGTATCAAAATACCAAGACTGACCGAAGTTTCCGGGATCGATGCGGATGCATCGATCAGTGTTCGAAAACTAGGTGATTCACACAGAGGGCGCTTATAAATTACGATCACAGCCAACAATCTGGCGATCGATTTCTTGTAGTGCATCTGCGTCGAGTCGGGCATCACAGTTTAAGTCTACCCTATAGGGGAACTCACATTCTGCAGCCAACTTTGGGCTCGAGCCGTAAAGTTTCAGTATTTACGAGCAAACATGGAACGCCTCGCTGAGTTGATGAGGTAGGGCGCTATCGACTACCTGATGATCGGAGCAGATTTTCGCATCATCAATCCTGTCGGTTTCGTACTGTTTTGATAACAACTCGAATAGGCCTTCAAATTCTTCTCCCAGATGACGAAGCGCTTGAGTCAGTCAAGAGCCCTTCTGCTCCTTCGATGCAGGAGGATGCTGTGCCAATGTTTATCTACGGGATCGGATCGCGGGCGAAACACTGAAAGCTATGCGTATTTGAGAGAAACGTTTGGTTCACTTTCTGCCCGAATATCTCAAGATCAGGTGTCACAATCTTTCCATGCACGCCACGGTTGTATCGCTCTTCCCAAGCGGCACGTCCGGTAGGATTTATCGGTATCCGTGTGGGCTCAAGGATCTCTACCTCACGAAAACGCTCCAGCATTAGATCTCTCAGTTCGGAGTAGGTGTTTTCTTTCGTATGGAACGGGTTGTCGTACCCAACGAATAGTTCGGGATTCGGGGTTGCGACGAAGCAAAATCCTTCCTTCCGAACTACGCGAGCCAGTTCCTGCACATGCTTTGCTTGGTTCGGAAGGTGCTCGAAGTTTTCGGTGCTGACAATCACATCGAAGCTCTGCGACGGAAACTCCATATTCTCGGCATCCATTTTTAGAAATTCATTGGCAGGATATAGCCGAAACGCTTCATCAATCGCTATCTGTGCTAGGTCAATTCCCACCGAGCGAGAGGCTGTCCTACTTAGGAAATCCGTTCCGTAACCGACCCCACAGCCAACATCGAGCACCTGTTTTCCTTGGGTGAACTGGCTAACGAATTGGTAGACCCTCAGGTGGTTTATATAGTTATTTGTTACGAACAGTGGGTGAAGACGCTCACCTGTGACCCAATACCCGCTTACAACGTAGTAGAGGATCTTTTGCGCCTTGACGCGGACGCGGTGCGCTATCGACTCGCTGACCGGAAAATGCTGCGCTGGCATCAGGTCCCTGTTCATTGCTTGGTCTCCCAATATCAATGAGTATGCCCGATTTTTTTACCGGTATAACATTTTACAGCCCGTGCAAGCTATTGACCTCGCCTCTTACCGGAAACCAGGTCTGCAGGCAATTTCGTGATCTTGAAAGGTCCAAATAGCCTGTGAACTCCCCAGCGATTGAGCGCAACTTCACCGAAGCATAACAAGAGGGATTGGCAACTGATGGAATCTTGCATCACATAGTCCGAACGTGTCAACATATCAATTAATGAACACTGATTTTCTAAAAAGGCAACTCTATCTCACCGGATTCCGCCCTAAAATTTTACTCCGGAACCTCAAGGGAATTCCTCCCTTTCTGAAAGATTTGAGAACGTACAAGAGAATGAACAGTGGTTCTGCGTTTCAGATCCGCATGAGAGATATCTTTCCAATTTTGTCAGACAAAGAGGACAACGCAGGAATGGCCGGAGGGCACTATTTTCACCAGGATTTATGGGCAGCAAGGAAAATTTTCCAGAGGCGTCCCATAACTCACGTAGATATTGGCTCGCGGGTGGATGGTTTCGTGGCCCACTTGCTTGTCTTCATGCCAGTGACCGCAGTAGACATCCGCCATCTTGAGAGCAATATAGAGGGGCTTACCTTCGTCCAAGATGACGCTACTGAATTGAGCCGCATGGAGAGCAACAGCGTTGATTCACTTTCAACTCTTCATGTTGCCGAACACTTCGGCCTGGGACGGTATTCAGATCCTATTGACCCAGACGCTTGGCGTAAGTTTATGGGCTCTCTTCAGCGGGTACTATCGCCAGGTGGCAGGTTGTATTTCTCGGTCCCCGTTGGTCGTGAACGCGTTGAGTTTAATGCGCATCGAGTCTTCTCGCCAAAGACGATCCTCGACGCCTTCTCTGCTCTTCAATTAGTCTCATTCTCTTTTGTGGGAGACGATGGCTGTCTCTACGAAGATATAGATCCAATTGGCATCCCTAACAGCGACTTGGCTTGCGGACTTTTTGAGTTCACTAAGCAGAATGTTTAGTTGCTATCGCTAAACGTCTTGTCTGTCCCGCTTTGTCCGATTTGTAAGTTGATCTATAAATAGCGCAGTAGTCAACGAACAACAAACTGAACTCCATCCAGTCTGAACCAATCCCATAAATAATAGGCAAGGATTTACGGGTGGTGGGGTGATTCGCGACTTCTACATGGGCTCGTTGGGCAGCTCATGATGGAGCGCCAGATTGGCTGACGCCGCAGGTCAGCCAATCGCTTTGTTATCGGCCAGATGAATCTGGCTTGTGTTGCCGGTTCCACCGAAGAAAGCGGTCCCCGGTGCGTTCTGATATTTGTTGTTGTAGATCCTGCCGCTCGGAGTGTTGCCCTTCTGCCAGTCGGGCACGGATATCTGGAAATTATCAAGCTTTTTGGCCCAGTTGTTGCCGATGAAGGTGCAGTTCCGAACCACGAAGTTGCGCGTGTAAGGATTGGCATTGTCCGGGGTGGCCAGGAGCTCGATCGCAGGGCCCGCATTATTCTCGAAGGTGCAGCTATCCACGATAGCGTCTTCGTTGTCGCATTCGAAGTCGAGAGCAGAGTTGTCCGGACACGGATCGAATGGCGTGTTACTGATGGTCACGTTTTTGAGAGTCACTCCCTTTGAATACATGACCTGCAGAGCTGAAGATCCAGTAGACGCATAGCGCGCGCCTTTGTTGATGACCGAGTTCTTGACGGTGCAGTTGGTAACGCTTGTGAGAAACAGGCTGACAAAGGAAACTCCTTCGACGGTGTTGTCATGCAGCTTTAGGTTCTCCATGTACACATCGCCGAATTTATTGCGAAGAGCGATTTTGCCGTCGACGGTGTGGTGATTGGCCCAGTCCAGGGCAATCCCGGCGCCCGTGTTGTAGACCTCGGTGTTGGTGATCCTGAGATCAGACAGGACGCGATCCTGATCGTTGGCAGGATTGTCTGCGCCGGTAACTCCAATGCCGTAGGGCCAGCTGACGCGGTCGAGAGGATTCTCCCGCGCTACCCCGGTGATTTGGAAACCGTGGGCAACGATGTCGTCTAGATAGACAGACCGGTTATCGTAGGAGCGGTCGTAGTAGAGCAGGATACCGACCCCGCCGTTGCAGACTTCAATATTCGAGATCCTAACGTAAGAGGCGTTGTTCAGTCGCATGCAGCGGTCGGCCTGATTCCCCGACTGCTGGATCTTAGGCCGGTTTCCTGTGCCATACGCGGCGATGGTGATAAACCGGCCGGGACTGCCAGCGCCATTAAGCGTGAACCGCTGCTGGTGCCAGACGCAGCCCCGCTTGAGTAGGATGGAGTCGCCGGGTTGGAAGGTTCTGGCATTTACGTTGGTGAAGTCCGCCCAGGGCTGTGTGGCAGATGTGCCCGAGTTGTGGTTGTCGCCGGCTGTGTCGACGTAATAGGTAGTACCAGCCGGGCTGAGTGCGCGTAGTCCACGTGGTAGGACTGTGAGAGCGCCGGCGAGGCGCGCGGCATTCCGGAAAAAGGTTCTTCTTGAGGTCACGGTTCGAATCTTATCGCATCCGAATGCGCCGATGGCAGATGTTTGGAGTTAAACAGTGGGAGGCAGTCGAGCCGGGGTCGCGTGGCGCGCACCGTGCGGATAATCGTGGCCGTCCGTGGCATGACACTCGCTCGGTATTGAATGTGGTGTTTTCTGTGCTGGGCACTTTGTTCGAGATCTGGCATCGCAGTTCCAGGAGTGGGCACCAGCGGAAAGCTGGAAAGCCGCTGAAGATGCGGCGCGGCAACCTGCATGAGTGAGGCAAGCTGAATTTGGAAGAGGGCGTTCTCCGACAAGTGCCTCAGGTCGTTGTCATCAGATGTTATGCTAATTCTGCATGACAGATGTTTTTCGGCTTCCCTCTCGTTACCAAGAGTTTAATCAAGAGCTCAAAAAACACAAGCATACGTCTCCTGTTTGGGCCGCCTTAATGGCGATCAGGCAGAAGCTAACATTGCTCGATCGATCGACCGGTGAAGTTATCACCAAAAGTTTCAATAGAAAAGAACGGGACGGGGAGGCCGTGGATCGGCGGACCAAAGTTCTTCAAATCGAGTTCACTGAGGTGGAAGGCTTCAGTCCGCACAATTTTTGCTACGTCCGTTCCTTAGCGGAGGCAGGGCTGGAACCAGAGATTTTGAAACAGGTCATTACAAAATTGCCCTCGGCTCACAATGTCTGGGTTCTCGACCACGTTGAGGACCAACCAACGCGCGAGTGGAATCTCCGAGCGATAACTACGAAGATTCTACAGCCCTGATGCCACAAAGTTCTATTTCCTTCGGAGTGGCAAGCATGCGCTGGAGTCGCATCATCAGTGTCGTGACGGGATTTTTGTTTGGTCAAGGAACGCTACAGGGGATCAACGTTCTTGCGGCGCTCTTTCTTGTGCGTGCCTTGAGCGTAGAACACTATGCTCAATTTAGCCTCGCATTTGGCTTTCAAACCGCTGTTTCCTTATTGATGGACTTGGGATATACGAGCACAATCATTCCCTTGGTAGGTGAACGCCATAATGACCGCGCGCGCGTTGGTAGTTATTTGCGGGCAGCGAAACACCTCCGGGATAGCGCATTTTGGATCCTTAGCCCATTTGCGGTGATCGCTTTCCTGGCGATCATGCACAAGCATCATTGGAGTTGGCCTACACAGACCGTGCTCGTGCTGTCGGTGCTCCTTTCTCTCTACGCAAGTGGACCTGTTTCTTATTATTCGGCTCCTTTGTTTCTTTACGGCCGTCTGCGAGAATTCTATGTTCCACAAACTCTCTCTGGAGTAGCGCGGTTAGCAGTATACGTCGGCCTACGTATACTTGGAGGCTTGAATGCGTGCACTGCGGCAGGCTTGAATGCTCTCAATACGTTGTTCAATGCCATTATTCTCCGGAAAAGGGGTCGACAGTACGTTGAATGGCCAGGAAGGAACGAACCTGAGGTAAATAGAGAGGTCCTGAAATATATACTTCCCGCAATTCCAACGTTTATTTTTGCGGCTTTCCAGTCGCAGATCTCTCTCTTTCTCATCAATGCTTTTGGACAGACCATTAATGTAGCTGAAGTTGCCGCTCTCGGCAGGCTTGCGCAGATTTTCCTAGCTTTAACAACCTTTAACCTGATTATCATAGAGCCGCGTATTGCTCGATTAAAACGAGAGCGACTGCTTAGCACTTACTTGCAACTGATTTTGATAGCTTGTGTTTTTTTTCTATTGGTCGTGGTTTTGGCGTTTGCCTTCCCAGCCCCCTTCCTGTGGTTGATTGGTCCAAAATATAAAAATTTGGGCCCCATCGTTGGATGGGTTGTATTGACGGGATGCTTTAACTACCTAGCTAACTTAATCTGGATTATGAATCGCGCCAGAAGATGGATCTTTTGGCGCGGGACAATTCTGGAAATTGTTACGCTGATTCTGGTGGATATCTGCTTTGTCGCTTTTTTCGGCGTTCGTGATACGCGACATGCGATTCTCTTTACGTTAGCATCTAGTTTCAGCGCGTTGTGCATACACTCTTATATCGGCGTATATGGCTTTATCAATGGAGAGCGGAATCTCTCTGAAAGCTCTTCGTCAATTCTAAAACCGCTGCGTTCATAGGACAGACCGAAATCATCCCTTCACGCAGGCACGTTTGATATTGCGCCCGCCTTTCTGAATCAGGGGCTTGCAATTTCTCTATTTCTCTACAAGAATACTTCTCTCATCTGAGCTAACGCAGGCTCAATTTCGCAAATTGTGAATTTGAGAGAGATCAGGAGATTGGTACAACCGGGCGAGATATCTTGGAGACAAGCGTACTCAGAGGAGAGACACTAATCGAGATGTATCTGACCGATCAGTGAGGGCGGATGGAGGACATTTCGCGCGGACGGTAGGGCCGAACATACAAGGGACGCAACCATGACCGTACACGACGAATAAGAGTATCGATCCGCGTGTGCATGAAATCTCGTCCAAGGTTTTGTCCGGCGCAATATCCCATCCCACCATTTCGGTGGCAACGGGACGGATCGGATCCTATCCTGAAGGATAGGATGCTGTCACACTAATGCCAATGCAATGCCATCGATAAAGCCGCGGGGGTTCTTCATCGCGAGTCGTCACTCCGCCCCTCCTGTCGTCCAACACAGAAATCCCCACGTCGAACCGCACACTCTAGTTTGGATTCCGATTTGCAACGATGTTCGCCGTATGCCTCTTCAGGCTCTTAACGATACAGCCCGCCGCAAAGTCTCAATCTGTGCTGCCTTCGAGGGATCCTGCTGAAGGGTATTTATAAAATTGTTTAGAATAATCCAGATTGCCCCAGCAAACGCTCCTAACATGCAACCGGCAAGGATAAGAAGGGCGCGGGGTGGTCCAGATTTCTTGTCCGGAGCCACTGCACGATCGACAACTTGGAGCAACGGTGCGTCCCGCGATTCGTCTAGGCGAGCAGCTTCGTACTGCCTGGCAATTAAATCAAATAGTACTTCGTGATACTTGACCTCGCGTTGCTTCCGGACGTATTCGAGAACGAGTTCGGGCACCTTCGCTGTGGGCAGCTGTACACTACCAGGTTGGCGGTGTGAGGAATCATTCTGCAATTTTTGCAATTGTTGCTCCAACCCGAAGATTTCGGTTTGAAGTCGCACGACCGCAGGATTTTGATCGGTCGCACCCTGCCTCAACGCGGCGAGCTCTACCTGACGGCTGGCGATCTGTGCACGAATCTCCGCATTCGTCTGAATCTCTACTTCCGCCTGACCACCCGGAACAATCAGCCCTGTTTTCTCCTGCGTTTTTTTGAGATCTACTTCAGCATCTGCCAAAGCGTTTTTTTCCCGCTCAAGTTGCTGTTCGAAGAAGAGTCTTCTCTGAGATGCTTCGGTCAAAGCCAGTCGGCCATTCTGCTCACGCAAGATATCAAGATAGCCATTCGCTAGATCGGCCGCACGTTTTGGATCATGATCTTCTACACTGATCGTGAGTAGCGTATCTTTTCCCAAATTGAATTTGCTGTTGTTCTTGAGTTTCTTCTCGGTGTCGCTGAGCCACTTCGTTTTGTACACTTTCTGCAAATCAAACCGCGCGATCATCTCATCCGTGATGGTGCGACTTCCGAGAATGCCGAGATACACATCTCCGGGAGTTTTCAATCCCGCGAGCCCTCCAATCGAACTAAGCGATCCCAGTTGACTTGCAAGTTGCGACATTGCGCCGCCGGGCGAACCTTGTGGTGGGAGAAAGACTGCTTCTCCCGTATAGGTCGGCTTCATGATCAAATAGACCACTATTGCCATGAGGATCGCGGCAGCTAATGTAAATTGGAG
>Ga0210388_10002574_pt1 | contig 14092 bp, 12 predicted proteins | sample IncBWC19OmetaG_FD_155485 | JGI IMG/M metagenome (GOLD analysis project Ga0210388, IMG submission 155485) | Forest soil microbial communities from Barre Woods Harvard Forest LTER site, Petersham, Massachusetts, United States - Inc-BW-C-19-O ...
TTAATCGCCGCCTAATTTTACGGGGAGGTTGATTTTCTTGCCATCGCGCACAATTGTTAAGGTGACGGTGTCGCCGGGCTGCGAGCGGTTTAGAAGAAGACTCAAGTCCGATTGGTTAGTGATCTGTTTCGCGTCAATTGCGATCAGAACATCACCGCCGACGCGCAGTTCTTGCATCCCAGCCAAAACGGACTTGGTGCCGCCGCGTAGCCCTGCCTGAGCTGCCGGACCACCCGGCTCGACGCGCTCGATTAAGATTCCTTGTTGCACCGCAAGGTTTAGAGCTTCGGCAAGCCGTGGCCACAAGGCGCGGCCTTCGGCGCCGAGTGTGGCGTGGCGCACACGACCGCGAGTGATCAAATCCTCTGCGACCCGCTTCGCCGTGTTGATGGGAATGGCGAAACCGATGCCGGCAGTGGTACCGGTAGGCGCATAGATGGCGCTATTGATGCCAATTACCTCACCGTGGGAATTCAGCAGCGGTCCGCCCGAATTACCCTGATTGATGGAGGCATCGGTTTGAATGGCTTCGTCGATGAACGTGTTTTCGCGGGTTTGGACAGTGCGGCCCAGCGAGCTGACCACGCCGGTAGTCAGCGTGCTTTGGAACCCAAAGGGATTCCCGATGGCCAGGACGCGCTGCCCGACCAGCAGGTTGCGGGAATCGCCCAGAGTTAGAGGAGTGATCTTTCGTCCAGCGAGATCGATTTGAATAAGCGCGATGTCGTTGTTTGGATCGGAGCCAACCAGTTTTCCTTTGTAACGCGATTGATCGCCGAGGGTAACCTCGATAGTCTGCGCGCCCTGGACGACGTGATAGTTCGTCAGAATATGGCCGTCGTTATCCATTAAAAAGCCCGAGCCGGCGCCTTCGACGGGTACCGGATTGTAGAAAAAGTCGTACTCGACCGTGCGTGTGACCACGTTGGCCACGGCCGGCGCGGCCTGCCGATAGATTCTGACAGTTTCGAGTTCCGTGGCATCCAACCCGGCTTCACTCGGAGCCGGTGACGGTGAATGCAGCGCGTTTACCACCGAAGGCACCTGCTGCCCCCATCGTGAGCCAGCCCAATATGCTCCGAGCCCAATGATCAGCCCAATTGCCAATAATCGGATTGCGCGTCCTTTGTTTGCGGATCGATGCATGGCGACATCCTTTATTCAACTAATTCCGAACTGCAGCGCCGAGTGCAAATGCTTCTGCTTATAAGTACGCGCCCGCTTCAAGGAATGTTTCCCTCAGAAGCGGCTAGCTTGAGTTTCCCCACCGCGTAATCAACCTGACTTTGCGTGTCCTCGATCGATCCCGAACAATCAATCTCAACATTGGCCAGTTTGCGCTTTTCGTCCAAGGGCATTTGAGCGGCGATGCGTTGCTGCGCTTGTTGCTCGGTGAGACCACGCTGCACCAACCGCTCAAGTTGTTGTCCTGGCCGGCACCAGCATACGACGACTTGATCGAGGTTCTTGTTGTAGCCGGCTTCCACGATCAGCGCAGCTTCGACCACGGCGAACGCAGGGCCGTCAGGGTCGCCGTTGGGTACATCCAGCGCCGCAAACCACTTTTGCACAACATCGAGAATCCTGGGATGAAGAATCTGATTTAGCCGAGCGCGCTTCTGCGCATCTGCGAATATGATGCTGCCGAGCTTTGCGCGGTCCACATTTTTATGGCTATCCAGGACTTCTTTTCCGAAATCGGCGACGACTTCGTTATAGGCGGCTTGACCGGGTTCAAGCAGCGCGTGGCCGAGCGGGTCGGCGTCAAGAACTGGAACATCGCGTTCACGAAGCATCGAAGCCACGGTTGTTTTGCCGGTTGCAATTCCGCCTGTGAGTCCGACTCTGAGCATAGTTGAATAGATCAGCGCTGAACGGCTACAGCGGTTGGTGTGCGAGAGCCGCGCCGCAAACGCGCGGCTTTTACGGTGTTGCTCATGAGCATGGCGATGGTGAGCGGGCCCACTCCCCCGGGCACAGGCGTAAGCGCACCAGCAATTTTGGCGACGTCCGGATGAACGTCACCAACAAGCGCAGTGCCTTTGGCGCGGAACTCGGCGAGCCGCTCGGGAAAATTGGCGAAGAAATTTTCGGCTTGCAAGGGATCGGTAACTCGATTGATGCCTACGTCTACCACAGTGGCACCGGGACGAATGTAGTCGCCGGAAATCGTCGCGGGGCGGCCCATAGCGGCGACGACGAGGTCCGCGCGACGAACGGTTGCCGGCAGCTCGCGAGTTTTGGAATGGCAGATTGTAACCGTCGCGTTTGCATGCACCAACAGCAAGGCCATCGGTTTGCCGACAATATCGCTGCGACCCACCACTACCGCGTTTGCCCCATCGAGCGGAATGCTGCTGCGGCGCAAAAGTTCCATTACTCCCGCAGGAGTACACGGCACCAGCGTGGGACGACCGGCGACAAGGTAGCCGACGTTTAGGGGATGGAATCCATCGACATCCTTCGCGGGGTCCACGGCTTCCAGGATTTTTTTTGCGTCCACCTGAGACGGCAGTGGAAGCTGCACGAGAATGCCGTCCACGTCATCTCGGCGATTCAGGTCATCGACGATTGCAAGAAGCTCGGACGTTGTGATTGTCGCCGGCGACGCGATTTGAATGCTGGCGAGCCCCAGTTTTTCGCAGGCCGCGATTTTGCTCTTTACGTAAACCTTCGAAGCGGGATTGTCGCCGACGAGTACAGCGGCGAGCCCGGGCCGAATCCCGGCGGAAGCAAGCGCAGAAATCTCGGAGCTCAGTTCCGCGTAGATTTGGTCACGGATAGCATTCCCGCTAAGGATGCGCCCTGGCAAAAGAACTCCTCTTTTCGCGAAAGCGCTATGATAACAAAAACCAAGCGTAGGGAAGGGTATTCTGACGCCTACGAGCATCGGTCATGCGCGGCCTCGAAAGTTTCGCAGTACCCAGCAGAGGAAGCTGGAGTATGCTCTGTCGGTAAAAAATCTAAAGCCGGGTGGATGGAAAGCGTAGTCCCGGTGGCCAAAATCTTCGGGGGAGAAAGTGAAGTATGAAAATCGGGACCGTGAATTGGGAATGGACCGGCGCATCAGCAGGCGAGATTTCCTAAATGGATTTGGAATTGCTGTCGGTGGAGGTTTCGTTCTAGAGAATCACGAATGGCTCAACTCTTTTGGCTTGCCGCAGTCTCCTTTCGCGCCGGAAAAAGATCCTAACTACTATCCTCCAACTTTGACAGGAATGCGCGGCAGCACCAATGCCGTGATGGAAGCCGGGCACGCACTGCGCGACGGCCAGACCTGGGCAAACGCGGCCGCCGACTTGGAAACCTACGATTTGATCGTCGTTGGCGGAGGGATCAGCGGGCTTTCCGCGGCATATTTTTTCAGGAAGATGGCAGGGCCGAAAGCGCGCGTGTTGATCCTGGAGAATCACGACGACTTCGGCGGGCATGCTCGACGAAATGAATACCATGTGGGCAGCCGCACCATCATTGGCTACGGCGGGACTCAATCGATTGCCGGGCCGAGTCTCTATAGCAAGCAAGCGATGGGACTGCTTCAAGAGCTGGATATAGGCGTTAAGAAATTTTATAAGTATTACGACCAAAACTTTGAAAGATCGAACGGACTTTCCCGCGCAGTTTTCTTCGACAAAGAGACTTTTGGAGCAGATAAGTTAGTCCCGGGGATCGGCGAGCCTTCGTGGGCTGAATTCCTGGCGAAAACTCCTCTATCGCAAGATGCGCAAAAGCACTTGGCTAGGCTGTACACGGAAAAAGTGGACTACCTGCCGGAACTGAAACCCTGGGACAAGAAAGTTTTGCTGGCGAAGACGAGTTACAGAGACTATTTGCTGAAGTATGTGAAGGTGCATCCGGATGCACTTCCGTTTTTGCAGAGGGAAACATATGGGCTGTATGGCGTTGGCATCGACGCGGTTCCGGCTGGAGACTTAGCGGGGCTGGGGTATCCGGGATTCGCGGGGATGGATTTATCCGGACCGCCCGGTCCGGGGTTGGGCCTGGAAATCACCAGGCAGAGCGAAGCAGATCCTTACATTTTCCATTTTCCCGACGGCAACGCGTCCATCGCGAGGCTTTTAGTGAGGTCGCTGATTCCCGCGTCTGCACCGGGACATACCATGGAAGACATCGTTACGGCGAAGATGAATTATTCGGCGCTGGATGATGCTTCGAGTAGCATTCGTTTGCGGCTCAACAGCACAGCGGTTTCTGTGCGAAACGTCGGGGATCCAGCGAGTTCCAAGGAAGTGGAAGTTAAATATGTTCGTGGCGGCGAGGCGCGTTCGGTTCGGGGAGCGGCCTGCATTCTGGCGTGTTGGAACATGGTAATTCCATACATGTGTCCTGAACTGCCGCAGAAACAAAAGGACGCGCTAGCGTACGGAGTGAAAGTGCCGCTGGTTTACACCAATGTGCTGATACGAAATTGGGAGTCGTTCAAAAAACTTGGGATCAGTTACGCAAGGTGCCCGGGAAGCTATTTCGAATCGGTGACGCTCGATTTTCCAGTTAGCATGAGTGAATATCACTATCCGAACAAGCCTGAAGATCCTTGCGTGCTGCACCTGGAGAAGATCCCCTGCAAAGCTGGTTTGCCCGCTCGCGAGCAGCAGATTGCCGGACGCGAGGAGCTTTATCGCACCCGCTTTGAAACGTTCGAGCGCAACATCCGCGATCAGCTTGGACGAATTCTTTCTCCAGGTGGGTTCGATCCTGCGAACGATATTCAAGCCATCACTGTGAACCGCTGGCCGCATGGCTACGCGTATGAATATAATTCGCTCTATGATCCGGATTGGCCCGAGGACCAAAAGCCGTGCGTGATTGGCCGGCAGCCGTTCGGCCGAATTTCGATAGCCAATTCAGACGCGGAAGCGTTTGCGTACACGAATGCGGCGATCGACCAAGCCTACCGTGCGGTGATGGAAGTGTCGCGGTTCAGGGAAACAAAAACTAGTTGAGAGTTTCTTCAGGGCGGGAAGTTCAGAGAAGCTCTACAGAATTCTGTAAGGCGAAGGAGAGGCTGTATTCTTCGGCTGATAACCGTTATCCTGCGTGACGCGGCGTAAAGGACACCGACGCTTTGAGCACGCAACTGCCAACTTACCTCCTGGGCCATCTTTTCACCACCGAAGAGATGCGCGCGATATTTTCCGATGAGCGCCGGATTCAAGCGATGTTGGATTTTGAGTCCGCGCTGGCTCGGGCGCTTGCGCGCACCGGCATTGCTTCTCAAGCAACCGCGGCAGCGATCGAATCCAAATGTAATGCGAGACTTTTTTCCTTGGAAACGCTGGCGCAGGAGGCCGCTCTGGCAGGCAATCTGGCCATCCCGATGGTAAAGCAGCTCACTTCGCTGGTCGCCAAAGCAGATGAAAAGGCTGGCGGATTCGTTCACTGGGGTGCTACCAGCCAAGATGCAATCGACACCGGAACAGTGTTGCAATTGCGCGATGCTTTGGAGCTGACGGACCAGGCGCTGGCAAAATTATGCGACGTGCTGGCCGGAATCTGCGCAACGCACAAATCTACATTACTTCCCGGCCGCACCTGGCTACAGCAGGGACCGCCGATAACTTTGGGACTAAAGGCCTGTGGATGGCTTGCCGCTATCGAACGACACCGCGAGCGCCTGCACGAAATCCGAAAGCGTGTGTTGGTCTTGCAATTCGGAGGAGCAGTCGGCACGCTCGCTGCGCTAGGAACGAAAGGACCAGCAGTAGCCGCTGCAGTGGCCGAGGAACTAAAACTCACGCTGCCAATTCTCCCATGGCATTCCCACCGCGATCGATTCGCAGAAGTGGCCACGACGATGGGACTGCTGGTGGGCTCGCTCGGGAAGATTGCGCGCGATCTTTCGTTGATGGGACAGACGGAAGTTGGCGAAGTGGCCGAACCTGCCGCTCCAGGGCGCGGTGGTTCGTCCACAATGCCTCACAAACGCAATCCCGTGGGCTCGGCTGTAGTTCTAGCTGCGTCAATACGAGTACCGGCCTTAGTTTCGGTGATGCTGACCTCCATGGTGCAAGAGCACGAGCGCGGACTGGGGGGCTGGCACGCAGAATGGGAAACGCTGCCGGAAATCTGCACGTTGGCCGCGGGAGCGCTGGCCCACTTGACGACTGTACTGAACGGTCTGGAAGTCAATCCATCAAACATGAATGCAAATCTGGAAATCACACACGGGTTGATCATGGCTGAAGCGGTCGCGTCGGCTTTGGCGGAAAAAATCGGACGTATGCCGGCCCACAAGATTTTAGAAAGGGCTTCCAAGCGCTCCGCGGAAAAATCCCAGCCTTTCGAGAAAGTTTTGATGGAAGATGCCGAAGTTCGCCAGTATCTTTCGGCGGAAGATATTAAACGCTTGTTGGAGCCGAAGAATTACACAGGGTCGGCGGGAGTCATGGTTGACCGAGTTTTGGCGGAGCGGAAGCAGAAGTAGAAGTAGAAATAGGGATTCGTCATTTAGGTAGAGAGCGCTGAAAATGCCCTTCGTCGAAACAGGCGACCTTCGATTGAACTACCGCTTTGACGGACCGGAGAAAGCACCGGTGATACTGCTTTCCAATTCTCTGGGGACAAATTTGTCCATGTGGGATCCGCAAGCGACGGTGCTTGGCGAAAAGTTTTGCGTCCTTCGCTATGACCTGCGGGGCCACGGGCTTTCAACCGTCACACCCGGACCTTACACGATTGAACAGCTGGGCCGTGATGTGATCGCGTTGCTTGATGCACTAAAGATCGAGAGTGCTTATTTTTGCGGGTTGTCCATGAGCGGGATGATCGGAATGTGGCTCGGCGCGAACGCCGCGAATCGCATGAAAGGGTTGGTGCTCTGCAACACCGCTGCCAAGATAGGAAATACCGAAACCTGGAACGCGCGCATCAAGGACGTGAGAGAACGTGGCATGGCTTCGGTCGCAACTACGGTGGTATTGCGCTGGTTCAGCGAAGATTTCATCAAGAAATCCCCCGAGGTGGTGGAAGCCACGCGGCAAATGTTGCTGCAAGCGCCACCCGAAGGCTATGCGGCGTGCTGTGCGGCGGTCCGGGACGCGGACTTCAGGCAGAAACTCTCGCGCGTGACCGCGCGAACCCTGGTGATTGCGGGAGCCCAGGATCCGGTAATTCCGCCCGCGGAAGCGCATCTTGTAGCCGACGGAATTCCCGGCGCAAGCTACCTTGAACTAAAAGCCGCGCATTTATCGAACATAGAAGCTGCTCCGCAGTTCACGGAAGCACTGTTGAAATTTCTGAATGAGCCGGAGGTGAAATAATGGACGAGCGCGAGCGATATTCCTCCGGCATGAGAATCCGGCGGGCTGTTTTGGGCGAGGATTATGTAGAAAAGGCGCAGGCGGCGACGACCCCGTTCAACGAGCCATTCCAGGATTTGATTACGCGCTATGCCTGGGGAGAGATTTGGGCGCGTCCGGGCTTGCCGCGGCAGACGCGCAGTCTATTGACGCTGGCTATGATGGTAGCTCTGAACCGCAGCGATGAATTCCGCATGCACGTCCGCGCTGCGTTGAATAACAATGTGACGCGTGAAGAGATCCAGGAGGTTTTGCTGCAGGCTGCGATCTACTGCGGCGTGCCGGCGGCAAATTCGGCGTTCCATGTTGCGCAGGAAGTTTTTGCCGAGATGGATGCCGAGGCTTAACGATTCCGAATTGCGAAGATCCTGAATCTTCGTACCGTCAAATTCTGATTCGAGCTGCCGCTGCATTAAAATAATGCACACCGAACGATATACAACGCAACACATCATACGGAGGAATAGATGGCGATTGAGAAAGTGGGAGTGGTTGGATGCGGGCTAATGGGGTCGGGTATCGCCCAGGTGGCAGCGAATGCCGGTTACCAAGTGACCGTGCGCGAGGTTACGTCGCAGCTCGTTGAGAAAGGTTTGCAATCCATCGACAAGAATCTTCAGCGGTTGGTGGACAAGGGCACGCTGCCGCAAGCCGAACGCGAACAGGTCCGCGGGCGGCTGCGCGGGACAACGAATCTGGAAGATTTGAAAGACTGCGACATTGTGATCGAAGCGATCATCGAGCAACTTCCAGCGAAACGCGAGTTGTGGACTGCCCTGGATAAAATTTGCCCAAAGCCCACAATTTTTGCCAGCAATACATCGTCACTATCGATCACGGAGATGGCGACGTTCACACAGCGCCCCGACCGTTTTCTTGGCCTCCACTTTTTTAATCCAGTGCCGATTATGAAGTTGGTGGAAGTGATTCGCACAATCGCGACAGACCCCAAGGTGAATGAAGAAGTGGTGGCCTTCGCGATGCGCTTGGGCAAAACGCCGGTTCGCACAACGGACCGCACGGGATTTATCGTAAATCGTTTGCTCGTGCCTTACCTGCTGGATGCCGTGCGGGCGCTCGAGGAAGGAGTGGGATCGGTTGAAGATATCGACAATTCCATGAAGCTTGGCTGCGGCCACCCGATGGGGCCGCTGACTCTGCTCGACTTCGTGGGAAATGACACGACTTACTACATCGCGAATATCATGTTCGACGAATTCAAGGAGAAGCGCTTTGCTTCGCCGCCGCTATTGAAGCGCATGGTGCTATCAGGATGGAATGGGCGAAAGTCAGGACGCGGGTTTTATGATTACAGCGATCCGGCGAAGCCGAAACCGATGCGATTGACGTAGAAAGACTTTTTCACTCTCGGAGTTTGCATCCGTAATGGGATTACCCCGCTGAAAGGCGTGCAATCACTTCTTTTGGAAGAAGGCGCGACTTCATTTTTGACGGGTCGTTCGGATCGCGGCCGGTCCACACTCGTGTTGCGAATCCCTCAACTGCCAGCGCGCCTGCTTTTGTGATCTGGTGACGAACAACAAAACTGCTTTTACCGAACTCAGTAACCGTTGATTCCACGGTTAATTCGTCGCCGAATTTAGACGGCAGGATGAATCGCGCGCGGAGATCCACGATGGGAAAGCCGATTACGTCATGCTCTTTGAATAAAGATTGAATGGGCATCCCGGCGTCGAGAAATAGCGCGGTTGTGCAATCGTCGAACCAGGCGAGATATTGCGGGAAAAACACGATGCCGGCTGGGTCGCAATGTCCCCATTCCACCAGCAGTTTTTTGTGACTGACGAGCAATGCGCAGCTCCGCGAAGACCAAGTTGAGGCCGCATGGTAACATTCGCAACTCGGAGCGTCCAAGCATTCGTCGGCTTCGCTCGGTGAATCCATGCGCACACGGGTAGGAATTGTTGGAGCAGGGCCGGCTGGCCTCGTGCTCTCGCACTTATTGCATCTGCAAGGAATCGAGTCCGTGGTGCTCGAAACTCGCAGCCGGCAATATTGCGAAGAACGCGTGCGTGCAGGCGTTCTGGAACAAGGCACCGTGGACCTGCTGAATGAAATTGGCGCAGGCGAACGCATGATGCGGGAAGGCATGGTGCATTACGGAGTGAACTTGCGATTTTCCGGCCGCACGCACCACATTGATTTCAGAGAGCTCACCGGCGGCCGCGGCATCATGATTTATGCGCAACACGAAGTGATTAAGGATCTCGTGAAGGCGAGACTTGCGTCCAGCGGGCAGATTTTTTTCGACGTGGAAGATGTGAGCATTCGTGATTTTGCCGAAACGAAATCTTCTGCGAAACCGACGATCCTGTTTCGCAAGGATGGCGAAGCCCAGCACCTCACTTGCGATTTCATCGCGGGATGCGACGGCTCGCACGGCATTTGCAGGCCGTCGATTCCGGACGGCGTTATCACGTTATTCGAACGCATCTATCCGTTTGCCTGGCTTGGAATCCTGGCGGAGGCGCCGCCTTCGTCGGAAGAGCTTATCTACGCCTACCACGATCGGGGATTCGCATTGCTCAGTATGCGTTCGCCGCAAATCAGCAGGCTTTATCTTCAGTGCAAGCCGGATGAGGATCTGGATGAGTGGCCCGACGAGCGAATCTGGCAGGAACTGCATGCCAGGCTTACTTCCACGGAAGGTTGGACGCTTACGGATGGGCGCATTATACAAAAAGGCGTTACCGGGATGCGTAGTGCCGTGATCGAGCCGATGCAGTACGGCAACCTGTTTATCGCCGGGGATGCAGCCCACATTGTGCCGCCGACGGGCGCAAAAGGACTCAACCTGGCTGTCGCCGACGTGCGCGTTCTGGCCCGCGCGCTCGCCGAATTTTATTCTTCCGGCCGCCGCGATCTTCTGGAGGGTTATTCCGCAACCTGCTTGCGGCGCGTCTGGAAAGTTCAGCGGTTTTCGTGGTGGATGACCTCGATGCTGCATCGGTGGGAAAACGAGAATGCTTTTGATCACCGGCGCCAGTTAGCCGAGCTTGATTACATCACTAGTTCGCGCGCCGCCGCGCAAACATTGGCCGAAAACTACGTTGGCTTACCGATGGAGTAACACCGGTCCTGTCTGAAGCGATGTGCGCTCCTGCAGCGCCGTTTCGTGGCACCCTCCTCAAATGACTTTCGTACTAGTCGAATGAAGCTAGCTACCCATAGGAGGTAACGCTTCCGGACAGTACCCTAAATGTGTTGGGGATCAGGTCGTTGACGGGGGATTCGAAATGCGAAGTAAGGGCCTGCAGAATTCAGTCCGTACTCTAATCGTTCTTGCGCTGGCTGGGGTATCTTGTCAGCCGATTTGCGCGCAACAGGCTTTCTACTTGCCTTTGCAAGGGAGCGCAGACGGGCAACCACCCCTGAGCTTCATGCGCCCGCATTACTTCATTCACGAGGCCGCTGGCGCGAGTCTCACAACTCCTCCGGTTACCGCTTTTCAGCCGGCACAGATTCGTCATGCGTATGGTTTCGATTTGCTGAGCAATCAGGGTTCCGGGCAGATCATCGCGATCGTGGATGCCTACGACGATCCTAATGCGGAATCCGACCTCGCGGTTTTCTGCAAGCAATTCAAGCTGCCGCTTGCCAGCACGAGCAACGGGTTTTTCCGTAAGGTTTACGCAAGCGGCAAGAAACCCGCGTTGAATGCCAATTGGTCCGTGGAAATATCGTTGGATGTGCAGTGGGCGCACGCTATCGCTCCGAAAGCGACGATCATTTTGGTGGAAGCCGCCTCAAATAGCCTAAGCGATTTACTCAAGGGAGTTGATGTTGCAGTCCGCGACGGTGCGACGGTCGTCTCGATGAGTTGGGATTCGAGCGAATTTTCCGGCGAACGCAACCTGGACAATCATTTTGTAACGAGCGGCGTAACATTCTTGGCGGCCTCAGGTGACGCCGGCACCGGTGCCACCTATCCCGCCGCGTCACCGGACGTGATCGGGGTAGGCGGCACTTCGCTCTCGCTCGACGCGAATGGAAACTATCTCAGTGAAACGGCATGGAGCAGCAGCGGAGGCGGCTTAAGCGTTTACGAACATCAACCGCTTTATCAAGCTCAATTCGGGATACCGGATGACTCGCGAGGCGTACGAGGTGTGCCGGATGTTTCTTACAACGCGAATCCTGGCACTGGTTACGCCGTGTACGATTCGGTGGCGATCAGTGGCGCGAGCGGATGGTTCCAGATCGGCGGCACGAGCGCCGCAACGCCGCAGTGGGCCGCAACCATCGTAATTGCCAACTCAATGCGAGCGGGATTGCGGAAAGCAAGTTTGAGCAGCACGGACATCGCGCTCTATTCGTTGGGTAAGACAAATCTCAATGGTGAATTTCACAGCGTGATTCAAGGCAATAACGGTTCTTGTGGAACGATATGCGACGCGTTAGCCGGCTATGATTTCGTTACCGGACTGGGAACGCCACGAGCCAATGCGCTGATTACCGCGTTAGTTTCCCGGCCTTAATCCTGAAGTCATTCAGATCGCGCAGCCGAATTTTTTGACAGCGTGGGGCGTGCTTTTAATTAAACGATAGAACCTAGCGTGTGTATTTTTTTCGCGCCAGCCACAATCCAGTCAAGCCGGCTGAAAGCATCAACAACGTCTGCGGCTCAGGAGTTGGGACCGGCGGCGGAGTTGTCCCGCGACTTGGAACCGGAATAATCGGAGGCACGATGATGCCGCCTCCGGGTGGCAACGGCGAACCAGGCGGAGTTACAGAGGTTATGGGTGGCGTGCTGGTTGGCACCGGGAGACCGGGCAGCTCGGGTGGGCCTAAAGCTCCGGGCGAGCCGGGAAATATTTCAGCCACTTCCGGCGCCGACTCAAGCTCAGGTCCTGCCGCCAAAATCGGGCCAGCGAGCACCTCAGATAAGCGGTTTCCGCAACGGGTTCTGGCGACGTGCTCGCCGTCGGTGATTACGGTTTCGCCCTTAGGGAGCATCATAGGCTTCCTGGACCAGAACACTCTGTTGCCGAGGCGGTATGAGACATAGAGCGAACGGTTTTGGTTCAAGCGAACGACTCGCGTTCTTTCCACGGCAAAATCTTCGTAATGCTTTGCAACGACCGGATCGTGAAGAACTGAATTTCTCAGATCTGCGGCACTTTCAACTCCGCCGGGAATTACAGAATACGGATAGACCTTTCGCCGGGAGTCGTTGTCAGCGGCGGGAATTGCAGGGAGATTCAGGTTATCTGAGGATCGAAATGAGGAAGTAAACGAAGCTGCAATCTGGGGTTGACGGCTTGCGGAAAGCGCAATCCAGACCGATAAACTTCCGAACGTTAAGACTGCCAGAGCTGCCAGGCGGCGAAGGTCAATCTTCCGAGCGAAATTATCCCCTAATGTCCGAAACTGCCCCATCTCCCCTAAGTTGACGACAGATTGGAATTGCTGGGTGCCTGTGTCGAGATAGATTATGCATCTTCTTGGCCATAACCGCTATGCTTGAGTCTATTGGGAAATCGTCGCTGTTTTGCCTCGTAAATCAGCAATAAAAAACAACTTGTTGAAAGAAGAGCATTCGATCGATCGGGGACTCGAAAGAAGTCTTATTCGAGAACTAGGGAACTTCTTTTCCGAAAATGGTACTTCAGTTTCGATCTTTCCCAAACTTGTTGGATTTACGAGAACGGAATCGGGAGTCGTCGTGTTACTTATTGCGAGCGATAACGCGGATCGCTGGACCCACCTGCACTTGGTTGCAATTGGGCATGCGTGAAAGTCGAAATAGGGTTCTCCGGGAGGCTTTGCTGGCATTTATTCCAGAGTGCGTAGCTCACGCCCAGCAGCGGCGCCAAAAGCATCGCGAGCACCGCCAATAAAAAAGCCACCAAAAACATTAGTACAATCACGATTACCGGCATGGACCTTTTCGCCCCTTTCCTGCGTCTAATTCTTTGAGGCAATTGCTATGACGGCAGGCCGAGTTTTTTCAGGCTCATCCGTTTAAACCCCGGCCCGCGAAAAAGTTGCGGCCTTAAATCGACCAGTTTTACTTGGAAGATAATCGGCATTGCGAAAGGTCTTTCTTACTCGTGAGGTTTGATCGCGGGCTAGCGTATCTCCGTTCAGGCGTCAAGAGAGAGAAGCGATCCAGCCAACCCGGCTGTAGTTTAATTTCGCAAATCGCGTGCGATAATGGCGTGGTCGTTTTCGTTCTAAGCGCGCTCGGTGAGAATTTCTTGTCTTTTCGGACGTTTCGAGGGTCCCCTGAATGTGGATAGTTCGATTAGCGTTACGCAGGCCTTATACGTTCGTTGTTATGTCGATTTTGCTGCTCATATTGGGCCCTGTGGCTATCTTGCGCACTCCCACCGACATTTTCCCCAACATTGATATTCCCGTGGTCAGCGTTATTTGGAACTACACCGGGCTATCCCCCGAGGATATGTCCAACCGAATTATTTTCAACTACGAGCGAATTCTCACCACCACCGTTAACGATATCGAGCACATCGAATCGCAATCGTTGAGCGGTATTGCGATCGTGAAAATCTTTTTCCATCAGGGCGTGCAGGTGGCCAACGCAGTGGCGCAGACTACGGCGGTGTCGCAAACTATCCTTCGGACATTGCCTCAGGGAAGCACGCCTCCTCTCGTCATCACCTATAACGCTTCCACCGTTCCGATCCTTCAACTTGCTCTGTCGGGTCCGGGCTTATCGGAACAGCAATTGGGTGACATCGGTTTGAACTTTCTCCGGACCGGCCTGGTAACCATTCCAGGGGTAGCAA
>Ga0210388_10002577_pt1 | contig 14087 bp, 6 predicted proteins | sample IncBWC19OmetaG_FD_155485 | JGI IMG/M metagenome (GOLD analysis project Ga0210388, IMG submission 155485) | Forest soil microbial communities from Barre Woods Harvard Forest LTER site, Petersham, Massachusetts, United States - Inc-BW-C-19-O ...
CGCTGGTATCGATTCCGGTGCTGACGTCGCATGCCATGATTTCGGCCGAGCAGCGGGAGAAGATGGGCGTGACCGAGCAGATGGTGCGGCTGTCGGTGGGGATCGAGAGCGGCGACGATCTGATTGAGGATCTGGAGCGGGCGCTGGAGGCGGTGGGGCGAGAGGCGGTGGTTAGGGGATAGGGGTTAGGGGTCAGTTCTTATGGCTCGGCGAAAATCCCCGCCCTTCGGCTTCGCTCAGGGCAGGCTTTCTCGCCCAAAGGGCGAGAAATGGGGCACCCGAGTTGTCGGTTTACTTTCGGCTAATGTGGTCGGGGCCGCTTGGCTTCGCCTTCGCGGGACGGCCGAAGGTGGCCGTCTCCACAAACCTACATGAGTCGATGAGTCAGTTGACACAAGAAAAAACCGGCCTCTTTCGAGGCCGGTTTTGTTGGTGGTGAAAGTTAAAGGTTAGAAGAGGAATTTCGCGCCGAGCTGCAGGATGCGGCCAGCGTGCGCCGAGTTCACCTGGAAGAGATCGGTCGCGCCAAAGCCCTGGGCAAAGCCGCTCCACTCGGGGTGATTGAAGATGTTGAAGGCTTCCGCGCGGAACTCGAACGCCATGCTCTCCTTGATGGCAAAGTGTTTGAACAATGCCATGTCAAAGTTCACGCGGCCAGGATTCCGCAAGTTGTCTCTGCCTGAGTCTCCGAACGTGAGTCCGGTCGGAGTGGTGAAGGCATTCGGGTTGTAGAAAAACTTGGAGTAGCTTGGCCCGGCCAGATCGCTTTTCGGTGGAATGTTGCTCCTGGGGTCGCTGATCTGGTCCACATACGAACCCGAACCGACTGCGTTACCGACACCGGCGTTGTCGCCGTAGTTCGTGCCGTTGGTTACGGTAAACGGTGTCCCGGTGGCCAGAGTTGCAATGCCGGAATACTGCCAGCCGCCGAGCATGGTGTGAGTGAGTCCATGGCCCTTGAAGAAAGGCAGGTCATAGACATAACCGACGTTCAGCATGTGGCGCTCATCAAAGCTCGAACTCGCCCGGTTGGCGGCAAAGTTGTAGGAGTTGACGAACGTCCCATCGTAACGATCGGAAGAGTCGTCGATGGAGTGGCTGTAGGTGTAGGCCAACGACAGGCTCAATGCTCCGACGCTCTTGCGGGCGGAAACCTGCAGGGCGTTATAGCTGGAGGAAGCCTGATCGGTAAGGCGCGTGATGGTGGAGACGCCGTAGAACGGCCGGTAGGGATCGGCGTCGTTACCGCAGGCGGTCTGGAGATTGATGGCTGTCTGACCCGTGATCGTTTGTCCGTTGACGACGCCGGTCACGTTCGGGTTCCCGATATTCGTCAGCGTACCGCAGTCGGCGGCGGTGATGACTTGCCCCTTCTGATACGGATTCTGCGAGGCGGGAGTCGGGTAGAGCTGGTTCAGATCGCTCTGCCGGCCCAGGTGCGTACCCTTGCTGCCGACGTAGGAAACCGTCAGCACGGTGTTGTGCGGCAATTCATGCTGGATATCGAAGTGCCACTGCTGCATGTAGGGCCAAACCACCTGGTTGGGAATGGAGGTGAAACCCAAGGGGAATTGCGGAGGTGTCGCATTGCCGGCCGCTCCAATGTTCGTGTAGCCCTGAACGTTGATCTGCGAGGAACTTTGCAGCAGGGGCGACGACTGACCTTCCATGCCCTCAGTGTTGGCTTCGTTTCCGTTGGCGTGCTCAAAGAAGATGCCGTAACCGCCGCGGATGGCGGTCTTGCCGTTCCCCCAGGGATCCCAGGCGAAGCCTACGCGCGGCGCAGGGTTGAACAGGTGTCCCTTGGAGCATCCGACGGCGGAGACACTGCCGACTGACGCATTCGGGAACTGAGCGAAATTAACCGGGCCTCCGGTAGCGCCGCAAACCACGAGTCCGAGGAACGGGTTGCCTAGCGGGTTGCCGCCCATGCTGGGAGGAGCCAGAGCGCCGGCATTGCCAGTAAGCGAACCGTCTCCGTCGACCGTAGGCGCGTTAGCGATGCCGGCCGTGTAGACCGCGGGATCCCAGTTGTAGGCGTGGTGATAGCGGTCGCGGTAGGTACCTTCCAGACTCACGCGCAAGCCCAGGTTCAACGTAAGGCGGTCGGTAACGCGCCAGTCATCCTGGAAATAGGGTTCAAAAATCTTGTAGCGGTTGTAGAACTTCAACTGGTTGCTGCCCTGACCAAAGCTCGCGATGTTTCCGAGCAGCATGTCGGCGAAAGCATTGCCACTGCTGATTGGGGAACTGGTGTCGAAGGTGAGCGAGCCGTTGACCTGCACGCTGCTCAATTCGTTCTTTTGCGCGGCAACAAAGTACGCTCCGAACTGGAGGTTGTGGCGACCAACGATCTTGGTCATGTTGTCGCGATAGGTGTAGGTAGGATTGGAGTTGTATGGACCTTCGGGCCAAATTCCATCCGGATCTTCGCCGAACCCGCCGCCGTAGGCGCCTCCGCCTTCGCTGATGTTGATGGCCGGCAATTTGCCGCCCGCGCCATTGTTATAGATGTAGCCCATCGGGAAGCCCGAGGGCAGCTTCCAATAACCAACCGACTTGAAGGCGATGTGATCGGTGGTGTAGCTGGCAACAAACTCGTTGAGCAGCGTGGGAGAAATGGTGCTGGTCAAGCGCGCCACAAAGCTGACGCCGGGGCCGTTAAACGCCGTTTGCGTGGTGGGAAAGGATGCCGTATCCCAGATCGGGCCGGACTCGATGGTGTTCCACGAGTCGTGGATGTAACGGAAAGTCGCCCGTTCATGATCGCTAAAGTTGTGGTCGACACGCACCAACTCTTCGCGCCAGCTGGTGGGAAGCGTGATGTTCGCGTTGTATACCGACGCACCGGGTGTGTCGATGGTTCCGACGGGAATCAGGGGGAGCAGAGCGGCGGCAGCGGGATCTACAGGAAGTGGCCCTTGTGTGCCGTTGAAGTATTGGCCCGGCGTTCTAGGATCGAGTGGGCAATCCGCCGTGGGAACGGGGAGACAGACGTCGCTGAAATCACCGGCGCGTTCCGCACTGTAGGGGACCGGAACGTTGAACGAACCCGGCACGCGTTCTTTGCGCCATTCTTCCGACCAGAAGAAGAAGGTCTTCTGCTTGTCCTTGTTGTAAACGCCCGGAATATAAACCGGACCGCCGATGGTGTAGCCGAAATCGTTCTTCTTGTAAGGCGGCGCGACGCCGGTGCCACCTGCGGGTGTGCTGTTGAAGTAGTTCTGGGCGTTGAAGGCATCGTTGCGAACGAACTCGTAGGCGTCACCGTGGAAATCTCTCGTGCCGCCCTTGGTTTCGACTTCGACTGTGCCGGAACCGTTACGGCCGTACTGTGCACCGTAATTCGACGTCAAAACTTTGAACTCCGAGATCGCATCGAGGCTGGGATACACGTTCAACGTGCCGTTGCTGCCGTTGTCCATGTTGTCGCCGCCGTCCAGTTCCCAGTTGTTGTACTCGGTGCGGCCGCCGTTCATGCTGAAGGCGACGCTGCCGTTGATGCCGACCGAGGGCTCATCCATTCCGGTTTGGTTGCTGACGCCGGGAACCAGGGTGACGAGCGTGGTGAAGTTTCTGCCATTCAGTTCAAGCTGGGTGATTTCTTTTCCTGTAACCGTGCCGGCGAGTTCGGAGGACTGGGTCTCGACCTGGGCCACGTTACTGCCTTCGACGACGACTTCCGTGGTGGCGGCGCCGACCTCGAGGCTGGCGTCGACGCGGGCCTTCTCGGCCACGTCGAGTTTGACGCGCTTGACCTGATATTTCTTAAACCCGGTCGCGGTGACGATGACGTCGTAGGAGCCTTCGGGCAGCGCCGACTCGTTGTACTCACCGGTGGAGTTCGTGGTGGTGTTGCGGGTGATGCCGCGCTCCGGGCTAGTGACCACGACGCTGGCGTTGGGAATCGCGGCGCCAGTGGGATCTTTCACTGTGCCAGTAATCGATCCGGTCTGAGCCCAGGCGGCTCCGCAGAATGTTACGACCAACAGAGCGATCCGCAACAGCACACGCTGAAATTTCATGGTCATCTTCTCCCGTGGGCGCAGGCATTCCCCTGCGCTTTTTGAGTCGGCATAGCCGTGTTTCTTCCGAGCCTGGGGGCCCGGCTTCGCTTGCACAAGTTTTTGTACCCGGTGGATGTGAGACCCGGAACGGGTTATTAAAACGTATGAATAGTGCTTTTATCCAGCCGTAACTGTCAAGAAAAAAGAAAGGCTGGAAGCGTTCACGATTCGATTTCCTGTGCAAATTGCCGTTTTGAGTGACCGGCAGACAGTCCTGAGGGAGGGACGATGAGGCTTCCTCATGAAAACTTACAGCAGGCTGCGGGTGGACTCGCGCACGACCAGCTCGGGAGCGACCCGGCGGTGGCTGGCGGCGGTTTCGCGCTTTTCGAGCACTCCGTTGATGCCCTCGACCACAATGCCGACGGCGGACGCTCCCATGGCCTCCATGGGCTGGCGCACGGTGGTAAGCGAGGGCGTGTAGAGCGCCGAGGTCGCCACATCGTCGAAACCGATCACCGAACATTGATCCGGCACGCGGACGCCGGCGCGGGTGAGAGCGCGAATGGCGCCGAATGCACTCATATCGTCGAACGCCAGCACGGCGGTGAAGGGACGCTTTTGGCGGATCAGTTCTTCGGTGAGCTTTTGCGCGGCTTCGAAGCTGGACGACGGGTCACGCGATTCCGGCAGATCCATGATGAGGCGGGAGTCGAGTTCGAGTCCGGCGGCCTTGGCGGAGTTGCGGATGCCGCGCCAGCGGGGAGAACTATCGGTGAGCGCCTTGGGTCCGCGAATGAAGGCGACCTTGCGATGCCCGAGCGAGAGCAGATGTTCGAGCGCCAGGTAGCCGCCGACTTCATTGTCGACAATGACCGAACTGATGGAGTCGGTTTCGAGTTCGCAGCCGATCATCGCCGTGGGGATGCTGCTTTTTTCCAGGTCGGCGAGCAGGTTGATATCGAGGAAAAGCCAGTTGGCGAGAACGATAAGACCTTCGACGCGGCGGTCGAGCAGCATTTCAAGGTAGCGCTCGAAGCGGCTGCGCTCGTTATGTACGTCGGTGAGGATCGGCAGATACGACGACTGGTAGAGAGTGTTCTCGATGCCGCGCAGAACCAGCGTGCAGTAGGGATCGGTCATGTCGAAAACCATGACGCCGACGGTGTGGCTGCGCTTGCTGCGCAGGGAACGCGCGAACTGGTTGGGACGATAGCCTAATTTTTGCGCAGCGCGCTCGATGCGTTTTTTCGTGACAGCAGGGATGTAGCGCGCCAGCGGCGCGTTATTCAAAACGATCGACACCGTGGTCGAGGAAAAACCGCTTTCCTTGGCCACGTCACGAATAGTCACCATCGTTGGCCTTGCGCCGGAATCGCAATGAGCGGGCGATCCGATGAGCGTTCGGGGTCCCGTGCAGCGTTCGCGTTGCCGCTTGAACTAAGAGCGTACACTGGCGGACACTACAGCAGAGAGTAAAACCTAGTGTCAAGAGCGCGAATTTCGATGGGATGTTTTGTTTTGCTGCTGGCAGTGAGCGCGGCGGCGGCAAATCCGCGGCAAAATCCGCAGGCTGAGAGTGGGCTGAAATCGAAGTCTGTTGGCGCGGGAGCGGCGGCAGGCGAGGCGAATCTCGCGGCGATTTTCCAGCGGGGGCAGGAGGCGCTTGCCCGCGGAGAATTGGCAGAAGCCGAACGCGACTTCCGGCAGGTTCTGGCGCGCGACCCGGAATCGGGCGGGGCTTATGCCAATCTGGGTGTGGTCTACATGCGGCGCAAGAACTGGACCGAGGCGCTGGAGATGCTGCAGCAGGCCGAGCACCGGATGCCGCAAGTGCCGGGAATCCGGCTGAACATCGGGCTGGCGTATTACCGGCAGAACGAGTTTGTGAAGGCAACTGCGCCGTTCGAGTCGGTGGTGCGCGACCAGCCGGACGCGACCCAGCCCCGTTATCTATTGGGCCTGTGCTACTTTTTCGCCGATCGCTGGGCGGACGCCGCGTCCACGCTGGAACCGCTCTGGGCGCAGGAATCTGACCACGTGCCATATTTGTATGTACTGTCGAATGCGGCACATCGCGCGCAGCTGAAGGAACTCGACGACCGGGCAACGGGGCAGCTGATCAAGATCAGCGACGGCTCGCCGGAGTACCGGCTGTTCGTGGGTAAGTATCACTTAAATCTCGAGCAATACGACCAGGCATTGAAGGAATTTCACGCGGCGGCCGAGGCGGATCCGAAGCTTCCCTTCGTGCATTTCAATCTCGGTCTGACCTATCTCAAGAAACAGGATTACGAAAACGCGCGCGACGAATTTCTGAAAGATGCGGCGGTCGAACCGGACCTGGCCCTCAATTACGACGAATTGGGTGATGTGTACGTGCTGATGCTGCAGGATGCCGAGGCGGAGAAAAACTACCGTGAGGCTTTGCGCCGCGATCCCCGGTTGGCGAATTCGCATGCCGGCCTGGCGAGGATTTATCTGCGGCAAGAAAAATATGCGCAGGCTTTGAGCGAGAGCGACGCGGCCGTCAAGCTCGACCCGGCGCGGACCGACATTCACTATCTTCGGGGACAGGCGCTGGTGCACCTGGGGCATAAAGACGAAGGCAAAAAGGAATTGGACGCGGCTGTCCGCATCGACAACGACCGCCGCAGCGCGCGGCAGAAACAACTTGAGACTGGAACCGTGCCGTCGCCCGAACTTCTGCAAGACTCGCAGTGATACACTTTTTCTTCCGGCAAGTCCCCCCGTTGTGACTCCGCACCTTACCGCTCTGGCAGGAGGGAATCATCATGAAACGCATTCTGAAAATCACCGCCATCGTTGTGGCGCTGCTTCTCATCATCCTGATCGCGATCCCGTTTTTTATCGACGCCAACGCGTTCCGGCCGAAGCTGGAATCGGAGTTGACCGAGGCGCTGGGCCGCCAAGTGAAGGTAGGAAATCTTTCTCTGTCGCTGCTGTCGGGCAGCGTTTCGGCGGACGATATCTCGATCGCCGACGATCCGGCTTTCGGCAAATCCGCATTCGTACAGGCGAAATCCTTGAAGGTGGGCGTGGAGTTGATGCCGCTGATCTTCTCGAAAACTCTGAACGTGACCGAACTGACGCTGAACCAACCGGAGATCGGCCTGGTGAAATCGGAGGATGGCACGAAATGGAATTTCTCCAGCCTGGGTGGAAAAAATCCAGCGGCGGCAAAGCCGGCGGCGCCCACCTCATCTTCTCCATCGGGCGGAAATCCGAATCTTTCGGTCGCGAAGTTGAATGTAAAGGATGGGCGGCTGACAGTTTCGCGCGCCGGTTCGCCAGGACAGCCTCATGTTTATGACAAGGTTAATATTGAGGTTAATAAGTTATCGCTCGACTCGGCGTTTCCTTTCAAAATGACGGCGCAGCTGCCGGCGGGCGGAAGCCTGAATCTCGACGGTCAAGCCGGGCCGGTGGACGCGAGCAATGCGGCCATGACTCCGCTGAACGCGAAAGTGACGGTGAAGTCGATGAATCTGGCGGCGTCGGGATTTATCGATCCAGCATCGGGAATTTCGGGCGTCGCGGATTTCGACGGAACAGTGGCATCTAACGGCCGCGAGGCCAAAACCAGTGGCACGCTGAAAGCCATGAATTTACAGGTGGTGCAGAAGGGCTCTCCGGCGCAGAAGCCGGTGCAGGTCACCTACGCCATCGTTCACGATCTAGGAAAAGAGACTGGGTCGATCACGCAGTGCGATGTCGCCATGGGCAAGGCGGTGGCGCATGTGACCGGAACCTACGACTCGCACGGCAAAGTTACCACGGTCAATATGAAATTGAACGGACCGGGCATGCCAGTCGATGATCTGGAAGCGATGCTGCCGGCTCTGGGAGTGGTATTGCCTCCAAAGGCAACGCTGAAGGGTGGAGACCTGAATGTCAGCCTTGCGATTCTCGGTCCTGTAAACCAACTGGTAACTACGGGAACGATCCGCCTGGAGAATTCGGAGTTGGCGAATTTCAACCTGGGATCGAAACTGTCGGCAATCTCGGCGCTGTCGGGCAAGAGCGCGGGCACGGGAAATGACACGACGATTCAGAATTTCAGTTCCGATGTGCGAGTTGCGCCGGAGGGAACGCAGGCCAACAACATTAACCTGACCGTTCCGGCGCTAGGCGTGCTGACCGGAGCGGGAACGGTGAGCCCGGCGAACGAACTTGCGTTCAAGATGAACGCCAGCATGAGCGGGCTGGAGATTCCGTTCGGCATCGCAGGGACGACCGCAGATCCGAAATTTGTGCCGGATATGAAAGGCACGGCCGAGGGATTGCTCAAAGGTTTAGCTGGACCGGGGAAGCAGCAAAGCCCGGCCAGCAGCGTCATGGGATTATTCAAGAAGAAGCCGCATTGAAGTTTGGACGGACTCGAGACAGCCACGCCGGCGGGCGTGGCTTTTTCTTTGGTTTGAATTGGCGCAAAAGAGAGTCAAGGGCCTGCCCTGTGCAAGAGAACGCGGGACAAGGACGGGGCACGCGCATATTCAGGGCTCGAAAATGATTTACCGCTGCGAACAATCGTTTTATTATCAGGAAACTATGGCCGGACTCACCGAAGCGATTTCCGACGGCCTGGGGAGATATTCCATCGGGGAAAAGCTGCGCACGTTGCGGCTGCGCAAAGGTATGGGACTGGTGGAACTGGGCAAGCACACCGGGCTTTCGGCGGCGCTGCTGTCGAAGCTGGAACGGGGAAAACTGTTTCCCACGCTGCCCACGCTGCTGCGCACCGCGATGGTGTTCGGGGTGGGGCTGGATTATTTTTTCACCGACGAACGTAAGCGGCGCGTGGTGGGAGTAGTGCGGCGCGCGGAGCGAGTGCGTTTCCCGGACCGGCCGGGGACACAGGATGTGCAGTACTACTTCGAATGCCTTGACTACCGAGCCACGGAGCGCAAACTGAGCGCGTTTCTGGCCGACTTTCAGGAGTTGCCGGCGGAGAAACTCAAGCCGCACCAGCACGCCGGAATCGAATTTCTGTATCTGCTTAAGGGAGCGCTGGCGTTGAAGATTGGCAGTGAGGAATATGTGCTGGAGGCGGAGGACGCGATCTATTTCGATTCGACCGTGCAGCACAGCTACCGGCGGCGCGGGGCGAAGCCGTGTACCGGAGTAATTGTTACGCTGCCGTAGGGCAACCATCAGCTTTCAGCTGTCAGCTATCAACTCCCGCCTCATCACCATATATTGTGCTCCCGTCTTATCCGGGTTCGATCACCCCTTGCCCCTAATCCCTTCCCGAAGCGACTTTTGGGGGCGTCCTTTGGAGTGATGGCGGCGGAACCTAGAGTGCTACATCGGTTCGTTGACAAGGTCGGTAGCACCTCTCATACTCGCGGTTGAGTGGCCGGATTCGCAGGAGGTCCTTGTGTCGAAGTCATCTGCAAAGAAGACTTTCACTCCTTTGGTATGTGCAGCCTTGGCCGTGATGGTGGTGGCGGCCGCGGCGATCATGGTCGGCGGACCGACAGATCGCACGAGCGCGATGCCCACGGTCGTTAGTCGTGGGGTCGCGTCGACGCCTAGCTTGAGTTTCGAACCAGCCGTCCTTGAACCGGGCGTCGGGACGCGCGCGGCTCAGGTGCGGGCGAAGCTGGGCTCCCTGCCGCTCGGGTTCGAAGCAAACCTGGGACAGAACAATCCACAAGTGAAATATGTGGCGAGAGGCAGCGGCTACACGCTGTTTCTTACGTCGAATGACGCGGTGATTTCGCTGCGTTCGCCGTCGGCGATGCGTACCGCAGCGGCGGGCGCCGCAGAGAAAGAGAAAAACGATCAGACTGCAGCCGTTCGGATGCATCTGGTCGGAGGCAACACGCATGCGGAGATTTCCGCGGCGGGCGAACTGCCGGGCAGGTCCAATTATCTGATCGGTAGCGACCGCAGCCGATGGCGCCCGGGAGTAAAGCAATACCGGGCGGTTTCGTATCGCGAAGTGTATCCGGGCGTGAGCATGGCGTTTCATGGCGAGCAGCGGCAGGTGGAGTTTGATTTTGTGGTGGCGCCGCGGGCAAGCACATCTCCCATTGCGCTGCGCTTTTCGGGCGCGAGGCGGATTTCTCGCGATGCGTCGGGAATGCTGACGCTTGCGACTTCGGCGGGCAAGTTCAAACTGCATGCTCCGGTTGCCTATCAGCTACGAAATGGCGAACGACAACCGATTGATGCGCGGTTTGTTTTGCAGGCAGACAATCAGATCCGGTTTGCTCTCGGCGATTATGATCGCAGCCGCGAACTGGTAATTGACCCCTCGGTCAGCTACGCCACCTACCTGGGCGGGAGCGAAGAAGACGACGGTTACGGCATCGCGATCGACGCCAGTGGCAACGCGTATATAACCGGACAGACGAAATCCACTGACTTTCCCACCAGCACGGGGGTTCATTCCACGAGCAACGCGGGGGCGGCCGACGTCTTCGTCACCAAGCTGCAACTGGATGGGTCGCTGGTCTACTCGACCTACGTGGGCGGCAGCGGCAATGACGGTGGATATGCCATTGCCGTGGACGCTTCCGGCGATGCCTTTGTGACGGGCCAAACACAATCCAACGATTTTCCGACTACCTCGGGCGTGCTGCAGACCACGTTTGGCGGAGTGCAGGATGCCTTCGTTTTCGAGTTGAACCCGAGTGGCGCAGCGCTGACTTACAGCACCTACTTGGGCGGCAGCGGGGCCGACGTGGCCAGCGGAATCGCGGTCGACGGATCGGGTAACAGCTACGTCGTGGGCTATACCGAGTCCACCGACTTCCCGACGCACAACGCGATGCAAACCACGCTGGCTGGAGTTTCGAACGGGTTCGTCAGCAAGCTGAACTCCACCGGCAAAGGACTGGTTTACTCCACTTATCTTGGCGGTTCGAACGACTTCGCAACGGCCGTGGCGGTGGACTCGTCCGGCAACGCGTATGTCACCGGCGCCACGCAGAACGCCAATTTCCCCACGACCACGGGAGCATTTCAAACTTCCTGCGGCACATCGGCCAACTGCAACGGTGGCCTGACCGATGCGTTTGTGACCGTGTTTAAGCCGGATGGCAGCGGCTTCGTCTATTCCACGTTTCTGGGCGGTGGCAATGCAGACCAGGGGAACGGCATTGCGGTCGACGCGGCGGGCGAAGCTTTCGTCGCCGGACTGACCGAATCGAACGCCGATTTCCCGACCAAGTCGCCTCTCCAGGGCGCATTCGGCGGAGGCAATCAGGATGCATTTGTTGCCAAGCTGAACGCCGCGGGAAGCGGGCTGGTGTATTCGACGTATCTGGGCGGCAATGAGGACGACTCGGCGACCAGCATCGCAGTGGATGGCGGCGGGAATGCATACATCACGGGCCGGACCAGTTCGTCGGATTTTCCAACGGCAAGCCCGACACAAGCTTCTCTGGATGGCGTCGATGATGCCTTCGTGAGCGAGATCGGTGCGACTGGTTCGCAGCTGGCGTTTTCCACCTTTCTCGGCGGATCGCTGGGCGAGAACACTTCCACAGCCGGGGTTGGAGCTATCGGAGGAATCGCGGTCGACAGCACCGGCGCGGACGTCTACGTCACCGGCAACACCATCTCTACGGACTTTCCGGTGGTCGCGGCGGAGCAGGGCGCGAATGGGGGCGGCGTCGATGCATTTGTGGCCAGATATGGGCAGGCCACCTTCAGCATCGCCGCGAGCGCTCTGAGCCCGGCCACGGTGAATCCGGGGGGATCGGCAACTTCGACCGTGACCGTGGCTGCGCTGAACGGATTCAGCAGTTCGGTGGCGCTGACCTGCGCGGTTTCGCCGTCGTCGGCGAACGCCCCGACTTGCGGATTCAGCAAAGCGTCAATCACTCCGGGAACGTCATCGACGCTGACCGTTTCAACCACCGCGTCTACTGTGGGCGGCGCTTACACGATCGTGGTGACAGGCACGTTCGGCGGGCTGGCACATACATCGGTAGTAATGCTGGGCGTAAGTGATTTCACAATCTCCGCGTCTGCTCTAGCACCGGCCGCCGTGGATCCCGGAAGTGCGGCGACTTCGACGGTCACGGTCGGGGCGCTGAATGGCTTCGGGAATCCGGTGGCGCTGACTTGTTCCGTGGTGCCGGCAACAACCACACCGCCGACATGCAGCTATGACGTGACGCCGCTGACGCCGCCGGGAGTGTCGACGCTGACCGTGGTCACCACTTCGACGACCACGCCGGCGAACTACACGGTCACCGCGACGGGAACATCCGGCGGGGCCGCTCATTCGGCGACCCTTAATCTGACGGTGAATGGCTATCACATCGCGGCCACCACGCCTGCTGCGGTGAATGCGGGAGCATCCGGCGTTTCGACCGTGACGTTGGCGGCGCTCAGCGGATACAACCTGCCGGTGACCCTGACCTGCGTTGTGACGGGCACTGGCTCGCCGCTGCCGGCTTGCAACGCGTCGAGCTTCTCGACGAATCCGGTTACGCCTACCGGCGGCGGCGCACAAACCACGCTGACCATCACGACCACAGCGCCGACCGCAGGGACGATCCGCCGGGGTATTCACCCCGCCGTGTGGCTGCCGAGTATAGGAATCTCGCTCCTGGGAATGTGCCTGCTGGCGGGCCTGCAGCAAAAGGACAGGCAGCCAAAGAAAATGGTGGGATTCCTGCTGCTCAGCGTGCTGCTGACGAGTCTGGTCCTGCTGCCCTCCTGCGGCAGCGACAGCACCACCACTGGTGGCAGCCCATGCACGACGGTGCCGGGAGCTCCGACGGCGCTGGCGGCGTCCTCGACGACGGCTACCGGCACGATCCTGAACTGGGCGGCGTCTACGGTTGGCGCCAACTGCAGCGTCCTCGGCTACGCGGTTTTTCAGGACAGCGTGCAGCTCGGTACGACTACCACCACTGGGTTCACGGTCACCGGCCTGTCCCCGTCGACTACTTACAGTTTCACGGTTGTGGCCAGCGATGGCGATGGTCTATCGGCTGCCAGTTCCCCGCTGAGTGTGACCACGGGCTCGGGTGGAACTCCTTCGGGAAGTTACACCGTCACGATCACGGGAACGGATGCGAATGGTCTGTCGCAGTCGGCGCAGGTGACCTTGACGGTGAACTAGTGTGGCGCATGGGTAAGTCAAAGGCGATAACCACAGAGGGCACAGAGAATCACAGAGGAACACAGCTCGGCTTCGCTCAGGCCGCCATCCCCACATTGGCGTTTGGCGTCTGTTGCGAGGCGCCGTGTCTTCACCGATGGGGGATGGTAGTATTTAGGATTCCGGGGGAAGGTCCGGAGTTTTCGGCGGCAGAGCCGGGCAGCCTTTGCGGTGTCCTGTGAATCGAAGCTAGTGAACTGAAAACCTGCTCATGTTGAGATCCGAGTCATTGCCATCAAAAATTAAGCGCCTGACGCGTGGTGGTTTCCTATCTTTGTGCCTGGCCGGCACTTTGCTGGTTCCAGTGTGCTCGGCGTTCGGACAGGACTTCACGGTAACGGCAGCGCCGTTTAACCCCTTCGCGGTGGCTCCGGGCGAAGACTCTGCCTCGAACGTTACGATTGGGACGCTGAACGGGTTCAATGGCACGGTGGATCTGGCGTGCACAATAACGTCGCAGACCACGGGAACTCCGCCGACCTGCCAGGTCAGTCCGCCATCGGTGAAGCCGCCGGGTGGCGCTTCGGTGACCGTGACCAGTTCGGCGGCGACGACTCCGGCACTTTATACCATCGCAGTGACCGGGACCGCGTCGGCTGAGACTTCGCAATCCTCGTTGCAGAACCTGACAGTGCTGGCGGTGTCGCCCCAGTTCACTATCACGGTAGGCAGCGCGGTGGTCCCGACTAGTGTGCCGGCGGGCAGCGGCGGCCAGGGAATCATCAACATCAACCCGATCAACGGGTACAACAGCGGCACGGGCGGAGTAACGCTTTCGTGCAGTTCGATTGCGCCGCTGGTTACGATTCCTCCGGTGTGCTCGTTCAATCCGCAGCCGGTGGTGGTGAGCGGGACTCTGGCGACCTCGACGATTACGATCAGTTCGTTCGGGCCGGTCACGACGGGGTCGGCCGTGCAGAAGCGGACCTTCT
>Ga0210388_10002578_pt1 | contig 14085 bp, 10 predicted proteins | sample IncBWC19OmetaG_FD_155485 | JGI IMG/M metagenome (GOLD analysis project Ga0210388, IMG submission 155485) | Forest soil microbial communities from Barre Woods Harvard Forest LTER site, Petersham, Massachusetts, United States - Inc-BW-C-19-O ...
GCATCCGCCGCCGCGGATACACCCCCGAGGCGATCCGAAACTTTACAGCGTCGATCGGAGTCTCAAAGACGACAGGCTCGATCGAGCTGGCCATGCTCGAACATTTCGTCCGCGAAGACTTGAACAAGCGCGCGCTCCGAGTGATGGCCGTGCTGCGCCCGCTGAAAGTCGTGATCGACAACTATCCCGAGAATCAAGTCGAGGAAATGGACGCAGTCAACAACCCGGAAGATGCGGCGGCGGGCTCGCGCAAAGTCCCGTTCTCTCGCGTGCTCTACATCGAGCAGGACGACTTCCGTGAAGTTCCTCCGCCAAAATATTTCCGCCTCACTCCAGGACGCGAAGTTCGCCTCCGCTACGGCTACCTCGTCACCGCGACCAGCGTCGTGAGAAACGAAAAGGGCGAAGTCGTCGAAGTGCACTGCACCTACGACCCGGCCACGCGTGGCGGCAACACGCCCGACGGCCGCAAAGTGAAGGCGACTATCCACTGGGTCTCGGCCGCACACGCGGTCGATGCCGAGGTTCGCGTCTACGAAAATCTATTTCTCAAGGAAAATCCCAGCGACGTCGAGGAAGGCGAGGACGTCCTCGACAACCTCAATCCCAACTCGCTCGAGATCATCACCGACGCCAAGGTCGAGCCGTCGCTAGCCAACGCCGCCGCGGGAATGCGCTATCAATTCGAGCGCCTGGGATATTTCAGTGTCGACCCCGATTCAAACCCCGGCAAGCCGGTCTTCAACCGCACCGTTGCTCTGAAAGATACGTGGGGTAAGTTGGAGAAGAAACAGGGCGGCAGAAGCTGAAGGTGTCGATCATTCTTCGTCGTGCGCTATAATTTTGCTGTTCCAGCGCACGAGCGGTGGCTAGACTGGCCCAACATGAACCGCGATTTGATTATTGAATTAATCCTCCTGCTCGCTACCACGTCGGCAGTTGCTCACGCAAAAGACAAGTACATCACCATCGAGGTTGTTGAAACAACCGAAGAGCGCTTGCTGTCGACAAATCCACCCACGGCAACTTATTCAGCAAAAGTAATCTTGCCGAACGGTGCGCACGCCTATTTGGTTTGTTTCCTCTACATGGACGGCTGTGGCGCAATTGCACCGGGGACGCCTCCTGAAAAAACCACCCCAGCAGATTGTCAGACCTCTGACACCAAGGGAGACATTTCCGTAACCTGCAAGCGGAAGAATCTGGGAACCTACCAAGCCAAGCGCAAGGGAGACGATCTTTTAATCTACGGCAGAAAGGGAACGGTCCGGTACCAAATCGGCGAGGGACAATGGCAGTGATGATAAGACTGTGTCAGGGTAAATTTAGCGCCGAGACTGTCGACCGCATAAAAAAGGAAGTAACAGAAGGTTGCACTACGTTGGTAGGAAAGTGCGGAGCCTGTAAATGCAGGGTGTCCGCGGAAAGCAAGCATGGAGAATGGGTTCCAAAGACCCATCGTGTGCCGCTGCGGCATACTTCAGGAGCTGGCAAGCGCATGGACAAGTAGTCCGCCCGATCGAGCAACTAGGACAGCCTTGCTCCCTAAGCGCTTGAAAAATTGGCAGCTTCCGAAAAGCGAAACCCCGAGCGCGTTTTCCACTCGGGGTCTGCACATCAGCCTGTCAAGCTCAACACGATTATCCAAGGCCACGAACCGGAAGTCAAGGTTACTTGAGGAGTCCGCCTGTCGGAGACTCCTCGTCAGATTCCCTACCAAACCAGGGAATGCTGTGGACCCGACGGGACTCGAACCCGCACCTTCTCGCTTGACAGGCTGATATGCTGCCAGTTACACCACGAGCCCAAGACCACTTTACATTTCAGACGCGGCCCCGGCGCCTCCGGCCTCGCAATATTTGAGCGCCTAGGTCCAATTCGGGAACGTTTTCATTTTCTAGCCGCCGCCGCCTCCACTCCCGCCAGCATCTTGTCCAAATCCGCGCGCGAGAAATAACGCCCGTTGGCGATCACTCCCGCAATCTTCTGCGTGTTGCGAATGTCGTCCAACGGATTGGCGTCGAGCAACACCAGGTCGGCGAGCTTTCCCTTTTCTACGGTGCCCAACTGGTTCTCCATCCCGAGAAACTTTGCTGGATTCAGCGTCGCGGTCTGCAGCGCTTCCATGGGGGTGAACCCGGCGGCTACGAATCTCTGCAATTCCTCATGCAAACTAAATCCCGGGAAAATGTAGACCCCCGGAGGCGTGTCGGTTCCCGCGAGAAATGAGACGCCAGCTCGGTGCATCGCATTCACAACTTCCAGTTCTTTCTCGACGAACCTTTTCCGGGTCGCCGAATCGTCGATATTGAAATCATGCATGATCTGATCGGTGAATCGCTTCCAGGTCACATCTTTCCAGGACGCCGGCACGTACCTGGCGCGCGTGTCGCTGGCGAAATCCGTTTGATCGATCAGGTTCCCGCCGCGCTCCCACACCAGGGTGGGGCACTGCCACGTATGATTCTTCGCCAGCAAAGCGAACAACGCCGCCGCTCGCTTAGGATCGTAAGTAGAAAGAAACTGGCTCTCGGTTTTCGCCCCCTTGATGAATTGGTCTTCCAGCGGAGAGCTGCCCTCAAAGATTCCAATCAGATGCTCAAAGCTCTTCTGCCCCGCATCCGACGCCTCAGAAGCCCGCATCGAATCCGGCACGTGTCCCACGAAAGAGATTCCCTGCTTGCGGGCTTCGTCGGCGATGGCAAACACCGCGTCCCGCGGAATGAGCGATTGCAGCTTGATGAAGTCCGCTCCCCGCCGTTTCAGATCGTCGACAGCCCTGCGCCCGTCTTCCGGAGTCTTGATGGCGATCGAACTGGGAAAGCGCGGCTGTGGCCCATCGAGCATCGGCCCGGAGATGACCATGCGCGGCCCAATCAGCATCCCGGCAGCAATTTCCCTTCGCCACTGCTGCAATGCTTCCAACTCCCCACCCATGTCGCGCACGCCCGTTATGCCGTTCGCGATAAACAACGGCAGCGTGACTTCTTTCCCCTGCGGGAACCAGTCGCCGAACAGCATGTGGACGTGCATATCCCAGAGTCCCGGGATCAGAAATTTGCCGCTGCCATCCACGTGGGTTCCGGCGAGCTTTGCGCCCATGGTTCCCGCCGAGCTGCCAATCTCCTCAATCGATTCGTCGCGCACGATCACGGTGCGATGCGCCTGCGCCGGAGCCCCGGTCCCGTCGATGACCGTGACATCGTGAATGATCACAACGGAAGGGGATGGCGCTTGCGCGCAGCCGGTCGCGCAAAACACAGCAAAAAGAAGAAACTGCAGGCACAGTCGTTTCATGGCGACCGAATCTTAGGAGTCTGCCTCGGGTCGTGTCAAAGCTGCCGCGTCAAAGACTCACACGCTGACTGAAGGCCGATACATATTCGGTAGTACAATTTGCAGCGCGGTATTGCCACGGGAGAAACTGCCCGAGTCGATTCGACTTTAACATCCCATGCACTTCACGATTCTCCTCGCATTCTTTGAGTTCTCTCGCACAGTGGTTTCCATGTGCGCCGCCGGCATCCTGCTTTTCCTGATTGCGCTCTTGGCTGCAAGAACCGATGTCGCGCAAGCTCGCGGCCTCGACAAGGTCGTCGCCTTGAGCAATCTGTGTTTCGCCGCGCCCTTGGCGGTCTTTGGCGCTCTTCATCTCTCGGCGGCCCACGGCCTCATGACCATGGTGCCCTCCTATATGCCATGGCGGTTGTTTTGGGCGTATTTCTTCGGCTTCGCGCTGCTGGCGGCGTCGTTGAGCATCGCCACAAAAATTCAGGTGCAGTGGTCCGGGCTGCTGTTCGGGATCGCGATGTTTCTTATTGTGGCGATGTTGATGATCCCGGGAGTAATCGCCAGCCCCAGAGACCGGTTTGCCTGGACGCTCATCTTTCGCGAGAGCTCGTTCGGCGGCGCAGGCTGGATTCTTGCCGGAAGCGCCTTGCGCGGGCAAACTCGCGAGCAGGGCCGCGGGCAAGGCGGAAGCAAGCTCATCAGCATAGGCCGCGTGCTGGTCGGGCTCACCGCTGTATTTTTCGGGGTTGAAAATCTTCTACACACGGCGAACGTGCCCGGCGTCCCGCTCGAAAAACTCATGCCCGCGTGGATTCCGGCGCCCGCTCTCATCGGCTGGTTGACGGGCGCAATTCTCGTGGTTGCCGGCATATGCATGCTGCTGGCAAAAAAGACCCGCACCGCCGCAACCTATCTCGGCTCTTGGCTTGTGTTGCTGGTCGTATTCGTCTATGGTCCGATTCTGATCGCCGCGCTGCTCGACCCAAGCACCGACGTCAAAGTTGAGGGAATCGACTACTTCTTCGACACTCTGCTGTTCGCAGGAGCGGTCCTCGCTCTCGCCAGCGCGACGCCCCGCACCGATTAAGATGCGGGCTGCGAGGTCGCTCACGCGGCTCCTCGTCGGATTCGTAACCGTAGAGGCGTAATGATGCGGGACAGGAGGGCTTGTTCGACTCCTGGGAAGAGGGTATAGTTACCGCCAATTTCCAAAGAAATTACTCACCCTGGAGGAACGTATGGCACGTCGGGCATTTCTCTCGCAACTGGCACGATTGGCCGCACTGCCTTTTTTCGCCGGCGCTGGCGCTTTGCAAGCGCAGTCCAGCCACAAACAACTCAAGATTCTGATGAAGAGTGCGTGGGGTTCCGATGATCCCACCAAGGCCGCGTTTCCTTTCTCGCACGGGCTGGCGCTCGCCGAAGCGGGTCACGAAGTGCAGATTTACCTGCTCGGAGAGGCAGTTGTGCTGATGCGGAAAGTTGTGGCCGATGCGGTCACTCCGGTCGGCTGGCCCGCCGTGGGAGATTTCCTGAACAAACTTACCGTCAAGCACGTGCGGATTTATGCCTGCGGTGCGTGCTCACGGGCGCGAGGCGTGACCGAGTCTGACCTGGCCAACTATGGTGCGAAGTTCGGCAGCCCGCCCGTTTTCGTGGGGCTTATCGAATGGGCCGACCACATTATTACGGAATGACCGAGGATTCAGTCCTGGCATAGCGGCCCTTCAGGGCCGCATGATGTATTGCGGAGAGCTCACGGCTGAAAGCTGACAGCTGACAGCTTAATCATGCACGTGGGGGCTCTGCGCGGGATTGGTGTGGTGGCCGGGCGGTTCCCTCACGACTTTCACTTCGAAGCTGACGGGCTGCGTCTTCGGCGGGAAACATTGCGCGTTGTCGCAGGCCTGGTAGCGCAGCACTCCGTGCATAATGTATTTTCCCGGCACCACCGAGCGCAGCGGATGCACCGCCACGGTGACGGTGAAGTCTCCGCTGTACACGCTCAACATTTCACTCGGCGAAAAAGGAAACGCCAGGTCCTGCCCCGCGGGATACGCGATCTTGCCCAATACGATGTCCGTAGGCAAGTCCATCTTCAGAGCCGTCGGAATCAGAAACTCCGACTTCGGCAGGTTGGAATTGATGTGAAATCCTGAGGCGACGCGGAAGTTCAGATTCACCGGCGTCTCCATCGTGCGCGTGGCCGTGACCAGCGACACCGGAGCAAAACTGACAGAAGGCGCTCGACCCGCCGTGCTGCTGGGAGGGTTGATCGGCGTGTAGGTCACCGCCGGCTCCTGCGCGCCTTGGGCGGGGCTCTCCTGGGCCAGCGTGGTGCTCGCGATCAGAAGGAGGGCGAAGAGCATGCTCGATTTGTGCGTCCGGGAAATCATCCGCGCGAAACCCGATAGTAGAGCAATCGCCGACCGCTTTCTATTGTCATGTTTGGGCAGTGGGTTGGGCAGTGGAAGCTGCGACGACGTTGTGGCGCCAAGTCGATCCATTGGTGTTCAGATCCTAGACGCTCACTCGCCCCCCGCCAATGTTACTTCGGACCATCCGCCGTACTGGCCGTAGCGGCAGTCGCCGGCGAGTTTCCGACCGGCGTGTCGAGCGCCTTTTTGATCGAGTCCTCGATTTCGCCCTTACCCTTCAGCCCGATAATCTTGTCCACAATCTTCCCATCGCGCCCGATGAAGAAAGTCTCCGGCAGCGCCGGCACGCCGCCGTAAGCCTCGCCGACCGCTTCCTTGCCGATCAGCACCGGATAATTCATTCCCATGTCCTTCATGAACTTTGTGATCTCGTCCTTGCCGTCGTCCCCCATCTCGACTCCCACGACCTGCAACCCGTCGTGGCCGTACTGATTCTGCAGTTCGACGAGCCAGGGCGTTTCGATCTTGCAGGGCCCGCACCACGTCGCCCAAAAATTCAGCAGCACAGCCTTGCCTCGCAGGTCCGACAAGCGCATGCTCTTGCCGTCAAGCTGCTCCAGCGAAAAATCGGGAGCCTCCGATGACTTGGTGAGCAACGACGATGCCGCCGCCGTTCCCGAGCGCCGCGCCATGTGCATCCCGAAATAGAGCATGGCTGCAGCCACCACAGCCACTACGACCAGCGCCAGCGGATTGCGATTCCCTTGCGGGTTCGCTAGTGGAACCGAGCCGACGCCCGTGAAATCCGATGCCTGAAGCGTCGTGCCGCAAGCGCCGCAAGTTACAGTGTTGACGGCGGTAGGAACGCCCTCCGGCGCGCTGCCCGCACCCTGACTAAACGCCGCTCCACATTTTGGACAAAACTGAAATTCTTCAATCTTCAAAGGCAGATCCTCCAGCAACTACAAAGCAAACCGGTTCAGAAACGACAGCCAGCTCGAAATCAGCGTAAAGCGTCCAATCACCAGCAACACACCCAGCGCGATCATCAAAGCGCCCGAGGCCACTTCGAGCGCGTGCATGTGCGAGCGGAAGCGGCTGTAAAATTTCAAAAAACGCTCCATTAGCAGCGAGGTCAGCAAAAACGGCACCGCCAGTCCCAGCGAATAAACCGCCAGCAGAAGCACTCCCTTGACCAGCGTGTCCTGCTCGCTGGCCAGGGTCAGGATCGCGGTCAGAATCGGCCCCAGGCACGGGGTCCATCCGAACGCAAACGCGAATCCGATCACGAACGCGCCGACCGGAGTACTGCTGCCCTTCACGCTATGCAGCCGCGCGTCGGTGTAAAGCGCTTTGATCTTGAATATTCCCGTCAGGTGCAGCCCGAAAATAATAATGACGACGCCGGCCACGATCGACAGCGTGTGCTTGTAACGCGCCGCCAGCTGCCCAACCTCGGTCGAGATCGCTCCCAGCGTCACGAACACCACGCTGAAGCCCAGGATGAATCCCACCGAATTCACCATGACTCGCCGCATCAGCTGCCCCTGCGGTGCCTTCAGTTCCTCCACGCCTGCGCCCGAAATCAGCGAAACATATCCCGGCACCAGGGGAAGCACGCAGGGCGACAGAAACGAAATCAGCCCGGCAAAGAACGCAGCAATCGGAAGTGGAAGGCCAGACATCGCTTTTATTGTACCCGCTGGTTGTGCATGGCGTGTCACGCACCCGCTGACCCGCGGAGGCTCGCACCCAATCTCCTCCACCAGAATAAGACGCGCGGAATGAGATTTAGTTGCAAGCCGCCGGCGGCGCTCTACTTGGCCGGCTTATTAGGCTTGGCCGGAGCCGATGGCTCGACGGGTACGGCAGCCTCAGGCATCTCCTCCGGACTCGCCAGCAACTTATGAAAAATGCTGACCGGAACGGTCGCAACCAGCACCGCCCGGCTGCCTTCCTGGCGCACTCGCAGGCTGTCAAACAGAGTTTTCACGTCGGCGTCGGCGCCCGGCGAACCCACCGAGGATTCCGCGCTGTGAAACATGCTCAGCAACACCGAAACTTTGTTCGTGATGCTCAGCGCGTCTTCGTCGCTACCCGACGAAGCTTCCGCCCGCAGGTGCAGCACGTCAACCCGCAGCGGCAGATGCAGCGGGTTGTAGCTCGCGGAAACCACCAGATCGGCGGCCTTTGGAAACATGCTGGCCCAGGTTTCAAACCCCGGCGCTTTCGGCTCCACGTGGGCCACAATCCAGATCGGGCTGGCCAGCTGCACGCGCTTGTAATAGTGCCGCAGCAGAGCAGGACCTCCGAACGGCGACGCCAGCCTCCGCGAACGGTCGACCATGCCACGAATCACGGCCGGGTCGTCGTGATTGGAAGCCGCCACCGTATCCACGCCCAGAATCGCGACGCGAAACGACCGCCCATAGAGCGGAATCGTAAAAATGTCGATCGAGTTATAGTTCTCGACCGACTGCGCCGTCCGCTTCAGGTAAGCCAGACACCGGCCCTGGTCAAACCGTGCGGTGAAGACTTCAGAAAAGCGAGCCTCCGGCGCCGGTCCCCCGGTTCCGCCTCCTGGCCAGTATTGCGGGTAATGAACGGCGAAGGCCACGGCGTCCAGGTCACGCTCAAAGTCAAACCCGGTTTCCTGAATAAAGCGCTCGTAGTCCGGATCGCGCGATACCGGGTTGTGCGAGACAGAATCGTGCGAGACAGAATCGTGCGAGACAGAATCGTGGGAATCCGGATCATGCGAGCCAGCAAACAGGGACTTTCCAGCGTTCGCCTTACGCACCCAGCTGAAGTCAGCATAAACAAACGCGTCGGCCCCCGGCAGCAGCCGCGCGGGCTCGGGCGGAGCGGCCTTGCGCAGCTCCACGGTCAGCGTGACCGCCGCAGCCACCACGACGACCACCAAAGCGATGGGGAAGATTCGCCTTATTCGCATGAAATGCGGGTCAGAGCTGAAATGATAGCACTCCGCCGTTTTGTGGAGGGGCAGACGCCCTCGTGCGCCCACGGAGCGGCAAGTATTTGCGGGTCGAGAGTTGGTTTGAGGGTTCCGGCGCTCTCTCCCCGGACGAAGCCCCGGGGCTCCACCACTGCTTATTCGTGCCGCAACGCCGTCATAGGGTCGATCCGAGCTGCCCTTCGCGCCGGCAAGCCTCCCGCCACCAACGCGGCCAGCAACAGAATCACGACCGCCAGCCCCAGCGCCAGCGGATCATTCGGCTTCATTCCGAACAATAACGATCCCACAAACTTCGACGTGCCCAGCGCAATCGGCACGCTGATCGCGAGCCCCACCGCCGCCATCACGATCACTTGTCGCAGCACCATCCACACGATCGGGCCGCGCTGCGCCCCCAGCGCCATGCGAATTCCAATCTCACCGGTCCGCCGGGCCACCGTGTACGAAATCGTCCCGTAAAGCCCGACGCAGGCGATCAGCAGGGCCAGCCCAGCCAGGGCAGAACACAATTCGGCCAGCAGTTTCTCGTGGTGCATCGCGCTCTCGATTTCCCCGGCCTGCGTTTTCACGCCCACCACGGGCAAGCGCGCGTCCGCGCGGTGCACCACATCGCGAATCGAATTGACAAAGCCCAGCGGATCGCCCGCCGTCCGCAGGGCATACATCATCTCGTCGGGCGGAGGATAGCCTTGGTTGTAGGTAATGTAGACGACCGGCAAAGTCTCCCGTTTCAAGCTGCCATAACGGGCATTCTTCGCCACGCCGACAATCTCCATGTCACGCGCGAGTTTCTTTTGCTGTGAGTCCTGCCACACGATGAGATGTTGCCCCAGCGGATTGCGGCCGGGGAAATTGACCCGCGCAAACTCTTCGCTGACGACCGCAACCGCCTGCGAATTCGGCCGGTCGCGCTCGTCGATGTCGCGGCCCTCGAGAATCGGCACCTGCATCGTGGTCAGAAAATGTGGTCCGACTTGCAGGTAGCGGTTTTCTCGATTCAGCCGCGCGGCCACCGCGCTGATCGGCATGCTATCCTCGCCACTGATCAGCGACCCGCGAGCGACGCCCGCACTGCGCACGCCGGGAAGTGCCGCCAATTGCTCCAAAACGCCGCCGTAAAACTCCGAGATCGCCGGGTCTTTGTATCCCGCCTTGGTGGCGTCGATAGTGAACAGCAGCAGATTCTCGCGATTGAAGCCCAGATTCACCGATTGCAAATTGTTCAGCGTGCGCACGAACAGCCCCGCGGCCACAAGCATCAGCAGAGTGGTTGCAATCTGCCCCACCACCAGAATTTGGCTCACGCTCACGCGCCACCCCGAAGGCTTCGCGTGCGGCTGACTGCTTTGCGTCTCTTTCAATGCTGAGACCAGATCCATCCGCGTCGACTGCAGTGCCGGAATCAGACCGAAGACGAGACCGGTAAGCAACGAGAGCCCTGCCGCCAACGCCAGCACGTGCCAATTCAGTTGCGGATGAAGCATGGCACCCTCAGCGTCGCCGGCCAGAAGCGCCGTCAAAAGCCGGATTCCCCAAAAAGCCAGCAACACGCCCAGCGCTCCTCCCGCCACGCCTAGCAGCATGCTCTCAGTCAGCAACTGCCGGATCACTCGCGCGCGGCTCGCGCCCTCGCTCAATCGGACCGCAATTTCGCGCCGCCGCGAAGCCGCCCGCGCCAGCAGCAGGTTGGCGACATTGGAGCATGCGATCACCAGAATCAAAGCGACCAGTGTCATCAACAGGAATAAAGGTTTGGAGTACTCCCGCCGCAGCGAATCGATCCCGCCTCTACCTTCGTGCAACGCGATCTCGGGCAGGCTGGCGCGCTCCTTGTCGTTCTTGGCGGTGCTGGAAACCCACTGATGAAACTTCGGAGCGAGTTGCGCCTGCGCTTGCGCCAACGTCACCCCCGGACGCAGGCGCGCCATCGCCTGCATCCAGTAATAGTTCTGGTCCAAATAATCAGCGGCCGTAAATGGAAAGGGATCGTTCGCCCCCAGCAGAAGGTTGGCGTGCATCGGAACATACATGGCGGGAGCCCGAGACGAATTGACTCCGAAGAATTCCGGCGGGGCGACTCCCGCCACTGTAAAAGGAATGCCGTTAATCGAAAGCGTCTTTCCCGGCGCGTCCGCCGCGCCGGCAAAGTGTTGTTCACTGAACGCAAAGCTGACCACAACCACCGGAGCAGCGGCGACTTTGTCGTCGTCCGAAAAAATCAGCCGTCCTGCGGCCGGCGCCACGCCGAGACCGCGAAAGTAATTTCCCGAAACCAGTTCGCCGCTCACCGACTCGGCTTTCCCATTGATCAAAACATTCATCCTCCGAACTTCGCGGGTGTCGGCGTATGCGAAAACGTCGGAGAACACTGCCCTGCTGTCCTCAAAAACGGAAAGCGCGCCATAAGGGAAAATCGGGCCTGTCTCGCCATCTGCATCGTCATAGATTCTCCCGCTCATGCTCTGCACAACATAATCTTCCGACGGTCCCCTCGATTTGCCATGCCAGTTGATCACTACCAGGGACGAGGGCTCAGAAACCGGGAGCGAACTCAGCAGCAGCGAGTCGAGAAAGCTGTAAATCGCCGTGTTGGCCCCAATGCCCAGCGCCATCACCAGCAGCGCCACCAGCGTAAAGCTCGGCGCGTTTTTCAGGGTTCGGGCCGCATAGCGCAGATCGCGCCCCGTATCTTCCAGCCAGGCAATGCGATTCGTCTCCCAGACTCTCTCGCGGATAAGGTGCGGATTGCCCAGCTTCACATAAGCCAGCCGCCTCGCTTCCTCGGGGCCGAGTCCGCGCGCCAGGTTGTCATCAATCTCATGTGCCAGATGAGACTCGAGTTCCTCCGACAGCTCGGAATCTTCCCTCCATCGCGTGAAGAACCGTCTAAGATTCACCGTCCCCTCCTCCTGGCACTGCGCCGCAAACCGGCTTCGCACCCGGCAGTGCAAACCTGAGAATTATCGCTTCGGGTCCCGCGTCGCAAACCCGATACCACCTGCTGCGCAACCCCATGACAAGCCTTCGCACCACCGTGGAAGAGCGGCCCTTAAGAGCTTGCCCTGAGCCTGTCGAAGGGGCCGCGTTCGTCCGCACGAATCGGATTGGGCTTTAGCCCCTGAGGGACGCTCTACCGGCTCTCGCCCAAAACCCGGCCAATCGCCGCCACCACCATCCGCCACCGGTTGGTCTCGGCCGTGAGCTGCTTTCTGCCCGCAGCCGTCAGCTTGTAAAACTTTGCCTTGCGATTGTTCTCGCTAGCTCCCCAATACGAGCTTACCCATCCCCGATGCTGGAGTCGGTGCAGCGCCGGATACAGCGACCCCTGCTCGACCTCGAGCACGTTCTCCGACATATGCTCGATCACGTGCGCAATGGTGTGCCCGTGCGCGGCGCCAGTGATGAGCGTTCGCAGGATCAGCATGTCGAGCGTCCCCTGCACCATCTCCGAATTCGCCGCCCCGCGCCCGCCCATCGTTCCTCCGTTCAAATATCGCCACTCGAACGTCCCCACTCGAATGTCTGGGGGAGAGCATACACCACTCGACCGTCTATGGGAAGGGTCAAATCATTTTTCCCACGGAGGCAGCCAGCGCCCGCTACATGGGTTTGGATTCCAAGGCTTTGGGTTTGCCGATGCAGACACAGGATCTAAAATCCCGAGCGGTCCGAGTCGTCGGTTCCGGCCAACCCTTGCTTGCGCCCGGAATTCCCCTTGTGATACCTTAAATAATTGTCCCGGACATCTGGCAGGGATCTGAGGGATGAGTTTGCGCGAAAGCGCGTCTTCCCCTCGAGTTTGCTGGCGTAGCTCAGTCGGTAGAGCACCTGATTTGTAATCAGGGGGTCGGGGGTTCAAATCCCTTCGCCAGCTCCAGTAAATGAGTGCAGAGATGTTTTTCCGGCTGTTCGTGGGACTCGGTTAGCGGCGCAACAGGTTTTTCCAACGCACTCCATTCCGTACTTTTCCGGCGTGCAGTGATCGATGATCTAACGGTCAGAAGTCAGTGATCTTCGCGGTCTTCTTGCGCGATCCTTGGTTTCCCTGTGTTGCGAAATAAAAGCTGTGCTGCGTTTGGTCGGCGGGTTTCGCGTGCGCTTTGGAGCGGCCCCGGGTCGTGCAGTCTGCTGGACGAAGCGCAACAGCCGCATCGCCCGAAAGTTTTTGCACAGGTGGGTGAGTGGTTAAAGCCAACAGACTGTAAATCTGTCCCTCCTAGCGAGGTACGAAGGTTCGAATCCTTCCCTGTGCACCATTTGATTCTGTGAGTCGCTCGTTTGTAATTAGCTGATTTGTGAACAGCTGATCTGTGAACAGATTGTCCATTGCGCTGGTCTGTTACGTAGTGCTGGGAGCGCTGGCTTGGACGACGTTGACCGACCCAAGAATTCGGGCGGGAACGCTGGTGATCCTGGCGCTGTTTGCGGTGAAGTCGGTGTTGCGCCGTAACGAAGTGCTGCACCCCGACAAAGACGCCGAATAGGTGAGTTTTTCGGGCCGATGTAGCTCAGTTGGTAGAGCACTCCCTTGGTAAGGGAGAGGTCATCAGTTCAATCCTGATCATCGGCTCCAGATTGTTTGTTGTCGGTTGCAAAGGTTTTGTGGAAGGGCACGGCTTTAGCCGTGCCGTCAGGAATCGGATATCGACGCGGCTTTAGCCGCTGAGGTTTGGCTGAGGAGCTGCTTTTAGCCTGCCCTGAGCCGAATGGCGAAGGGGCTGATAGCTGAGAGCTGGTTTCAAGCGGGAGTAACTCAGTGGTAGAGTCACAGCCTTCCAAGCTGTTGGTCGCGGGTTCGATTCCCGTCTCCCGCTCCAGAATTGATTTAGGAACGAAGTACCTCCGAGAATGACAGTGAGTTTTGAGCGGGTTCCGATCAAGGTTGAGAAAGAGCAAGAGTTTGCCAGGCTCAAAGCGGCAGTCGAGCAGGCGTTCTTGCCCACGAAGGTAGAGCAGTTCCTGAAGCAGTTGGACCGCAAAGGAATTCGCGTTCGGGATTTCGACGCGGTCTTGGCGCAACGTTTGCAGGAAGGCGTTGTCGGCGAGGCAGGACTCGAAGCGAAGCAGTTATACGAATCGCTTCCCGTGTCGGATCAAGCGCAGATGCGCGAGTTTTATCTGTCGAAGTTGGAAACGGTAGATCAGACGCTGCGTCACAAGTTTAAGAAGTTGTATCAGTATTACTGATCGCGTTTTGCGGGCGTGAGCGAAGCGGGAGCCCGCAGCGATCATCCTGAGCGTTCTTTGCGAAGGATCTCAAAACGGTTTAGCTAGAAGCTAAGAGCTAGGAGCTAAGAGCTGAGTTATGGCGAAAGAAAAATTTGATCGCAGCAAGCCGCACTGCAACGTAGGGACGATTGGTCACATCGATCATGGCAAGACCACGTTGACTGCGGCCATCACCAAGGTTTTGTCGAAGCACAATCCGAAGAACACGTT
>Ga0210388_10002579_pt1 | contig 14085 bp, 16 predicted proteins | sample IncBWC19OmetaG_FD_155485 | JGI IMG/M metagenome (GOLD analysis project Ga0210388, IMG submission 155485) | Forest soil microbial communities from Barre Woods Harvard Forest LTER site, Petersham, Massachusetts, United States - Inc-BW-C-19-O ...
TACCTCCTCCGCGATTCCGAGATGCACTCCATCAAGGAAATCGGCAAGTTCCGCGTGGTTGCGGTATCAGACCTCGCAAAGTATGCATACGGCGGAAACCGCGAACAGACCGACAAAGACATACGGCGGCTGGCCCGACACTCTCTCGTCAGCGACAAGTCCGTTGAAATCTCGCAGAAAAAGATCCTGCGAATTGTAACGCTCACGAAGACTGCCCAACGCCTACTCAAGAACACAAACCAACTTCCCGACGATCAGCCCATCTACCACGGTTTGATGAAACCGCGCGAAGTCAAACACGACAGCGATCTCTACCGGCTCTATCAAAAAGAGGCAGCCCGCATCGAGCGCGGTGGAGGCACGCCGGTTCGCGTGCTCCTCGACTATGAACTCAAGCGGAATCTGAATCGCGACTTGGCCCAGATGGCGCCGGAAAGAGATGACCCGGACGCAAAGGAAAGAATCGCCGAGAAGCACGGCCTGCAGGTTGTGAATGGAAAGATTCCCGTGCCCGACCTGCGCGTTGAATACGAGACACCAGAACTCGAATTGCGTCACGTGGACCTGGAACTAGCGACGCGCGACTACAGACCGCGTGCGATGGCCGCGAAGGCCGCCGCGGGCTTCTCGCTCTATGGGCGTTCGGAAGACGCATCGCGCTTGCGCCGAGTCCTCGACGAACGCGAAATCACGGCGCGAATCCTCACGCTATGAATATCGCCCCGGCCCATCTCGATGCTCTCCAAGCTCTCGGCTACACCGAAGTGGAAACGCGCTTTCTCTACATCGTTGCCACGCATTCCGGCTACTTCACCGCCCGCCAGTTCCTCGCGTTCACCGGCGCTCATTGGGGCAAGCGAACCACGACTTTCTGGAGCAAGCTCGAAGCCAAACGACATGCACGTATGGAGTGCTTTCCAAAGAGCGGCGTCGTCTATCACCTTTTCGCGCGACGGCTCTATCGCCAGATCGAAAAGGAGAACCTTCGCAACCGCCGCGAGCACGAATTCGACTTCATCAAACGGCGCATTGCGATCCTCGATTTCGTTCTCCTAAATCAGGGGCATCAGTACCTTGAAACCGAGCCGGAAAAAGTCCGCTTCTTTTGCGGAACTTTGAATATCCAGAAGCACTATCTGCCAGCCAGACTCTACTTAGGCAGCAAGACCCCCAGCACTTCGGTCCGGCATTTCGTGGATAAGTTTCCGATGTTCTTCGCCTCTCCCTCGCCTGTGGTGACGTTTACCTACGTCCACGAAGGTGCAGCGGCATTCACGGATTTTGTGCGCCATCTCGAAAGCTATCTGCCGCTCTTTCGTCAGCTATCCGAGTTCCGGCTCGTCTATGCATCCCGCACGGATTCCCACTTCGAGAAGGCGTCCGAGATATTCAATTCCCTCGTGAAAATTCCACTCGAATCCGATATCGCAGGCGATCTGCTTCACTACTTCCGCGTGCGCAAGGCCTGGGACGAAAAACAATACGCGGCGGTCACGGATGCCGACCTCATCTTCCGCAATCACGCACGCACTCGGTTTACCGGCGAAAGATTCGAAGGGTTGTATCGCGGATGGAAAAACGGCCGCGTCAGCGAAATCGGAATTCGTCAGGAAGTTGGAACGAATAGCAGGACGCACACGATCGGCTTTGACACGTTCTTGCTGCGAAGGATTGCACCTGTCGCTGCTTCCGCGAATACCGGGTGAAGAACGTAAGACTTGCTCTCTGCACTTTTGAAATTGCCACTTCTTCACCCTCCAAGGACGCGAAGTCCTTGGAAACCGGAGAAATACGAACACCGTGGAAAGCGAAAGTCACCGTGGAAAAAACGTCAAATCGGGCGGGAGCGACCCCACTTTTTCGGCTTTCAGCCGCCCAAAAAGTTCGTGGGGTCGCTCCCGCCCTGCGGCACGGTAAGCCGTGCCGGCCGTTTTTTCCACGGTGACAGGGAGTTCGGAAGAAGCACACATCGCCAGAGGAGGAACAGTATGCCGATCGTTAAGAAAGCACCAGGAATCATGACACGGGAGGTAAAACTCGAAGAGCCGGTCAATGATCTGCTCGAAGACTATGCTCGGTTCATCGAGAGCAACGCGGACCACGTCATCAACGCCGTCCTGAAGAAGGTGCTGTGGCGGGATCAGGATTACCGCAAGTGGCGCGAAGCGCGACGAACGGCACAGACCGGCAATGACAAACCGCAACCCAGCGAGTCGCGGGCGAGGACCTGATGCAACGAGTGCTCGAATCGCGTGCTTTCATCGCGGCAATCCTCGCAATGGCTACCGGGGCCTTCCTGTTTTACAGGCAGCCTTTCCCTGAGCAGCAGATCTTTCTGCGTGTTATTGCCGTGCGCGCTCCGCAAGCCTTTTTGAGCTTCAAATACCTCTACTACGCGCTCCTGTTCACCACGCCTTACCTGGTCTACTCGACCGCGCTTTCGGGACTCTACATCTTTACTCTCAAGCCGCGCCGTGCTGTCTCGCCGGGACGCCTTCCCCAATACCCCGATCCCGGTACGAGATCCGAGTTGTTTCTCATCGTAGGCGAAGTGCACAACCCACGCAAGCCGGTGCCCGCGAAGGCTCCCTCTTGGCTCACGATTCCCGAGCGTGGTTTGTTTACGGGAATTGCCATCTTGGGCGCCATCGGCAGCGGCAAGACTTCCTGCTGCATGCTTCCGTTCGCGGAGCAGATTCTGGCCTACAAAGCCGCCGACAAGGAAAAGAGGATCGGCGGAATCGTCTTGGAGGTAAAAGGCGACTTCTGCCGAAAAGTCAAAGACATCCTCGCACGCCACCAGCGGGCCGAGGACTACATCGAAATCAGCCTCGATTCTGAGTACTGCTACAACCCTCTCCACAATGACCTCGACGCCTACGCTCTCGCCTATAACATCGCCTCGCTCCTGAACAACCTGTTCGGCCGTGGCAAGGAACCCTTCTGGCAGCAGGCGTACACCAACCTCGTCAAGTTCATCATCCTTCTTCATAAGGTCGCCTACGACTACGTCACTCTCTTCGATGTCTACCAGTGCGCGATCTCTCCGCCGCTGCTCGAAGAACGAATCGCGGAGGCCGAGGAGATCATTCTCGGCCGCCACTTTGTGGCCGTCACACCGAAGACTTATGGCGAGCGTACCGCCGATCTCGCGGGTCTCGGCTTTGTGCACGACGAGAAGGAAGACCGTTTTCTTGCACCGGCTACGCCCGAGCTGCGCGACATATTAAGGATACGGGGGATTCAGTCCGAGGCTCGCACGGTTCTCGACCCCTCTCAGGCCAACGCCGAAAGGCTTGCGCAACTCGAGGCCGTGAAGAGGTGGTTCCAGGACGACTGGAGGAGGATCGAGCCGAAATTACGGACCTCCATCGTCGAGGGTGTTTCCGTCTTCCTCTCGCTCTTCGATGACAGCCCAAAAGTGAAAAGAGTTTTCTGCCCGAAGAAGGAGTGTTACGACCCTCAAAAGAATGCCACCGGCCAGCTCGGAAAGCCCCTGCCTTCGTTTAGCTGGCTGATCGAGCATGGAGCTGTTTGTGCGCTCAATTTCCCAATCGGCATGAACGCCGGACTCGCGAAGGCTTTGGGCGTGATGATGAAGCTCGATTTCGAGCGCGCCGTGCTCAATCGCGTCCCGACAATCGAAGCGCATCCCGAGCAGTATTTCCGGCAGGTCCTATTCCTGTGCGATGAGTATCAGCACTTCGCGACCGTAGGCGAAAGCGATCCGACTGGCGACGAGAAATTTTTCAGCTTGTCGCGACAGCCGAAATGCATCCCGATCGTCGCCACCCAGAGCATCAGCTCGCTCCGCTCCGCGCTGCCCGCTGAAAGCTGGCGTACGCTTCTTCAGACCTTCCGCACCAAGATTTTCCTTTCGTTGTCGGATGATTTCTCCGCAAGAACGGCGAGCGATCTGTGTGGCCGCGAAGATCAGCTCAAAGTCAGCTACAGCTTGTCGGAAAGCGGGCATGACACCAAGGTCAGTTGGCTCACCGGAAAGGCTCTCTCCCATAAAGCCAACATCATCGCTTCCAAGAGCTACAACACGCAGAGCGACTACCGCTTCGACATGAAGACCTTCATGGAGTTGCGTAACGCCCAGTCCGTCATCATCGCCTACGACGGAATCAACCCCACGCCGCCGATGTTTTGCTACCTCAAACCCTATTACAACGATCCCAACGATTCTTACTTTGTCCAACTCGCCAAAGGGGAACTCTGATGAACGGATTTGAAATGATCCTGCCGTTTTTAAAACCCATCGAGCACCTCATTCTCGACGATTCGATCAGCGAGGTCATGGTGAACGGCCCCGACCGCGTGTTCATCGAAAAACAGGGCTTCCTTCAACACGTGCCGGGCGTTTCCATCGGCGAGCGATCCCTGATGGTCGCCGTCAAGAATATCGCCCGGCGTCTGGGTGACGACATTTCCGAATCGAAGCCCATTCTCGACTCCCGACTACCCGATGGCAGTCGAGTCGCGGCAATCATCCCGCCGTGCAGTTTGGGCGGCGTGACGCTCACCATCCGCAAGTTCAACACGCGCCACTTCGAAATGGAGGATCTGATTCGGGCCGGCACTCTCGACCGCGGCCTCGCGAACCACCTCGAAGACTACGTGCTCGCGCGCAAAAACATCCTTATTTGCGGTGGAACCGGCACTGGAAAGTCGACTCTACTTTCGATCCTCGGGAAATTCATTCCGCAAGAGGAACGCGTGCTCGTCATCGAAGACACAGCCGAGATTCAATTGCCACAGCAAAATCTCGTTCGGTTCGAAGCGCGCCGCGAACAAAACGGCCTTCCGGCAGTGGCCATCCGCGATCTTCTGAAAGCAGCCCTCCGGCATCGCCCGGACCGAATCGTTTTGGGCGAGGTTCGCGGAAGCGAGGCATTCGATCTCCTGCAACTCCTAAACACGGGACATTCGGGAACGCTATCCACCATTCATGCAAGTTCCGCGCAACAGGGCCTCGCTCGCTTCACCAGTTGTGTTTTACAGAGCGGCGTGGAACTACCTTTCAAAGCCATCAAGACAAATATCGCCGATTCCCTCAACGTCGTCATCCATGTCGAGCGCCGGCCGGGGCGCAGATACATTTCTGAAGTTCTCTTTGTCAACGGATACGACCCGGATACAGACCTGTTCGACTACGGCGCGGTGTTTCTGGCCAAGCAGGATCACCCATGAGTATCGACACAGCATTCAGGCCGCGATCTCTCACCGCTTCAGAGTATGTCCGAGCGCTGTTTGAACCCACCGACAACGCCGCGATTCTTGTAAGGAACCGTGCAACCGGCAAGACGGTTCAAAGGATCACAAAGGCCGAAACGATCGCAAGTCCCGAGTTTCAGGCATGGCTCGCTGCCCGCAGTGCCGCTGGTTCCGATGTCTATGTGGGCATGAATCCGATCAGGGAGGGCGCATACAGCCGGACGAAAGAAAATATAAAGAATATCCGTCACGTCTATCTCGACCTTGACACAAAAGGGAACCAAGCTCTCGAGACGATTCGAAATTCAATACAAGTTCCACCGCCAAACTTCGTTCTCGACACGTCGCCCGGCAAGCATCAGGTCGTTTGGAAAGTGAGCGGATTTAGTCAGGATGAGGCGGAGACTCTCCTTCAGAACCTCGCGAATCAATTCGCTGGCGATCTCGCCGCAACGGACTCGACGCGTGTGCTGCGCTTGCCGGGATTCGCTAACCGGAAACTGCCCGAGGAGTTTATCGTCCAAGCGCGCCAGGAAAGCGATGCGATCCACACGCTCCGCGATTTTGCGATCCATGAAGGTTCGCCGGAAGCACCCCGGCAAGAAAGCGACGACCCAGAACGACCACGGGGCGTGCCCAACGATCATAAGAGTCAATCCGAACAGGATTGGGCCTACGCCAAACGCGCCCTCGCTCGCGGCGACGATCCAGATTTGGTTGTGCAGCGCATCGCTGACTTCCGTGGCGAAGACAAGCCAGATCCTCTCTATTACGCTCGACTGACGGTCGCTAAGGCAAAGGTGAGCCTCAATCGAGCGCCTGAACCTACTGAAACTGAAGCGAGGGGAATTCCATGAGGGATCATGCCGCGCCTCCACTAGCAATGACCGCACGTGTGGACGCTGACGCAAGCCCGTTGACCGTGAGAGAAGCCGCCAATTTTCTTGGTGTGAGTCCGCAAACTGTGTATCTTTGGGTCGAGCGAAAGCAGATTCCCCATCTCCGCGTGATGGGTCGAAATATCCGGTTTCTCAGGTCGGACCTCGAACCCTTCCGCGCTTCATTCAAACAGGAGATGGAGAATGCCTAGAGCACGCAAGTACGACGGCGTTGTCTATCGGCGGGCTGGCACTGAAATCTGGTGGATTCGCTATCGGGACCGCAAGGGCGTTGCCCGAAGAGAGTCCAGCCTGACCGCCGATTGGCAGGAAGCAAACACGAAGTTGCGAGAAAGGCTTCAGGCGAGAGATGACAATCTCCTTGAAGTCAAACGAAAGGGCGAGACTTTGGCATACGGGCAATGGGCGGATTTCTTCTTGGAGAATTATTCCAAGCCGCCCGTGCGCGCTGAGAAAACGCACGAAGCGAATAAGCGGTGCATAAAACACCTCAAGGCTGCCTTTTATACGAGCCGATTGGTGGATATCTCCGCGGATTCGATTGAAATGTATCTTCGTGATCGTCTACGGCAGCGAGTTCGCGTCAAAGTCAAGCTCGGTTACAAACAGTTAGGGGCAATCAAGGCCACCACCATACATCAGGAGTTCAGAGTTCTCCGGCGTATGCTCAATGTGGCGGTTCGAAAAAAGCTCCTCGTCGCCAATCCGTGTTCGGGCGTGGAGTTCCCGGTTGCCGTGAAAGGATTGTTCAGACCTCACTACGTCGCATGGTCTGAGCAGCAAAAGATCGAATCCCATGGCCCGCAGCATTTGCGGAACATCGTTCGCATCATCACGGAGACCGGGTTGCGGATCTACAAGGAACTGACTCCCATGAGGAAGGACCAAGTGGACCTGCACAATGCAGTCGTCTGGATACCGGATTCAAAGACACCAAATGGTATCGCCGAGGTTCCTCTCACCTCGCTCGCCATCGAAGCTTTCAAGAGTCAGATGGCAATTTCGGGTGAGGGGCCGTTTCTGTTTCCGAGCAATCGGAATCCGAGCGGACACCAAACGGCGCTCAAGACTGTTTGGCAAAAGACTCTGCGACGGGCAAAGGTCCCCTACTTTCGCATTTACGATCTCCGTTCCACTTATGCGACACGGCTGAGTGCCGGAGGCGTAGCCGATGAGTGGGTGACTCAGATGCTCCGCCAGAGCGACGCGCAAGTCTTCAAGAAGTATTCTCAAATGAAGTTGCAGATGAAACGCGAAGCGCTGGAAAAGATCAACCGTCGAGCCAACGAAATGGCACCAGTCGCCGCTGACGTTCTGATGGCGGCTCCAATGTGCACAGTTAGGGTGCAATAACCTCATTCGTGCACAGTTCGTGCACAGTCGGAGGTAAAAACGATGGGACGGACTAGGAGTAAAGTTGGAAAGTGCTTTAGAATGAATCAAGCACATCATGTCGGGGCGTAGCGCAGCCTGGTAGCGCGCCTGCCTTGGGCGCAGGAGGCCTCCGGTTCAAATCCGGACGCCCCGACCACTTACTTCTTTGTTTTCAATTCACTCTGCCTGACGTGGTCTGCGTCGGAACCTGAACTTGGGTCCATTTGGGTCCAAATACAAGCCGCTCGACACTTTCCACTGCGCGACGCCGCTCTTCCGGGATCGCGTGCAAATAAATCTCGCGCGTGATATCCGGTGTGGAATGCCCTAGAAGCGATTGCATCGTTCCTATCGGCGTGCCCACAGAGTCGAGCATCGTTGCGTGGCTGACGCACTACCCAAGCAAGCACTTCGTCCTCTCGGAAACGCCAATACTTGCCGAGCCGATACCCAGGCAAGGGATCAATCGAACGCTTTCGCGTGTGTCCGTAAACCCAAGAAACTGGCACCTTCAAGAGTTTGGCAGTTTCCTGAACCGTTAGAAGTTCGATGTGTTTTTCCTCTCCGTTGTTCATCACTGTGGCCCCCTGGTGCGAAATGTTGCGTTGGCAAAACACTCCTGCGCGGTCACCGCGCAGTTGGGCTGGAGCGACCCCACGAATTACTTTGGGCACGGAAACGTGCACAAAAGTGGGGTCCTCCAGCCCAATCCGGTGTTTTGTCCGTGCCCAAATTGATGGTCGTGACACGCACAACTTCTTCTGCTGCGGACTTTTGCGAAAATCCGAGGGCGACGCGGAAGGTGACGGATGGGGTGATGTGTGTCTTTCATGCACCGGTCACCCTCGGAAGGAGAATCCCGGCAGATATTTCGAAAAGTTGCATGAGAATGGGATGCTTCTGGTGCGATGATTTCGCTTGCCTCCTGCCAGGTCGCAAAAAACATTCCATTCCCGCTGTCAGAATTGAGGGCATGAAACGCGGCCACAGAAGAAGAACTGAGAAACGCCAGAGAAAATATGCGCCCGAACCTCACACTTAAAAATGGGCCGCGAACTGCCCGCATTTCTAGATTGGAAACATCGGGGGTAGATTCAAGCTTCATTTCCAGCGGCTGATCTTGGCAGGCAATTTCAAGGCAGAAGAAAGTTCGGCGACTCCTGCCATCGGACATCCCAGCCATATCTGCCGAACCATGCATCGACGAAGCTCTCCTAATACATAGAGGGGAAAAATCCGCCAAACCTCACCGAGAAAATCAAAGAAATCGGCGAGAGTGTCCCCCTATTTATAGAGAGGCAGAAAAAATCGAAAATGTGAGCGACAAAATTCACTTTTCCTGGTTTCCAAGGGACGACCTTTAGGCCTTCCCCACCACATAGTCAAGAACCGTCCCTTATATATGTACCGCATGTGGTACACTGTTTTAGTGGGCAAGAAACCCAAATCCTCGATAGGCATAGGTACCCCGCCTGAAGCGCTTGAACGACAGGGTAAGACGGTTCCGGCGATCTTCTATTGCACGGAGGCAGGCGGAGAGCCGGTGCGGGAGTGGCTGAGAGGGCTGTCACCCGAGGACCGGAAACGGATCGGGGAGGATGTTAAGACCGTGGAATTCGGTTGGCCCATCGGGATGCCTGTTTGCAAGCCGTTGGGCGACGGCATTTATGAAGTACGGACGACATTGGCCCAGAACCGAATAGCAAGGATGCTTTTCTACATCGACAAACACGGCCGGATGGTGTTGCTGCACGGATTCATCAAGAAGACGCAGAAGACGCCGGACGAGGATTTGAACCTGGCGCGCCGCAACAAGAATAAGCATCAAAGGGGACTGCAATGAATGTAAAGAAAAATCGCAAGAAAATGGACCACAGCGGGTCAACCTTCGATAGCTTCCTCGAAGAGGAAGCTATCCGAGAGGAAGTCGAGGCGGTCGCCATCAAGCGGGTGCTTGCGTGGCAACTCGAACAGGCCATGCAAGAACAGCAAAAGACTAAACAAGCGATGGCGAAGCAGCTTCATACCAGTCGGTCACAACTGGATCGCCTACTTGACCCTAGCAACGTGTCGGTGACGCTCGATACGATCACTCGGGCGGCACGCGCCCTTGGAAAGCGCGTGATCATTCGCGTAGCCGACGTGAAAGCAAAGCGAGCGTAGTTTGTGGTGGTGGGCCAATTCCGGTTAGCCGAGTCCTCGGGGATTTGAAAGAAACGCAGTGCGGCGCTCCAGTTACGACACTAAGATATAATCCGTCGTGAACCTCATAGCCAGCTTTCAAAGAACCTTTGAGCGCCGCTGGGTGCTCGTGCTGTCAGCCGCGCTGATCGGGCTGATATCGGGCCTCCTCCTGTGGATCACTCTTCAAAACGCCTACTGGGACTATTGGATTGCTCCCAAGTTAAAAGCTCGCGACTACTACATCTACCCGGAACTGAGATACACGTTTTTTGACATCGTTCTGCTGCTTTGGTGCTTAGATGGTCTTGTTGTGTCTGGTCTGTCGGCCTGGAGCGCGATGACTTCTCGCAGCACCGCGCGCTGGAGATACCGGACTATAGCTGTTTACTTCGCTTTGTTCGTGGTGCTGATTTTGGGAGGAAGCCTCATGCTGTACGTGAGGAGCCGCGGATTCTGAAACACCTTGCATAGGGCGAGATGGCCCATGGTGGTCTAAGCGAACGAAGTCCCGCGTAACACACACTAACCGGAAACTAGCCCACCACGCGCCTGCCTGCCGTCTGCGTGATCGCAGAGAAAAACTTGGGTCCAACAACTGCCAAATTGGGGCCAAAACCGTATACCATGACGTAGAACAAAGCTAGTCGGACCAACGAGATAGATTTTTTGCAACTGCATTGGGCGCAGGAGGTCTGGAGTTCAAATCTCCACGCCCCGACCATTTGCTTCTTTGTTTTCAATTCACTCTCACTGGCACCAACTCAGTTGAGCGCGACTAGGTGAATCGTCGGCCCATGACCGAGGGCAACACTAGCTCTGTGAGGTGGCCCAGCGCGGCGGTAACAGTGGGAACTGAAAGCTTAAGGACCTTGGCCATCGGGCCAATTTTGATGAGAGGGTGCTCTTGCATGAACTCGCGGACGCGTAGAGCCGATGCGGTATTGCGACCCAGCGAGTGGATCTTCTTTCGATCAGCTTCGAATAGGTGAAGAATCTGAACCGCCGCATTGGCCGCCTGGCGCGCCGTGATCTCCGTGCCTTCAAGAAAAAAGCTGAGCCATTCTTCCCCAACACCGTCCGTGCGAACCCGCTGGAGCAGATCATAGTAACGATCGCGGTAAGCCGTGAAGTAGAGCCTGAGATAGAGGAGGGGCTTGGGTAAGGTAGGCCGGTTCACCTGCGATACGCGAGCTTTGTTATAATCCGCGGAGATGACGGCTCAAAATCGCTCCGCTCAATTCATGCCATCTCCGTATCCAGTTTTCGTTTTGATCATCGCAATATGTTGCGCCTCCGTCTGTGCGGGTTACTCTGTTCTGACACATGAAGCCATAATCGACGCCGCATGGAAAGACGACATCGTGCCCACGCTGCTCAAGCGCTTCCCGAGCGCGACTCCTGACGAACTGCTCCAGGCTCACGCATACGTTTACGGCGGCGCGATTATTCAGGACATGGGTTACTACCCTTTTGGCAACAAATTCTTCAGCGACCTGACGCACTATGTCCGCAGCGGTGATTTTGTACTCGCCCTAATCGAAGAATCCAAAAATCTGAACGAATACGCTTTCGCCCTCGGCGCATTGGCGCACTATGCTGCGGACACCTCGGGCCACCCGCTGGCAACCAACCGTGCCGTTGCAATCATGTATCCCCATCTGGAGAAAGAATATGGACCCGTCGTTACCTACGAAGACAAGCCCTCGGCCCACATGAAAGTGGAGTTTGGTTTTGACGTGGACCAGGTAGCCAAGGGACATTACGCGCCCAAGGTCTATCATGACTTTATCGGATTCGAGGTCTCCAAACCGGTTTTGGAAAGAGCGTTCGCAAAAAATTATTCCCTAGAAATGTCCAAAATCTTTTTTAGCGTGGATCTGGCAATTGGCAGCTATCGTCACGCCGTCTCAACCGTTATTCCGCGCACCACCAAGGTCGCATGGCATCTAAAGAGAAATGAGATCCAGCACAGCGACCCGAGCGAGACCAAGACGAAATTCGTTTACAATATTTCAAATTCCGGTTATCGCAAGGATTGGGGCGATGTTTACGAAAAGCCCGGTTTCTTCGCGCGCTTCAAAGCGGTCATCCTGCGCCTGGTGCCGAAAATCGGTCCATTCAAAGCGCTCGCGTTCAAGCCGCCCCCGCCGGATGTGGAACAAATGTATATGCACAGTTTCAACGAAACGCTGGACCACTATCGGGCGTTGCTGCTTGCTCAACAGGGAGGCAGACTCCAATTGCCAAACGACAACCTCGACACCGGAGGAATCACGGGACCAGCAGACTACAGACTGACAGATGAAACCTACGCAAAGCTGCTGGACAACACGAGCGGCAAACCAATTTCGCAAGCTCTACGTCTGAACATTCTCGCCTATTACGCTGACCCAGATAAGGAATTCGCAACTAAGAAAAATCCGGAAGCTTGGCAGAAAGTTCTCGATCAATTGAGTAGTTTGAAAGCCAGACCCGCTGACGTACCCACCCGCTGATTTCATGTTAACAGCAAGGTTGGAAGGAAATCTTGCCGGCCCGTACCGTTAGGTAGTCAGAGACTTGAAATCCAGATGTACGATTAGGGTTAATCAGGACCTACCCGAGTCAGCGGGTTCTTTGCCAACGAAACAAGCGCGTCACCAAATATTGACTACCGCGTCGCCCTGGATTATCTACTTTGCTGTAGAGAGTTTGATGAAGGCAATCTTACTATTGCTCGCGCTTCTCCCCTGGCGGGTCCAGTGGCCTGCCAAACAACTCCCATCCTTTTCCAGCATGTCCGTGTATTTGATGGCCTCCAGGTAATTCCCAGTACCGACGTTCTGATCCGAGACGGTCGCATCGAGAATATTGGCCAGGACCCGAAAGATCCCTCCGCACAAATCGTCGATGGAACCGGCAAAACGCTATTGCCGGGACTCATCGATTCCCATGTGCATGTGCACCGGGCGGAATCTCTCCAGCAGGCGTTGACCTTTGGAGTGACGACCGAGTTCGACATGGCGATGCCTCGCTATCGCATTTCCGAACTCAAAAACTCTGAGATAAGCAGCATGGCTGACTTCTGGTCAGCCGGCGAGCTGGCTACCGCTCCAGGCGGACACGGTACGGAATACGGCCGCATCATTCCCACGATCACCAGCCCCAAAGAAGCGCAGGCGTGGGTTGATGACCGCATCGCGGAAGGATCGGCTTACATCAAGATCGTCTACGGCGATGCCAGCGAGTATGGATCCCGGCGGATATGGCCCACCCTGAGCAAACAATCGATGACTGCTATTATCGCCGCGGCGCACAAACGTGGCAGGCTCGCCGTGGTGCACATTGGCAGTCAGTGGCAGGCGAAGGACGCAATCGAAGCGGGCGCTGACGGGCTCGCGCATCTTTTTATCGGAGCTTCGTGCGATCGCAATTTTGGTGCGCTCGTCGCGGCGCATCAAGCTTTCGTGATTCCGACATTGACGGTCTTACATAGCATTTGCGGCACCACTGCTTCGCGGAGCGAACTGATCTCCGATCCCTATCTCAGACCGTTTCTGAGACGGGACAATGTCGCGAATTTGAAGGAGACATTCCCGTGGGGTTCTCGCCTCGTTTCGTGCGCAAGCGCCGGCGGGGCCATAAAACAGTTGAAGGCCGCACGGGTCCCTATTCTAGCGGGTACAGACGCGCCAGACCCCGGCACCACGTATGGCGCGAGTCTGCACGAAGAGCTCGTGTTGTTAGTTGAGGCCGGACGCACGCCAACCGAAGCGCTTATTGCGGCAACTTCCGTCCCCGCACTCGCATTTCATGTGTCCGACCGCGGACGCATTGTCCGTGGCCTGCGAGCCGATCTCGTCCTGGTCAACGGGAATCCGACCGACGATATTTTGGCCACGCGCAATATTGTTACGGTTTATAAGGGAGGAATTGAAGATGACCGCGATGCTTGTCGCGGGATGGCCAAAATATCATCGGCTAGCCGCCGACTCGGTCCTTGATAACTCCTGATGACCGTAACCGGAAAGTACGAAAATCCACTTGGACGGTTAGGCGTTACGGGAAATCTCTAACAACGTCGGCTCTGTCAAGATATTTATGAGCGCACTTCTCCGTTAGTGAGTACTCCGCCCTTCGGGCGAGGATTTTCAAGGCATGGGGTCTTTCGATCCGATGGAGGTTGGGCGGCGCAAGAACCAGCTCTTACGCGCCCGTTCATCGTCTCGATGAGGCCACCGGGATATCCCTCGGCATGGTTGCGTCCCCGCAGGCCCGCTTCCGTTTCGCCCGGCAAAATCATTGTAACTCCGCAACGAGCTGCCGTTGCTCAACACCCGGTTTGCCCGTGACTCCGCCGGAATCCAGACCGGCCAGACCCGAATCGTGAGTTGTGATCGCCTGGTTTCGACAACTATCTATGCTTTTT